>Ga0180008_1001298_pt1 | contig 16161 bp, 17 predicted proteins | sample MM_PW_MetaG_FD_121121 | JGI IMG/M metagenome (GOLD analysis project Ga0180008, IMG submission 121121) | Groundwater microbial communities from the Aspo Hard Rock Laboratory (HRL) deep subsurface site, Sweden - MM_PW_MetaG | ecosystem: Environmental > Aquatic > Deep subsurface > Groundwater...
CGCGTACTGGCTGGACAAGGTCAACCTCACCGAGTTTGCCAACCGGCCGGCCGGCACCCTGGCCTATGGTCAGCAACGTCGCCTGGAAATCGCCCGCTGCATGATGACCCGCCCGCGGATCCTGATGCTCGACGAACCGGCTGCGGGCCTCAACCCCAAGGAAACCGAAGACCTCAAGGCATTGATCGGTGTGCTGCGTGAAGAAAACAACGCCACCGTGCTACTGATCGAACACGACATGAAACTGGTCATGAGCATTTCCGACCATATCGTCGTGATCAACCAGGGCACGCCATTGGCCAACGGGACGCCGGAGCAGATCCGCGACAACCCGGAAGTGATCAAAGCCTATTTGGGGGAAGCGTAAATGCTGCAATTTGAAAACGTTTCCACTTTCTACGGCAAGATCCAGGCCCTGCACGACGTCAACGTGGAAGTGCGCCAGGGCGAGATCGTCACGCTGATCGGCGCCAACGGTGCCGGCAAGTCCACCTTGCTGATGACCCTGTGCGGTTCGCCCCAGGCTCACAGCGGCAGCATCCGCTACATGGGTGAGGAATTGGTGGGCCAGCACTCTGCGGCGATCATGCGCAAAAGCATTGCTGTGGTCCCGGAAGGCCGTCGGGTGTTCGCCCGCCTGACCGTTGAAGAGAACCTTGCCATGGGTGGGTTCTTTACCGACAAGGGCGACTATCAGGAGCAGATGGACAAGGTGCTGCACCTGTTCCCTCGGCTCAAGGAGCGTTTCAGCCAGCGCGGCGGCACCATGTCCGGTGGCGAGCAGCAAATGCTCGCCATCGGTCGCGCGCTGATGAGCAAGCCCAAGTTGCTGTTGTTGGACGAACCCTCCCTGGGCCTGGCACCGATCATCATCCAGCAGATCTTCGACATCATCGAACAACTGCGCAAGGACGGTGTGACGGTGTTTTTGGTGGAGCAGAACGCCAACCAGGCGTTGAAAATTGCCGACCGCGCCTATGTGCTGGAAAACGGCCGGGTGGTGATGCAGGGCAGCGGCGAGCAACTGCTGACCGATCCGAAAGTACGTGAGGCGTACCTGGGCGGCTAAAAACGGGGCAAAACTGTGGGAGCGGGCTTGCCCGCGATGGCGGTGTATCAGGGCCGGATGTATGGGCTGGCACACCTCTATCGCGAGCAAGCCCGCTCCCACAGTTGTTTTGTGTGACGCGTAGATCTGCGTTGTTTTAAGTTATTTTCGATCCACTTGTAACGATCCTCTCCCCCCTTTCTCTAGTGGGGTGAGCAAGCACAAACGCTTGCTTACCCACCCACTGCTGGAGAAATACCATGACCACCCGTTCACTGTCCGCCGCCACCCTCGTCCTGGCCCTGGGTTCCGCCTTGAGCCTGAATGCCCTGACTACTGCCGCCCATGCCGACGAGGCGAAGATGGAGAAATGCTTCGGCGTTGCCCTCAAAGGCAAGAACGACTGCGCGGCAGGCGCCGGCACCACCTGTGCAGGCACCTCGAAAACCGACTACCAGGCCAACGCCTGGAACCTGGTTCCAGAAGGCACCTGTATGAAGATGGAAAGCAAAACCTCGCCGACCGGCTTCGGCCAACTGGAAGCCTACAAAGCCAAGTCCTGAACCCTTCCCACGCCTGAGTATCGACGATGACGCTTTCATCCTTGCCTGATGTCCCTCGGGCTCAGGCACCCGGCCTGCCCCGCCGGGCCGGGCTGGGGCTCAAGAGCGAGCATTTCCAGGAAGTGCTCGCCACCCTGCCCGATATTGGTTTTTTTGAAGTCCACGCCGAAAACTACATGGTGGCCGGCGGGCCTTTTCATCACTACCTGGGATTGATCCGCGAGCAATATCCGCTGTCGCTGCACGGCGTCGGCCTGTCCATCGGCGGCGAAGGCCCGCTGAGCCAGGAGCACCTTGCTCGCCTCGCGGCACTGGTGGCGCGCTATCAACCCCAATCCTTTTCCGAACACCTGGCCTGGTCCAGTCACGGCCCGGTGTTTCTCAACGACCTGCTGCCCCTGGCGTATGACGACGCGGCCCTCAAGCGGGTGTGCGAACACATTGACCAGGTACAAACCATCCTCAAGCGGCGCATGTTGCTGGAAAACCCGTCGACCTATCTGCAGTTCCAGCGTTCCACCCTGGACGAAACCGACTTTATCAGCGAAGTCATCCGGCGTACCGGCTGCGGCTTGCTGCTGGACGTGAACAATGTGTATGTGTCCTGCATCAATCATCAGCAGGATCCGTTGGCCTACCTTAATGCGTTGCCGTTACATGCCGTGGGCGAGATACATCTAGCAGGCTTTTGCGAAGACGCCGACAACCTCGGCGACCGTCTGCTGATTGATGATCATGGCGCGCCTATCGACAACGCCGTCTGGCAGCTGTATCAGCAGGCGCTACACGGTACCGGGCCCGTGCCGACATTGATCGAGCGCGACAACAATGTGCCAGCCTTCAGTGTGTTGCTCGCCGAAGCAAGGCATGCGGACCAGCACCTGCTGGCGGCGGCGGTGCGCCCATGACCCTGCACCGAGCGTTTACCCAGGCCCTGTTGGCACCGGACCTGCCTTGCCCCGAGGGTTTGTTCAGCCGCAATGGCGCCGACCCCGCCAGTCGTTTTGCGGTGTACCGCAACAACGTCCACAACTCGTTGATCAATGCCCTGGCCGACAGCTACCCCGTGACCCGGCAACTGGTGGGCGATAAGTTTTTCAACGCCATGGCCGGCCTGTATGTGCAGGGGTATCCGCCCACCAGCCCCCGGCTCAATGAGTACGGCAGTGACTTGGCTGACTTTATCCAGGGGTTCGCCCCCGCCGCCAAAGTGACGTACCTGGCCGACGTCGCTCGGCTGGAACGCTTGCGGATCGACGCTTATCACGCTGCCGACAGGCCGGTCGCCGATCCACAGGCCGTCATAAACCAACTGCAACAACTGCTCAGCCTGGGCGACGTGCGCCTGCAATTGCATCCCTCCGTTGCCACCCTGCAATCGAACTATGCCGTGGTGGCGTTATGGGCCGCGCATCAAACCAGCGACACCATCGCCAGCCTCGACCCCTGGCAGGGGCAAAGTGCGTTGATCCTGCGCAACGGCCTGGAGGTCGAAGTGTTCTGTATCGACAGCGGCTGCGTGGCGTTTATCAACAGCCTGAACAATGGTTGGCCACTGGAAATGGCGGTGGCGTATGCCCTGGATGCGTCCAGCGAATTTGACCTGCACCACTGCCTGGAGCTGCTGATCAGCCATCGCGCCATCTCTGACCTGTACACCGACACCAAGGAACAGCCATGAACACTGCCGCCCCGAATCTGATGACACGCCTCACTCAAGCCTTTGAAAAAATCCCCTACAGCCTGATCTCCCTTGTCGCACGCTTTTCCATTGCGGCGGTGTTCTGGAAGTCTGGCCAGACCAAAGTCGAGGGCCTGGCCATCGACCTCGTCGAAGGCACCTTCGAACTGGGTATGCCACACCTGGCAAGCTCCACCGTACCGCTGTTTCAAAGTGAATACCGGATACCGCTTGTGCCGGCTGAAGTCGCCGCGTACATGGCCACGTTCGCGGAGCACTTTTTCCCGGTTCTGATTCTGCTGGGGCTTGCCACACGCTTTTCAGCCCTGGCGTTACTGGGCATGACCCTGGTGATCCAGCTGTTTGTCTACCCGGATGCCTACCCGACCCACGGCACCTGGATCGCGTTGCTGCTGGTGCTGATGGCCAAGGGACCAGGACGAGTGTCTATTGATCACTGGATTGCCCGGCGCTGGCGTTAAAGCCGGTCCAACGCCTCGCCGTTGCGCTTGAACCAGCCGACCAGGTAGTCGGCCAGCACTTGGGTACGACGTGGCAGGCCGCCCTGATAGGGATGAACCAGATACATCGGCATACTGCGAGTCTGATATTCACGCAGGAGCCAGCGCAGCCGGCCGTCAGCCAGCTCCATTTGCAACAGATAGGATGGCAGCCGGGCAATACCGGCCCCCACCAGCGCAGCCTTTTTCAGCAGGTTGTAGTGATTGGAGGCAAAGGTGCCATCCACTCGTACCCTCAACAACTCGTGTTGCTGGTGATACAGCCACTCTTCGCGCCCGCTGTAGTGGCTGTTGAGCAAACAGCGGTGGCCAACCAGTTCCGACGGTGTCAGCGGCTCACCGTATTGCTCCAGGTAGGCCGGGCTGGCGCAGGTCATTTCATGCCATGCCAACAGGGGCTTGGCAACCAGACGCTCATCGTTGGCGACCTCTGAGCGCACCGCCAAGTCAAAACCGTCCCTGGCCAGGTCGCGGTAACTATTGCTGAGGTCCAACTCGATCTGCACCTGCGGATACCGCCCGGAAAACTCCAACAAAAGACCGTCGAAGAAGGTTTCTCCCAAAGACACCGGAACCGTCATACGCACTGGCCCAGCCAAATCGTCCTTGAGCCGCGCCAATGCCTGTCGGGCACGCTCGGCCTGGATCACCAGCCCCTGGGCTTGAGGCAATAACGCCGCCCCGGCGGCCGTCAGACTGAGTCGTCGAGTGGTGCGATGCAACAAGACTACCGAAAATTGCGCCTCCAACTGGCTGATGCGCTTGGACAACTGGCCCTTGCTGCATCCCAGCTGCTGGGCCGCCAAGGTAAAGCTACCGGCTTCGATCAACACCGCAAACGCCGCCAAATCATCCATCTCGCTCATGGATTGTTTCCATTTGAAAACCAAAGGTTGCCCATTAGCGCGCTTATCCATAGAAAAAACCACTCTAGACTCAGGGCTCACCCAAACCCTTTGAGGAACCGCACCATGAAAATCCTGTTGATAGGCGCCAACGGCACGGTGGGCTCGGCGGTCAAGACCGAACTATCCCAGCGCCATGAAGTGATCAGCATTGGCCGCAACAGTGGCGACTTTCACGTCGATATCAGCGACAGCGCCTCGATCCGCCGACTGTTTGCGCAAACCGGTAAGTTCGATGCCCTGGTGTGTGCCGCCGGCAGCGTCAACTTCGTGCCCCTGGGAGAAATGGACGCCAGCCACTTCGACCTCGGCCTGCAAGACAAGCTGATGGGCCAGGTCAACCTATTGCTGATTGGCCGCGAGTTTGCCAACGACGGTGCGTCTTTCACCTTCACCAGCGGCATCCTCAACCGCGACCCGATCCGTACCGGCGCCTCGGCGGCGCTGGTCAACGGTGCCATTGATGCTTTTGTGAAAGCCGCAGCGATTGAGCTGCCACGGGGTCTGCGTATCAACTCGGTCAGCCCTAGCGTACTGGTGGAAGCCATGGGCAGCTATGCGCCTTACTTCAGGGGCTTTAAGCCGGTTCCTGCGGCGGATGTAGCACTGGCCTATGCCAAGAGTGTGGAAGGCCTACAGACCGGACAAACCTATATCGTAGGTTGAATGGGGGCTCAGCCAGCTTTATTTGAGCAACGACGGCATCATCTCCAGCAACTGCTCGCGGGGGATGGAGAACCTCAGGCCCGGGGCGTCGAGCACGCCCTGGACCGTCGCAGTATTAAGCTGCCGGCCATTGAGATAGAGCGTCACCGGCTTATGCAGGGCCGCCAGGGTCAACGCTTTCGTGCGCTCCCTGGCCTCGGGCGTCAGCTTCACTTCGACCTCAATCAAATCGGGCTGCAGGTTGTGGGCTTTTTTCAGGGTCAACGTCATCTCAGTGAAGTCGGCCTGTGAGCGGTAGAACAGCTTGGCCGCAGGCTCGGCCCAGGCCAGAGACGCCATCCCGGCCAAGAGGAAAAAGGCCCATCGAATATTCATGCAAATGCTCCTTCGCAAAACAGTAAAAGTTGCATAAGGCTGACACAGGAACCAGGGGAAAAGGCTTGGATCCAGCCTCTTAAAAATGCTGAAACCTATTCAGACTTCCTCACCAGCTTGTGATGCGACGCCAGCCTGCGTAACGTGACGGCACTTATCAGGAGACCCGATAATGCTCGCCGCCCGAATCCTCACTCTGTTTGCCCTGCTGCCCTTGTTCACTGCCTGCCAGATGTTTGAAGGCGACCCGGCCAAACCCTCCACCGCGGGTTTGACTCGCATGCAGGGTGAACTGACAGCCATCGGCGACAAGCTGCTGTTCCAGCCCTGCCATGACCAGCGCAACTATGTGGTCAACGATAGCGGTGGCACCAGCATCCTCCAGGAAGCGGCGTCCCTGGCCGGCCAGCAAGGGGCATTGTTTGCCGACCTGCGCGGCAAATTTTCCGGGGTCGCCAGCGGCACTCAGGGGCAGGTCGACCTGCAACAGCTGTACCGCGTCGAACGCTCGACCTCGGCCTGTGACGACCCGGACTTCAAGCGCATGATCCTGCGCGCCAATGGCCACAAACCGGCCTGGGCGCTGAATGTGACCAACAAGGGCATGGTCTTGCAACGCGAGGGCCAACCTCCGTTGCCGGTACCTTATGTGGAAGAGCAACTGGGTGATGGCCGCTTCAACCTCACCACCGAAGCCAACGGCCAGAAAATCGAACTGTGGGTCGCGCCCCAGCGCTGCATCGATAGCGTCAGCGGCAGCCTGCAACACATGAGCGCCGAACTCCGGATCAACGGTCAGGTGCAGCGTGGCTGTGCTGCGTTTGGCGGATCACGGGACGACTGATTCGACCCTGCGCTGTTTTAGCATGACGGGAAACCGCCGTTGGGGCTTATAATCGCCGGTTTGCAAAACCGCCGGCCTTAACAAACGCCGCATATCGGATCCTGTCATGCTACGAATCACCGAACTCAAGCTGCCCATCGACCATCCCGAAGAAGACCTGCGGCCTGCCATTGTGCAGCGCCTGGGCATCGCCAGTGATGATCTGCTCGATTTCACCCTGTTCAAACGCAGCTACGATGCACGCAAGAAGTCGTCGGAACTGTGCTTCATCTATACCGTGGACCTTGAGGTCAAGGGCGAAGCCGCCCTGCTGCTCAAGTTTGCCGATGATCACAATATCAACGCCGCACCCGATGTCAGCTACAAGGTGGTTGGCCAGGCACCGGCAGACCTGGGCGCGCGGCCTATCGTGGTCGGCTTTGGCCCTTGCGGGATCTTTGCCGGGTTGCTGCTGGCTCAAATGGGCTTCAAGCCGATCATTCTCGAGCGCGGTCGCGAAGTGCGCCAGCGCACCAAAGATACCTGGGGCCTGTGGCGCAAAAGCGTACTCAACCCCGAGTCCAACGTGCAGTTCGGCGAGGGCGGTGCCGGGACCTTTTCCGACGGCAAGCTCTACAGCCAGATCAAGGACCCGAAATTTCACGGACGCAAGGTGTTGCACGAGTTCGTCAAGGCCGGCGCGCCGGACGAAATCCTCTACGTCAGCAAGCCGCACATCGGCACCTTCCGCCTGACCGGCGTGGTGGAAAACATGCGCCAGCAGATCATCGCCCTGGGCGGTGAGGTGCGCTTTGAACAGCGAGTCACCGACGTGCTGATCGAAAACGGCCAGTTGAACGGCGTGGTGGTCGATAGTGGCGAGCAGATCCTCTCCAAACACGTGATCCTTGCCCTTGGCCATAGCGCCCGCGATACCTTCCGCATGCTTCACGGCCGTGGCGTGTACATGGAAGCCAAGCCTTTCTCGGTGGGTTTCCGGATCGAACACCCGCAGTCGCTGATCGACGCCGCGCGCCTGGGCAAATATGCCGGGCACCCGAAACTGGGCGCGGCCGACTACAAGCTGGTACACCACGCCAAGAACGGCCGCTCGGTGTACAGCTTCTGCATGTGCCCGGGCGGTACGGTGGTGGCGGCCACTTCCGAGCCGAACCGGGTTGTGACCAATGGCATGAGCCAGTATTCGCGTAACGAACGCAACGCCAACTCCAGGATCGTGGTCGGCATCACCCCTGAAGTGGACTACCCAGGTGGCCCACTGGCCGGGATCGAGTTGCAGGAGCGCCTGGAGTCCCACGCGTTCATCCTCGGCGGCAGCAACTACGAAGCGCCGGCGCAACTGGTGGGTGATTTCATCGCCGGCAAGCCATCCACGAGCATCGGCAGCGTGGAGCCTTCCTACAAGCCAGGCGTAGCCCTGGGCGACTTGGCCCTGGCCTTGCCAGACTTCGCCATCGAGGCCATCCGCGAAGCGTTGCCGGCCTTTGAGAAGCAGATCAAGGGCTACTCGCTGCATGACGCGGTCCTGACCGGGATCGAAACCCGCACCTCGTCGCCGCTGCGGATCACCCGCGATGCGTCGATGCAGAGCTTGAATGTCAAAGGCCTGTTCCCGGCCGGCGAAGGCGCAGGTTATGCCGGTGGCATCTTGTCGGCGGGCGTTGACGGGATCCGGATCGCCGAAGCCGTAGCGCGGGACATGTTGGGCCTGGAAGCCTGACACGACCCTCTGTAGGAGCCGGCTTGCCGGCGATGGTGGTCTCAGGGACGCCATCGCCGGCAAGCCGGCTCCTACAGTTTTAGATGTTTGCGCGCAGGATGCTGTCCGGCAACGATTCACCCCGTTCGGCGCAGGCTGCAACAGCGTCGATCAGTTCCTCCAACTGATAGCCCTGCCCGACCAACCACGCATCATCGTAATACGTCGTGGCATAACGCTCGCCACCGTCACACAGAATCGCCACGATAGACCCCGACTCCCCTGCCGCCTGCATCCGCTGCGCGGCAATCAATGCGCCTATCAGGTTCGTGCCGCTGGAACCCCCGACCCGCCGTCCCAAGCGTTGCGCCAGGTAATGCATGGCCGCCAACGACAAGGCATCAGGCACCTTGACCATCGCATCGATCACCCTGGGCAGGAACGATGCCTCCACCCGTGGCCGACCGATGCCCTCGATCCGCGAACCGCAATCCAGGCGCAAACGGGTATCACCGGTCTGGTAGTACTCGAAGAACACCGAACGCTCGGCGTCGGCACACAACACCCGGGTGCAATGCTGGCGATAACGCACATAACGTCCCAGGGTCGCCGTGGTACCGCCGGTGCCCGGGCTGGAAATCAACCAGCTCGGCTCTGGATGCCGCTCGAAGCGCAGCTGTTGGAAGATCGATTCGGCAATATTGTTGTTCGCCCGCCAGTCGGTGGCTCGCTCGGCGTAAGTGAACTGGTCCATGAAGTGCCCGCCACTTTCCTGTGCCAGGCGCTCGGATTCGGCGTAGATCTGCGTGGGATCCTGCACCAGGTGGCTCTTGCCGCCGTAAAAGGCGATCTGTGCAATCTTTTCCTGGGACGTGGTCGCTGGCATCACCGCAATGAACGGCAGGCCCAGCAAGCGCGCGAAGTACGCCTCGGAGATCGCTGTCGAACCGCTGGAAGCCTCGATCACCGGTGCGCCGGGTTTGAGCCAACCGTTGCACAGGGCATACAGGAACAAGGAGCGGGCCAACCGGTGCTTCAGGCTACCGGTGGGGTGGCTGGACTCATCCTTGAAATACAACTCGATCCCCGGCAAGCCTGGCAACGGCAGCGGAATCAGGTGGGTGTCGGCGCTGCGCTGGAAGTCCGCTTCAATAATGCGGATGGCCTCTCGGGCCCACGGACGGTGGTCGCTCATGCTCAGGTTCCATTAGGTTTTCAAGCTGAATGTTAGGGCGTTTCCTACACTGCACACAGATACAGTCATGACTCAATTCGACACACAATTGCTAGGCTTTGGCGCAATCCATACCCAGGCACTTTTATATAACAAAAAAGAATATAACTTTTGTTTTAACAACTAACAGTACGGGTTAGGGTACCCCCCTATTGAACTTTGATTGGAGAGCATCCCTTGCCTCTGCGTAGCACGTTTACTCGTTTCTTCCAGCTTGAAGCGGCCAGCGGTCTGTTACTGATCGCTGCAGCCGCCCTGGCCCTGATCATCAACAACTCACCGCTGTCGTATCTGTACAACAGCTTTCTCGATGTGCCCGTGGCGGTACAGATCGGCGCCCTGCAAATCGCCAAGCCGTCGCTGCTATGGATCAACGACGGCCTGATGGCCTTGTTCTTCCTGCTGATCGGACTGGAGGTCAAGCGCGAATTGCTCGACGGCCATTTGTCCAAGCCTTCCCAGGTCGTGCTGCCAGGCGCTGCGGCCATTGGCGGCATGGTGGTACCGGCGCTGATCTACTGGGCGCTGAACAAAGATAACCCAGCCGCCCTGGGTGGCTGGGCCATCCCGATGGCCACCGATATTGCCTTTGCCCTTGGGGTCCTGGCGCTGCTGGGCAAGCGTGTGCCAGTGTCGCTGAAGCTGTTCCTGATGACCCTGGCGATCATCGATGACCTGGGCGCCATCATCGTCATCGCTATTTTTTACTCCAGCGAACTGTCCACCGCGTCACTGGCAGGTGCAGGCGCCTGTCTTGTCGCACTGATAGCCATGAACCGCCTGGGGGTGGTGAAACTGGGGCCGTATCTGATCGTTGGCCTGATCCTGTGGGTCTGCGTACTCAAAAGTGGTGTGCATGCCACCCTGGCTGGCGTCACCCTGGCGTTCTGCATCCCTCTGCGCACCAAGAACGCCGAACCCTCGCCGCTGCTGGGCCTGGAACACGCCCTGCACCCTTGGGTGGCCTACGGCATCCTGCCGCTGTTCGCCTTTGCCAATGCCGGCGTGTCCCTGGCCGGGGTCAACCTGGAGAGCTTCACCCACCATGTGCCAATGGGGATCGCCGCAGGCCTGCTGGTGGGCAAGACGATCGGTGTGTTTGGCCTGACCTGGCTCGCGGTGAAAACCGGGCTGGCCGCCCTGCCGACCGGCGCCAATTGGGGCCAGGTCATGGGCGTGGCCATCCTGTGCGGCATCGGCTTTACCATGAGCCTGTTTGTCGGCTCGCTGGCGTTCGTGCCGGGCAGTAGCGAATACGCCGGAATGGACCGGATGGGCATCCTCACCGGCTCGATCCTTGCGGCGTTGATTGGTTATGCCGTGACGGCAATGGCCAGTCGCAAGCCAGTGGGTACCAGCACTTAACGTTGCTGGCACGCTCAATGATGAGGCTCAATTGAGCGCCCAATAAAAAACCCCGACCAGCCACCTGGTCGGGGTTTTTCGTTTACCGCCTAGCCCTTAACGGGTAACGCGGCTGGTCCCATCGACAGTCATGATGCGCACGCGGTCGCCGATGCGGAAGATCTCGTTTTCCTGCACCGCCTGGACGTAGGCGCGCATGCTGCCGTCGTCTTCGCGTACGGTGATTTCAACACCCTGGGTGCGGGTCAAGCCCTCTTCGGTGGCCGAGCCCAGCAGGCCACCGGCCACGGCACCGATAACGGCCGTCACAATACTGCCGCGACCACCACCGATGGCGCTACCGCCAACACCGCCGATGACTGCACCTGCTGCGCCGCCGATCGGGGTCTTGGTGCCTTCGATCTTGACCGGACGCAGGGATTCAATGGTCCCCATGCGCACGCTCTGCACACGGCGGGCTTCGTCACGGGAATACGAGTCGCCGGTCAGACTGGAGGCGCAGCCACCCAGCAACAACGACATGGTGGTAAAACAGGCAACCAGCAGAACAGACTTACGCATAGCATCAACTCCAAAGGACATATCTTTATTAGACTCCGCTGCTTGACGCCTGTCACGGCACGGCCCGCAGAAAATTGCTTTCATTCAGCCCCAGTACAGACAGGCTGTACCACGAAAATCGACGAACGGTAGCGGCTGCACCCAGACAAGGAATTTCATGGACTACTTCATCATTGTAGCGACCACCGCCGCCGGCCTGTATTTCCACTGGTGGCTTTACCGACGGATCAAGCGTTGGATCGATCGCGACTTGGCGCTTTCGCTGGCTGGGGACGATCAGCACAAGCGTGTCTTTATGCTGCAACAGTTAGACCGCGCCAAGGCGGAGAAGGTCAAGCGTAGGGATTTGCCGCAGTGGCTGCAGGATGCAGCCCGGCAATATGTGGTCAACCCCACGGAGTAGAGGCTGTAGGAGCCGGCTTTAGGGTGCCAATCGTTCACGGGTCCAATCTGCACCCTGCAAACGATAGTTCAAGCGATCATGCAATCGGCTCGCCCGGCCCTGCCAGAACTCGATGCGTTCGGGCAGCAGGCGATAACCGCCCCAGTGTTCCGGGCAATCCGGCTGGGTCTTGCTAAAACGCTGTTCGGTCAGCGTGAGCAGGTCTTGCAATTGCTGGCGATCACGGATCACTCGGCTTTGCGGGGAAGCCCAGGCGCCAATGCGGCTACCCAGTGGGCGCACCTGATAGTAAGCGTCCGACTCCTCGGGCGTGACTTTGACCACCCGGCCCTCGATGCGTACCTGGCGCTCCAAGGTCGGCCAGAAGAAGGTCATGGCAGCAAAGGGCCGTACCGCCAATTGCTCGCCCTTGGCGCTCTGGTAGTTGGTAAAGAAGGTAAAGCCCTGGGCATCCAGGCCCTTGAGCAGCAGGACGCGGCAATGAGGCCGGCCCTCTTCATCCACGGTCGCCAGCGTCATTGCGTTGGCCTCCACCGGCGGTTGCTCGGTCTTGACCGCATCGCTGAACCACTGGTGGAACAAGGCAAACGGCTCGTCCGGGGCCTGGGCCTCGCTCAAACCGTCCCGTGTATAGTCACGGCGCATATCAGCCAGTGCCTGAGTCATGCGGCTTTATCCTTCTCGTTCAACTGCTCAGTTTTTCGCCTGGTCGTTTGCCGCCACTTTTTTTACTGGCGCTGCATCCTTGGCGGCAGCTGGCTTTTTGGCAGCCGGCTTGGCGGCCACTTTTTTCGCGGCAGGCTTGGCGACGGCCTTCTTGGCAGGCGCTTTTTTGGCGGCAACGGCTTTCTTGGCGACCGGCGCTGGCGCCACTACGTCCTGTACCGCAACCAGTTCGGGCTTCGGCGGGTTTGGCGAGTTGTACTTGCTCAACAGTGCCAGCATGGTAGTGCGCTGGGTGAACATGATTTCCATACGGCGGTTCAGGGCGCGGCCCTGGGTGCTGTCGTTGGCGGCGCGAGGCATCAGGTCACCCATGCCACGCAACATCAGGCGGTCCTGCTTCAAGCCGCTGAGGCTGAAGATCGAAGCAATGGACTGGGCACGCTCCTTGGTCAGGGGCTGGTTCTGTACGGTGTCGATGTGGCCCAGGACCAGCACGGCGGTCTTGGGATCGCTTTCAACGGCCTTGGCCACACGGGTGAACGGACCCAGCGTCACAGGCAGCAACATTGCCGGACGCTTGGGGTTGTAGGAACCATCGACCGGGGCAATCACCACCAGCACGTTGTCACGACGTTCAAGTTGCAGGTTGCTGTCCTTGATCGCGGCGCGCAGGCGCGGCTCGTAGTCGTCCAACCAGGCCTGGGTGATTTTCGGGTCTGGCATCGGGATGTTGGTCACATCGACTTTGTTCAGGGGTTTTGGCTTGCTTTCAAACGGCCACCACCATTTGGTGCCGGTTTCAGCCTTGGCGACCACCGGGGCGGTAGCCGGAGCTGGCGTTGCCGCTTTCAGGTCGGCCTTGAGATCGGCCTTGGCGTCCGCCACCTTGGCATCGGCCTTCGCATCGGCCTTGGCGGTAACGTCCTTGGCCGCCGACTTGTCGGGCCAGAATGACCACCAATGCTCACCAGACGCATCATTTTGTGGAGTTTGTGCACAGCCAGTAATAGTGAGGCAGAGCGCCAGTGCCAAGGACTTGTTCGATAACATGAGATATCCACAAAATGAGAAAACACAGGGGCCTGAATGACCCGTTAAACAGACGCTTCACGAAGTTTAAAGTAACAATACTTTTCAAGCGCCTTTTGTAGGTGCCTTTTTAACAAAAAAACGCCAGACAGCAAGCTATTTACAGACAACCGGCCAATATTCTTACCAACTTTTGCGCGCGCGGGTCCATAAGTACATACGGCCCCAGAGTATTGGTCACGAAACCAAATGCTACATCATGTTCCGGATCGGCAAAGCCCACGGAACCGCCGGCACCAGGGTGCCCAAATGCACGTGGGCCAAGGCCAAACGTGGCATTGGGCACATCTGGCTGGTCCAGCATGCAGCCCAGGCCAAAGCGGGTTTGCGTCAATAAGGTTTTATCCAGCCCGATACTGTGCTCGCGGGTCAGTTGTTCAAGCATATCGGCTTCCAACAAACTTCCGTCCAACAAACCACTATAAAACCCGGCCAAACTGCGCGCATTGCCATGTCCGTTTGCCGCAGGCTGCTGCATACGACGCCACTCGGGCTTGTTAGTGCTGGTTAGTATGGAAGGCGGATTGGTAAACGCGCGGGTGGTCATTGCCGCAGGTTCGCGCAGGGTGACCTGTAATAGTCGTTGGGCTGCCTCATCCCCCATATTGCCTTTGCTCCTGGCAATGTGGGCCACACGATAAAACTCTTCGTCCGCCAGCCCGACATGGAAGTCCAGGCCTAGAGGGCGGGCAACCCGGGCCACAATCGACTCCCCCGGCCCACGGCCATCGGCGCGACGCAGCAGTTCACCGATCAGCCAGCCATAGGTGATAGCAGCGTAGCCATGGCCCTCACCGGGCGTCCACCAGGGCGCCTCGGCGGCCAGGGCCGCCGTCATCATGGGCCAGTCATACAGGGCTTCGGCGGGCAATGTCTCACGCAACGCTGGCAACCCGGCCTTATGGCACAGCAGTTGACGCAGGGTGATGCCTTCCTTGCCTGCCGCGGCGAACGCCGGCCAGTAGTTGGCAACCGGGACGTCCAGTTGCAGTTTGCCTTCGGCAACCAGTTGCAAGGCCGTGACGGCGGTGAATGTCTTGGTGCAGGAGAACAGGTTGGCAATGGTGTCGCTGTGCCAGGCCTCGGCACCGTCCTTGTCGGCGGTGCCGGCCCACAGGTCGAGGACGGTTTCGCCACCCACCTGCACACACAGCGCCGCACCGCGCTCCTGAGGGTCGTCAAACAGCGCGGCGAAGGCTTCACGCACCGCTTCAAATTGAAGCTCGTAATGACCCTGAATCTGCACCTGAATCCCCCTCGGAAAAGACCTGCGTTAAATGGCGCCCATTGTTCCAGTCATTACTGGGTTTGGGAACCCGTTGCCCCATGGGCGATCTTGGCTTTTTCGGCCTCCAAGCCCAATTGCTGGATCGCCGCCAGGTTGCTTTTACGCACGCTGTCGATAAAGCCCGTGAACGGCACATCGGTGATCCCCACCAGACCGAAATGACCATTTTCACCGTCCAGCAAACGCCCGGCCACCGGTTGATCGAGGTACTGGAACCAGTGCACGCCGACAATCGACGGCTCGGCCATGGCCTGCTTGAGGAAGGTCGCATAGGCTGGCCCGCGCGCCTCTTCCCTGGCCAATGGCGCCAAGCCGCCCCAGAACGGGCCACGGTCGGCCGAGCCGAAGTTGAACTCGCTGATCAGCACCGGTTTGTCCAATGCGCGCAGGGCCGCGAAATCGTAGCCATCCTGAGGCTTGAGGGTGTACATGTTGAAGCTCAACACATCGCAATACTGGGCGCAGGACGCCACAGCCTCCGGGGTACTGACCGCGTAGCGACCGCCCAGCAGCAACTGGTTGGGCGCATGCCATTTCAGCGCATCGGAGATGGTCTTGAAGTAGGCGTCGGCGAAGGTCTTCTGGAAGTACTGAAAATCAGCCTCGATTTCCGGATGCTCGGCACTGGGAACCGGCGGCTCGAAGCCTGGGTCTTCCATCAACTCCCAGCCAGCCAGGTGAATACCCCAGGCCTTGGAAAGGCCATCTTCGTTGCGGTATTTGTCGCGCAGTTGCTTGAGGAACGCACGTTTTGCCGGTACATCGGTGGTCATGCGCAGGGTGCCATAGGCCAGGGCATAGCGGGATTTTGCGTCATTGCCAGGACCGGCCCACGCCAGTTCGTTATCGGCAAAGAAGCCGATCAACCAGGGGTCGTCGCGATGGTCACGGGTGGCAATCGCCACGGCCCGCTCAGTGGCCATGGCAAAGCGCGGGTCGAAGGGATCGGGCATACCGCCCCACCAGTCGATACCGGTGCTGATACTGGTGTAGTCACCAATAATCGACAGAGGCAAGGTGTAAGGCACACGATCAGCGCCGACCAGTTGCGGGGCGCTCCAGTTGCCGACAGTGTTGAAACCCCAGCCCTGCAGGCGATCCAGGGTGTGGCCGACCCAACGGGCCTGGTCGAATCCTTCGGTGCCATAAGTGCGTTGCAGGTTCGCTCCGTAGAAATCGTACCAACGCCCCATATTGAATCCGCGCCCTGCATCGGCGCCATTGCCGCCACGGTTGTCGCCACTGCCGTAATA
>Ga0180008_1001299_pt1 | contig 16158 bp, 15 predicted proteins | sample MM_PW_MetaG_FD_121121 | JGI IMG/M metagenome (GOLD analysis project Ga0180008, IMG submission 121121) | Groundwater microbial communities from the Aspo Hard Rock Laboratory (HRL) deep subsurface site, Sweden - MM_PW_MetaG | ecosystem: Environmental > Aquatic > Deep subsurface > Groundwater...
CAATCTGCCCGCCGCCGCTGACTTAGGTTAACCTTGATCATTCGATGTGCTACGTACAGCGCCATGACGCTACGCAGGCCCTGTTCTCATCTTTTTACGAGGTCCACATTTTGGCTCAATACGCATATCTGCCCTATTAGATTTTAGTCATGTTTTACGATCTGAAGTCGAGGCCTCATGGCCACTAGTTCTCCAGCCTATCCAGCATTATTTTCCTCTCAATCCTGCGTCAGGGCAGAGCTTTTAGTTAGCTTTCGCTGATTTTGGATCAAATTTAGGCTCCAAAACCTAACTTTTAGTAAGTGTTCCTGCGATTGCTTGTTGTCAGGTATCGCCAGCCGATTTCCTGCTACGAGGCAGTAAATAAAGTTCTTCATATACAAGAAGCTCATTGCTTCTCAGGGCATCCAAGCCTGGCTTCCGCGATGCCATGTAGAAAATTCTAGCGGTGCTGGTGAAGTGATCACGTACGTCTAGGTTAGACTCGCGGTTTTTGCATGTACTTCAAGGAGCACTCGCGTGAACATGGAAAACCATTCCCAGACGGCCGCTTTCCTATGATCCATCGCCGATCTGCTGCGCGGTGACTTCAAGCAGTCCCAGTATGGCCGCATCATCCTGCCGTTTACCCTGCTGCGCCGTATGGAGTGCGTGCTCGCGCCGACCAAGGATGAGGTGATCAAGCAGACCTTTGCCCAGGAAGGTCGCCCGGACCAGGTGCGCGAGATGATTCTGTTGCGCGCTGCCGGTCAGCAGTTCTTCAACGCCTCGCCGCTGACCCTCGGCACGTTGTCCGACACCCAGACCGCCGCCGACCTAATGAGCTACGTGCAGGCGTTCAGCAAGGACGGCGGCGAGATCTTCGAGCACTTCCACTTCGAGGATTTCGTCCAGCAGCTAGAGACCGCCAACCTGCTGTACCAAGTGGTGCAGCGCTTCGCCGCCACCGACCTCAGCCCCGAGTACATCAGCAACTTCGGCATGGGTATCATCTTCGAAGAGCTGATTCGCAAGTTCGCGGAAAGCTCCAACGAAACCGCCGGGGAGCACTTCACCCCGCGCGATATCGTGCACCTCACCACCTCGCTGGTGATCACCGATCAGGACCACAAGCTCGCGTCTAACAGCATCGTCACCATCTATGATCCAACCGCCGGCACTGGCGGCTTTCTGTCTGAGGGTGATGAGTACATCCAGTCAATCAGCGAGAAGGTCAGCGTGTCGCTGCACGGCCAGGAGCTCAACCCCGAGTCCTACGCCATCTGCAAGGCAGACATGCTGATCAAGGGGCAGGACGTGGCCAGCATCAAGCTCGGCAACACCCTGTCCAACGACCAGCTGGCCGGCAAATGCTTCGACTTTATGCTCAGCAACCCGCCGTTCGGCGTGGAGTGGAAGAAGGTACAAAAGCAGATCACCGACGAGCACAGCCACAAGGGCTTCGATGGCCGCTTCGGCCCGGGCCTGCCGCGCGTGTCCGACGGTTCGCTGCTGTTCCTGCTGCATTTGGTCAGCAAAATGCGTGACCCGCGCGACGGTGGTTCGCGCATCGGCATCATCCTCAACGGCTCGCCGCTGTTTACCGGCGGCGCGGGTTCGGGCGAGTCGGAGATTCGCCGCTACCTGCTGCAGAACGATCTGGTTGAAGCCATCGTCGCGTTGCCGACGGATATGTTCTACAACACCGGCATCGCCACCTATGTTTGGATACTCAGCAACCACAAAGCCGCTGCGCGTCAGGGCAAGGTGCAGTTGATCGACGGCAGCCAGCACTACGCCAAAATGCGCAAATCGCTGGGTAGCAAGCGCCAGTACATCACCGAGGATCAAATCAGCGAGCTGGTGCGCCTGTATGGCAGCTTCGAGCAAACCGCGCAGAGCAAGATCTTCCCCATCGACGCTTTCGGCTACCGGCGTATCACCGTCGAGCGCCCCCTGCGCCTGAACTTCCAGACCAGCGCTGAACGTCTCGGCAAGGTGTTAGAAGAAAAAGCCCTGCAAAAACTCGACGGCGCCGCTCAGCAGCACCTGCTGGCCGCCCTGCAAGCGATGGACGCCATCCAGTTGCACCGCAACCGCGAGCAGTTCAGCAAACTGCTGAAAAAAGCCCTCACCGCACACAGCGTCAGCCTCAGCACGCCGGAGTTAAGAGCCCTGATGAGCGCCCTAAGCGAGCGCGACCATGAAGCGGATATCTGCATGACCAAGGGCCAGTTGGAAGCCGACGCCAGCTTGCGCGATAACGAGAACGTGCCGCTGGGCGAATCGGTACACGACTACTTCCGGCGCGAAGTTATCCCCCATGTGCCGGATGCCTGGATCGACGAAACCAAGACAGATGCACTGGACGGCGAGGTTGGCATTGTCGGTTTCGAGATTCCCTTTAACCGCCATTTCTACGTGTTCCAGCCACCGCGCCCGCTGGCCGAAATCGATAGCGACCTTAAAGCCTGCACTGACCGGATCAAACGGATGATTGAGGGGCTGTCGGCATGAGTTTGCTTGCATATCAGAAGCTGAAACCGTCAGTTGTCGAGTATTTGGACGAAATTCCAAATGACTGGCCACTAAAACGACTCGGCGATATTGTTGGCTTTGCTCAGGGTAAGGCGCACGAGCCATATATTGACGATGATGGCGACTATATTTGCGTTAACTCTAGGTTTGTTTCAACCTCGGGGAAAACTATTAAGACGTGCAGTCTCAATCTAACGCCTGCTTCCTTAAACGACATATTGATGGTTATGAGCGACCTGCCCAATGGGCGGGCGCTTGCTCGGGCATATTACGTTGCCGATCACGGTAAATACGCCGTAAATCAGCGGGTGTGTCGAATCACCGCAGAAAAGGCACATCCACGCTTCTTGTTTTACGTGTTAGATCGTCACCCTGGACTTATGCAGAATGACGATGGTGTGCATCAAACCCATCTTTCAAATGCCGACTTTCAAAAACTTAAGATCTATCTGCCATCAATTTCAGAGCAAACCCAAATCGCCGGCTTCCTCGACCACGAAACCGCCCGCATCGACGCGCTTATCGAAGAGCAGCAGCGCCTGATCGAACTGCTCAAGGAAAAGCGCCAGGCCGTGATCTCCCACGCCGTCACCAAAGGCCTCGACCCCACGGTGCCGATGAAAGACTCTGACGTGGAGTGGCTGGGCGAGGTGCCGTGCAGCTGGAGAGTCATCAAGTTTGGCATCACGCACGACAAAGCCGAGCTTGGAGGTAACTATGAAGCAGGTGAGTCTGAGGAAGGGCTGCCTTTAATTAAGATGGGAAATATTGGAAGAGGAAAAGTTAAGCTAGATAAGGTGGAGTATGTTTCGCTCACTCAGGATATAGATAGCGGCCACACTTTAAAGGAGGGTGACTTTCTCTTTAATACTCGAAATAGCTTGGATTTAGTTGGTAAGGTTTGCGTGTGGCGTAGTGAGCTATACGCCGCGTTGTACAACTCGAATATATTGAGAATTTCTTTCAATAAGAGCTTTGTTGGCAGCTCTGGGTTTGTGAATTACCTTTTGAATTCAAACTTGGGGCTTGAGCAATTAAGGCTGATTGCTAGAGGCACAACAAGTGTCGCCGCAATTTACTATAAAGATCTCAGCTCTCTAAGCTTCGCATTCCCATCGCCGAGTGAACAGCGAGAAATTGAGCGATTTCTGGATATACAAACCTCTCAGCTAGATGCCTTAGTTAGTGCGGCTGAGCAAACTGTTGATGTTATTAAGGAGCGACGCTCCGCCCTAATCTCCGCCGCCGTCACCGGCAAAATCGACGTACGCGGCTGGCAGCCACCGGCCCGTGTGCAATCCCCCGAATTAGCACAAGAGGCCGTGTAATGGCTGACAGCAAGGAAGCGCAATTCCAGCAGGACATTATCGACGCCTTGGCCGCCCAAGGCTGGCTGGTCGGCACCGTCAGCGGTTACGACCGCCGCACGGCGCTGTATACCGAGGATGTGCTGGGCTACTTCAAGGATGCCTGGCCTGAGCGTTGGGACAAGTTCGCCAAGGCCAACCCGAACAACCCCGATGATGTGCTGGTGCAAAAGCTGGTGCGCGAGCTGGAGCAAAGCGGCACCCTGGATGTGCTGCGCCATGGCTTCAAGCTGCCGGCAGTGAAGGTGGAGCTTTGCAGCTTCCAGCCGGACCACGGCATGAACCCGCACACCCTTAAGCGCTACCAGTGCAACCGCCTGCGCGTGGTGCCGGAGGTGTCCTACTCGCCGCATGCGCGTGAGGCCGGCAGCAGTGGGCAGAGCTACAACCCACGGCTGGATCTGGTGCTGTTCGTCAACGGCATCCCCACGGCTACGCTGGAGCTGAAAAGCGAGTTCAAGCAGTCGGTGGAAAACGCCCAGCGCCAGTACCGCCAAGACCGCCCGGTCAAAGACCCGCTGACGCGCAAGCCCGAACCGCTGCTGACCTTCAAGCGCGGCGCGCTGGTGCACTTTGCCGTGGGCCAGAACGAGGTGGCGATGACCACCAAGCTGGCGGGTAAAGACACCTTCTTCCTGCCGTTCAACCTCGGCAGCGCAGAAGGCGGCGCGGGCAACCCGCAGCCTGAGGATGACAGCCAGTACGCCACCAGTTACCTCTGGCAACGCCTGCTGCTGCCGGATGCCTGGCTCAAGGTGCTGGGGCGCTTTCTGCACCTGGAGAAGAAAACCAGCGAAGGCTTCGACGGTACGCCGATGACTAAGGAAACGATGATCTTCCCGCGTTACCACCAGTGGGAGGTGGTCAACAGGCTGATCAATACCACCCGCGCCGAAGGGCCGGGCAAGCGTTATTTGATCCAGCACAGCGCCGGCTCGGGTAAGTCCAACTCCATCGCCTGGACGGCCCATCAACTGGCCTCGCTGTACGACGAGGCTGGCCAGCGCCTGTTCAACTCGGTGATCGTGATTACTGACCGCACCGTGTTGGATAAGCAGCTGCAGGACACCATCTACCAGTTCGAGCATGCCCAGGGCGTGGTCAAGCAGATCAACCGTGAAACCAGCAGCCAGAGTAAATCCGAGCAACTGGCCGAGGCGCTGGCTGAGCAGACGCGCATCATCATCGTCACCATTCAGACCTTCCCGGCGCTGTTCGATGCGCTGGACAAGTACCCCAAACTGGCCAGCGGGCGCTATGCGGTGATTGCAGACGAGGCACACTCCTCGCAAACCGGCTCATCGGCCAGCAAGCTGAAACAGATACTCGGCAGTGACGCACCAGAAGGTGAAGAAATCAGCGCCGAAGAGCTGCTGGACGCCGCTGTGCAGGCGCGCCAACCGAATGAGCGCATCAGCTACTACGCCTTTACCGCCACGCCCAAGGCCAAGACCCTGGAGCTGTTCGGCCGCCCGGCTGACCCGACGCTGCCGGCCAGCTCCAGCAATAAGCCCGAGGCGTTTCACCTGTATTCCATGCGTCAGGCCATCGAGGAGGGTTTTATCCTCGACGTGCTGCGCAACTACACCACCTACAGCACCGCCTGGAAGATTGCCCACCCGAATGGCGAAGACGACGAGGTAGACAGCAAGAAGGCACGCATCAAGCTGGCCCGTTGGGTGCGTTTGCACCCCTACAACATCGACAAAAAAGTCGAAATCATCGTTGAACACTTCCGCGCCAATATCCGCAGTCTGCTGGGTGGCCAGGCCAAGGCCATGGTCGTCACCAGGAGCCGCCAGGAAGCGGTGCGCTACCAGTTGGCGGTGAAGGCGTATGTGCAGCAGATGGGTTACAGCGATGTGCACCCGCTGGTGGCGTTCTCCGGCAGCGTGTTGCCGGATGAGGTGATCCCCGAAGAGGTGACGGAAAACAGCAGCCTGCTCAACGCTGGCCTGAATGGCCGCGACTTGGCCAAGGCCTTCGACACCCAAGACTTCAACGTGATGATCGCGGCCAACAAGTACCAGACCGGCTTCGATCAGCCCAAGCTGTGCGCCATGTACGTGGACAAGAAGCTGCAAGGCGTGGACTGCGTGCAAACCCTGTCGCGGCTGAACCGCACCTTCGGTGATAGCAAGGAAACCTTCATCCTCGACTTCTTCAACGAGCCGCAGGACATTCTCGACGCCTTCCTGCCGTACTACACCAAGGCCGAGCTGACCGACGTGACCGACCCGCAGATCATCTATGACCTGCAGAAGACATTGGACGCTGAGGGAATCTATCACTGGCAGGAGGTCGAGGCGTTCGCCTTGGCCTTCTTCGACCCCAAGGCGGCGGCCAGCAAACTCAGTTACTACTGCACACCTGCCAAGGAGCGTTTTACCAAGCGTTATGCCTTCTCGGTGGAGTCACGACACCAAGCGCTGGATTTCAAGCGCACCGCCGAAGCTAATGGCGATAGCGCCGGCCTGAAAAAAGCCGAGCATGCGCTGAAAGAGGCCGGCGAGCAGATTGACCAGCTCGACCTGTTCCGCAAGAACCTGCAGAGCTTTGTGCGCCTGTACGAGTTTCTCTCGCAAATCGTGCCTTATGAGGACCATGAGCTGGAGCAGCTTTGCGTATACGCCAAGCACCTGCACCCGCTGCTGCGCGTGGATCGCCTGCAGCAGGACGACGTGGACGTGGGCGAACTGCAACTGAGCCACTACCGCCTGAGCAAGCGCGCCGAGCACCAACTGCGCCTGAGTGAAGAAGATGGCGAGTACACCCTCAAGCCTGGCAGCGACGTGGGTAGCGGCAAACCGCATGACCCGGAGAAAAAGCGCCTGTCAGAAATCATCGAAGCTCTGAACGATATCTTCGGTGCCGAGGTGAGCGATGACGATCAGCTGCAATTCCTCACCGGCATCGCCCAGCGCATCAGCCGCCAGGAAGATGTGATGGCCCAGGTGAACAGCCACTCGGTGGAACAAGTGATGCATGGCCTGTTCCCCAAGCGCGTGCTGGACACCGTGCTCGACGCCATGACCGACCACGAGAAACTGTCGCTGGAAGTGCTGGATAACGAGACCAAGAGCCGGGCGTTTGCGCTGGTGATTTTGAAGATGCTGAAGACAGCGGGGGAGCTGGACGGGGCTGAGGGTGCAGGAATATGAGAAGAGCGCTATGACGATGCCAAGTGAGCGCACTCGGTCGGTCATTCAAGCCCGAGAGTTTTTGGTCGATTTGTCTCGCGACAAGACGCTGCCTGAGGCCTTGCGCACTGAGGCGCGTCGGCTGTTAGGTCATTATCCGACCGCCGATGAGGTGCTGCTTGCCGGGAAGGTAGTGGGCCGAAACTCCAACCTGGATGGCGCCCCACGCCAAATATGTCGCGCTGTACCCGGAGCCATTTTGGAGGGGCAAAGGTCTATCAGGAACAGCTCAGAGCCATATCGGCACCATGGTGGAGATACATGACGCCTACGACCCGGCAGGCAGCGCCGCATTGTTCGGGTTTATCGGCATACCTACATCAGCCAGAAAGACGATGGACCAAGGCGCGCTGCTCGCCGCCTGCAATCAGCAAATGGGCCGGCTGTTCGGCGCCGCTGCTACCAACCCTTTGGCTCAATACATCAAGGACTGGGCTTGGGATGATTGCACTGCCGCAGAGGCAGATCGACTGCCGGGCAAATGACACCAAATGGGGCGCACCGTCATGGCTGCCGAAGATATCTGGTCAGACGTACTGCTGGTCTCAGGCACCGAAGCTTCTCTGGAGCACAACGGCTACATGGAAGGTGCACTGGATGCAGCTCAGTTGGCAGTCAACAGCCTACTTAAAAATTGAAAATACGACTCAATGAATTGATCGGTTTACACACTCTGGGCCAAAAGCGGCCCCCCATATCGTTGCGAATTCGGGCCGTGCAAACCATGGGTAACTCAGGCCGGGGCAGCCTAAGCTTTGCCGCTCAAAGGCCTGCCAGCAAACGCGGTGGCCTCAACGCGACCAAACGCCTCAATTGCCGGGTCATTAAAAAAGCTTTTGTAGCCGGTCGATTGTTGGATCTTCCTTAGCTTTGCACGCGCCGCTGCCTTCACCTTCTCACTTTCTTTGGTGTTCATGTCCGTCATCCAGGATCGGTTCGCCGTCAGTAAAGTTAGCCTTTGCAGTTGGGATGTCAACTCATTCCGGTGTCGAACGATACCGTGCCTCCGTTCTCTGTGCCGGCACCTGATCCAGCACTAAGTGCCTCCATCACAAATCGGCTTGAGCGCTACGCCTCCGTCAGCCAACTTAATACTCAGCGAGTCACCAACAATAAGATTTATGCTTTCGCCGAGGTCGGAAGTAAGGGCGACGATCAAGTCCCCGCTGCCATCCCGAGGGCATGGCATCTCACAATTGTCATCGCGAGTTCTGGACCAAACCTCCGTCAGCTTGTCACGGAGCGTAAGAATCCCACTCTCTGCTGAAATACCGGAGCCGGTAAAAAACCCAATGTTTTTCTCTGCCTTCAACGCAGCAGCTGCCCGATCCGTATCAGGCATAAACTCGCCACTTCCGAAAGAAGGAGTGGGTTACTTAATTGGCTTAGGGCAGCATCTACACGTATATCCCGTGTTGAATTTGCGAGAGATAACGCTCAACCGTAGTGAACCCAACTGACGTTTCGATGAGCTCGACTGGCATGAGCCCCGATAAATGCATAGATGATTGGCCCAGCCAGTCCTCTGCCCTTGCCTGTGTGCCTAAAACCGAAATCGCGTGCTCTAGCGTCTTCGCGAACTGGAATGCCATCGCGCTTTGCTGGGCATTGAGTCGATCCATTCCTAAGCCAGAATTCAGCAGGTTATTGACCTTCCGCTGAGATTTCCCTGTTATCAGCCCGATTACATTTCGCTTCGTGTACAGCGTCGAACTGGAAAGCATCATCTGTACGTCCTGCAGCGCAAACCCCTGTAATACGAGTATCACAAGGTCCAGGTCTCCAAGCTCCTCCATAGGGCGCTTTGTCAGCGTCTCCGTCGGCCCCTGGGCCTGGCGAGGTCTGGGATTAGGGTCCGGTATTAGATCTTTCATTGCACACCTTGCGAGTCCAGACGGGGTAGCCAGCTACAGGATCCAGCCGACGCGGCTTACACACTGATGGCGAGCAACGTTATCGAGAATTCTTGAGATCGGTTGCGGCGTCGAAGATCACTTGTATCAACGTGGCATTCTCTAAAACCCCCGATCCAGAAAGGCTATAGCAGTTCCCGCCATCGACCTCGAATGTCTCACATGGTCCGCCTAAGCTGGGGGATTCGAAGACAGATATTTTTTTGACGGGCTCCATCAGCCAGCGATCAGTACCGTTCATGTGTGCGGGGGTAACAATTTGGACCCCCTCAATCCTCATCCGAGAGGTTTCACGACGCACTAGGGATACGACGTCCCGTGCATGCTGAATCATAAGCATGCACGTATCCGATTCGGTCGTGCCTACCCGAACTACGTTTAGGTAAAACCACGGATATATGAGTTCCTGCTCAACGTATGGCCAGATCTGCGTGTCGCCATATTGAGGATTGCCGAGATCGGGTAACTGAATCTCAGAGCTTCGGTAGGTAGTGAACATAAGCCCCTCCAAAATGAACACTATAGATTGTAGCTCTATAGGTCTCAAGAAGGCTTTATGGTTCCTTTTGTGAGCCTGAAAATTGGAACTGAACATCGCGTTTGGGCAGGTCCTTCGGGATATCCGCAAGCAAAGGGGCCTCACCCAAGAAGACTTTTCGGACGTTAGTAGCAGAACGTATCTGAGCACGCTGGAACGTGGGTTAAAGTGCCCAACCATTGACAAGATAACGCAGTTGGCTGAGGTCCTGCGCGTCCACCCTGCCACACTCATCACGGCAGCATTCCTCGCCCAAGAACGTGCGGTCGCTCGTAAGGAGCTGCTCCAACAAATCGACACAGAGCTTAAGGACCTCGGCATGCTTTAGTCAGTTAACGCACCAATTGGCTGAACGGGGCTCGGCTCGGATTGAAAATTGAGCCACGCTGCTCTACTGCAGTGTCTTTAGGGCTTCTTAGGGACACCTACGATTCTGGCTTGCTCTGGTCAGCTTTTTATCGAAGGTATCGGCCGAACTGTAGCTCACAACGCAGAGCGGCGTGACTGCACAAGAGCATCGTCCGAAAAAAGTAAGCGGCCAGCAAACACACCTTCAAAAATCCAGAGTTAAGGGCAATGGTGTCCGCCCATTTTAAGCGGACGCGATCACCCTTATCGCTAGGATTTCCATGCGCCAACGAAGCTCTTACCCCAAACCCTTTAAAGCCCAGGTCGTTCAGGAATGTCTGCAACCCGGCGCCTCAGTTTCCAGCGTCGCCGTCAGCCACGGCATCAATGCCAACGTAATTCGCAAGTGGTTGCCGATTTACCGCGATAAACCCGTCGCGCCACTTCCTGCGTTTGTGCCGCTGCAACCGATGCCTAAACGGCACGCTGATGAAGCGGTAGTTATCGCATTGCCGCTGGGCGAAAAATCCATTACGGTCAAATGGCCCATCTCCGACCCGGACGGCTGCGCACGCTTCATTCGCAGCCTCTCGCAATGATACGTTGGGAGCACTATGGGCTCATTACACATCTGCCATGGTTGGCGTTGAAGGGCATCCTCAGAACACCTCGGCTTATGTCTGGGGCAATGAGACCATCAAGACGATGCGATGCAGGACCTGTGGATGCGCCACTCACTGGGAAGCTCTCAAACCGGAAGCAGGTGCCGAGGTAGGTGTGAATATGAATAACTTTGATCAACGATTGGTCCAGAACACGCCTGTCAACCTTTGATGGTGCGAAAACGTGGGCCTATCTGGACTGAGAGCGTTTTGACCTGATCCTCAGTACACCTCGTTTCTTATGCGGGGTATGGCAGATGAGCTTCAGCATCGGCAGACTGCTTTCGGCCCAGAGTGTGTAAAAACGCGCTGATGCACTGTCGGCGCGCACCGCCGACGGTTGTTAGCTGAGTAATTGCTCGCAACAAGTCCTGCGGATCATCACTAGGGCCTGGGAGCCCCCAGCGTCGTGGGAGGCCAAAATACAGACCTCTTCAGGCCGACAGCGCCTTCATTAAACCGCTGGTACCGAGAATTTTCATGACCCGCTTCAAGTTGTAGGCGAGGACGTTCAAACTCATCTCCGCACTTACTCCGTTCAGCTTTCGTGTCAGGAAATGCGTGGCGCCCATCCATTGTTTGAGTGTCCCGAAGGGATGCTCGACCGTACACTTGCGGACTCGCATCATGTCCGGCGCGTTGCTCAGTCTGTTCTGCATTTCCTCCAGTATGGCTTCATGCTCCCAGCGTCGAACCCGCCGCTCCGTGCTCGGTGTGCACTGCGGTTTCATTGCGCAGTCCCTGCATTTCGAACTCCAGTAACGGTGCAGCGTCAGGCCTTTTTCAACGTTGGTATAGCGCCAGATCAGTGCTTCTCCCGCCGGGCAAATGTATTCGTTTTTTGCCGCGTCGTAGATGAAAGCATCGTTATTGAAACGCCCGTCCGCTTTGGCTCCAGAGGTCATCGGCTTGGGCACATAGGCAGTGATGCCTGCATCGTGACAAGCGAGGATCTCTTCGCTTTTGAAGTAACCTCGATCAGCCACTACCGACAACGTTTCTGACGCCATAGCCTCGCGGGCCTGCTTGGCCATCGAGCTGAGTTGATCGCGGTCGGAACCGACGTTGGTAACCTCATGTGCAACGATCAAATGGTGCTGGGTATCGACCGCTGTCTGCACGTTGTAACCGACGATTCCAGTGCCGCGAGTCATCATGGAACGGGCGTCTGGATCGGTCAGTGATACCTGTTTATCCGGTGATTCGTTGAGCTGAGTTTCAATGACCTGTAACTCTTTCATCTGAGCTTTGAGCTTGTCGATTTTCTCTTGCAGACGACCAGCCTTGGGCTGAGCGATCGAGGGTTCTTGCCGATCGGCTTCGTCGAGCGCAGTCAGGTACCGATTGATACTCGATTCAATTTCTTCCATCCGCCGCTTCAGCTTGGCGCTGGTGAAATTGCGGTCGCGGTTGTTGACGGCCTTGAATTTACTGCCGTCAATGGCGACCAGATTTTCTCCGAATAATCCCAGCTGCTGGCACAGTCCCACGAATTGGCGGCAGACGCCTCGGATGGCCTTGCTGTTGTCTTTTCGGAAGTTGGCGATGGTCTTGAAATCGGGCATCAAACGTCCGGTCAGCCACATCAGTTCGACGTTGCGATGGGCTTCTCGTTCAAGACGCCGACTCGATGGAATGCGGTTCAGATAGCCGTAGATGTAGATCTTTAGCAGGATCGCGGGATGGTATGGAAAGCATAAACGTGGAGATGATCCGTGCGCGGTATCTGGCTGGAAACCACAAGGTCAGATAAACGATCACTGCAGGGAAGAAACCTGCTTCCGCGACACCCAGCAAAAAACGCATGACCAGGAAACTATTTGGCCCTTGAACCAAGGCCATGCATGTGGCGACAAGGCCCCATGTAAAGAGGATTCGCGCAATCCAGCGTCGCGCGCCGACCCTGGCCATCATGATGTTGCTAGGTACTTCAAAGAGGCAATATCCGATAAAGAATAGTCCTGCCCCCCATCCATAGACGGAAGCACTCAAGCCTATGTCGGCATTCATCGTAAGCGCTGCAAATCCGACATTTACTCTGTCCAGATAGGAGATGATATATAAGCAGATCAACAGAGGCAGTAGTCTCAGGAAGATCTTACGGGTAACTTGCTTTTCGATCGAGGTATCCACGGCATGTCCTCTTATTGTTCTTGTACTGCATTTTGCGCAGTTACTCTGCTGACGCACATTCATAAAGCGACGGACGAAGCTGGAGCAGCTCGGTGCAAGGCAACGTTGCTATGACCCGTCCCTTACCACCCCGTTTCGAAGTGGCGAGCGTTGCACTTCCGCTCCCTATCGAAAGCGGATGTGAGCGGCGCAACTCAATCTCGGAATGACGAATCGCGGCGATCTAGCAAGCGCAGCATTGCTGGCCATTCCATGATTCCATACGGACGGCGCACATGCGGCTCGAAGAGATGCGCAGTTTTCTTCGCGACAGCATCCTCCGGCAGGATGAGCTTCGTGTTGCAGGCGAGTGCATCCAGCTGGATGCGACAAGCCATCTCAAGCCAATACATGGTATTGAAAGCTTCGGGGACAGTAGGCCCAGCAGTGAGCAAGCCATGATTGCGCAAGATCATCACATTGGAATCGCCCAAGTCGGCAACCAAGCGTTCACGCTCACCAAGGTCAACAGCTACACCTTCGTAGTCGTGATAGGTGACGTTCCCAAATCGCATCGACGTCTGCGTGAGCGGTAAGAGACCGCATTCTAAAGCAGACAGAGCCACACCGGCGCGAGTGTGGGTATGAATGACGCATCCCACGTCTTCGCGAGCTCCGTGGATCGCACTATGGATCACGTAACCAGCAGGATTTATTCCGTAGGTCGGGTTCGGGTTGAATAAGGTTTCGCCGGCCAGATTGATTTTCACCAGGCTAGAGGCGGTGATTTCTTCATACAGCAGACCGAAAGGATTGATGAGGAATTCATCATGGCTTCCAGGCACAGCGGACGTGATGTGGTTGTAGATCATGTCGGACATGCCGTAGTGCGCAATGAGTCGGTATGCAGCAGCGAGCTCAACCCGTGCGTCCCACTCTTGTTCAGACACCAAATCTCGGACGTTCTGTATTGGCATATCAATGTGCTCCACTTCAGGGGATCAGAGGAGGAAGCCATAACCTGAACGGTCAGCTACCGACTCACAGATTTGATGTTTTCGGTCGTGGCAGACGACCAATGTGAATCGACATCGCATTTTGGTAAGCACATTATCTGTAAAAAATTTATGCTGAAAAAGCGGGCATAATCGTCTTTGAACGATAGAAAAAGTTTCTTGTAGGCGGAGGTTTGATGGACACTCGTTTTTTGCAGAGCTTCCTGACGGTAGTCGAGTGCGGGTCTATCGCGGAAGGTGCACGACGTCTCGATTTAACCTCAGCTGCCGTCGCCGCACGAATCCGCACTCTAGAGGAAGACCTTGGGGTGTCGTTAGTCAGTAGGTCTGGGAGAGCAGTCAAAGTGACAGAGGCAGGCCGCCGCCTGCTAGAGCAATCCAGGCACATCGTGACAAGCATTAGCGATCTTCGCGCGGCTGCCGTCGACAGTGTCGAAAATGAACAGCTTCGTATTGGGGCTTTTTTCTCAGCAACGACTTCCATCGTTTCGCCGCTACTTGAGCGTATGTACGCACTGCATCCCGAAATGTCCGTATTTGTCGACGTTGGATACTCCCCTGACCTTTCGGAAAAAGTCGTCGCAGGGCAACTTGATGCCGCCCTCCTTGTAGAGCATCAGTTTAATATTCCGAAGTCATGTGAATGGCATCCGTTGACAGAAGAGCCGCTCATCGTGCTTGCGCCCGGCACATTTAAAGGAACGGAAAACGCTCATGACCTCCTTCGCACCGAGCCATATATTCGGTACGACAGGCGTATCTGGGGTGGCCGGCTAGCAGATCGATACCTGCGTGAGCGTGGCATACAGCCACGCGTTAGACTTGAAATAGATGGGTTGATGACCATCGCAAGCTTCGTAAGCAGGGGGTTAGGAATATCGCTTCTACCGGACTGGGCCCCTATGTGGTCGCCATCAATGTCACTTACCCGAATCGCCCTTCCCGGCCCTGCCCCCATTCGACGCATAGGCATACTGTGTCAGGCGCGCGGGCCTCGTGAAAAAATGATTGCCGAATTTGTTCATCATGCGAAATCTTTATGTCTGCAAGGGTAACGGCGACGGACTCACATTATTAGGCCTCATCGCGACACCGTTCAAAGTAATGCGCCTGAGCGCCCCCCACTTCGCTAAAGGTTTTCCTGGCTGCCTTGACGACCCAAGCCAGGACAAGCTTTTCATAAAGACCTCGCTGCTTGTAGTCACAGGCAGAGACCGGCCAATTGAGCCTATTCCCGACAGGCAGCTATGGGTCGATTTCTGCCGGTGAGGGTTACGTGTAGCGGCTCGCGTTTGAAAACGGTCGGGCTCGCATTCAACGCGTTTTCCGGCTCAGATTAACTGCAACTGACGGAGCGCCCCGGCTCACATTAGCTGCGAGCGAGCTTGCATTCAGCCGCACCGGCTTGCATTCCATCATTGTGGGCTCACGCTCTCTGCAATTGAATATGACTGGCACAGGCCGTCCAACAAACCCTCGTTTGTTGGACGCTCAGGGGCGAGCGGTTCAGTCGCAGCTAATTCTGGCTGGCGGCAATTGAATGCAAGCCCGCAAGGTTGAATGCAGGCTCATTCGCAGTTAATGCTGGCTTGCCGATCTGGTCAGTCGCAGTTAATCCTGGCCGAAAATCGCGTCGATTGCAGGTCGGGTCTTTTTCGAATGCAGGTCGCTACAGCTAGCATGCGCAGCCTTGGCAGGCTGCAACAAGGATGAAGGCGCTGCTTTTGTTGGGGTTTGGAAAAACTCTGACAAGCTGTCTGAAACCCTCACCGTGACCAAGGTTGACGGTGGCTATCGTGCGCTCTCTCAGATCGACAAGGACACCAAAGGCTACATGAAAGTCGAAACTGTTCTGGTGGCAGAGTCCAAACAGTTGCTCGTTAAAGATGGCGGCAAACGGGCACTTGAGTTGGCCAGCGATGGCACCGTGACCAGCTTCCTGAGAAACAAAGAAGACACCTTCACGAAGGTTAACTAACCTCGGCCAGTTTCGCGGCCGCGAAAAAAAACCGTGCTAAGGACTTATACCCTAACGGTACATAGTTATTGCATGAGTTCCCTTAAGGCCCCGTTGATACAGACTTTTGAGCATCAACGTCTTGCGATGTATAAATACATCGTAATGCATCGCAACCGAGCGCTGACGGCAACGTCGGCGCTTTTCTCTCTATTGGCTCGTTCCCTGGCGCGACCCAAACCTCGCATTCACCGTTGGTCAGCCACCATGGATTAGTCGCCTAGTACCTTTCGGATGGCTCGGGTGGTTGGACTGGAAATGGCAGGCCTGTAATTGATCTCGCCAGCGTTGCCATAGTGTTGATAGCGATGTAATTAGCACACCAGTCAGGGTCTCTATTGAGCAAGTTAGGGAAACTCTGAAAAAGACTTTCTGATTTGGCAAAATACCGCGACCCCACCCACCGAGTTTCCCGATGAAGCAGATGACCTTCGCCGACGCCGAGTACGCTGGCAAGCGCAAGCAAAC
>Ga0180008_1001300_pt1 | contig 16154 bp, 24 predicted proteins | sample MM_PW_MetaG_FD_121121 | JGI IMG/M metagenome (GOLD analysis project Ga0180008, IMG submission 121121) | Groundwater microbial communities from the Aspo Hard Rock Laboratory (HRL) deep subsurface site, Sweden - MM_PW_MetaG | ecosystem: Environmental > Aquatic > Deep subsurface > Groundwater...
AACATTATATCCTGCTTCCTTTAATTCTTTGTTTCTTATTTTGTCTAATCTTTTTCGTTCAGGACGATTGTGCCAGTAATCTCCATCTATTTCTAAAACCAAATTATAAAAAGGTAAAAACAAATCACAATTATAACAATGTTTTATATTAGAAATAACTTTATGAGTTATAAAAGGAATATTAAGTACTCCTAAATAAGCTTGAGCAATTACTTCTGGCATTGTATCATATAAAGGATATATTTGTTTTGCTCTTGCTTCTCTCATTCTTCTTTTATGTTCTTCGGAAAATTTTTTACCAAAATTTGGATTTTTTTCTCCCTTCATTGCTTGACTTTTTCTTTCTTTTACTTCTGGACGGTTTTGTGCTATTATTAAAGCTTTTCTAATTTTTCTTTTTATTTGTGGTTTATTCTGGGTTGTTTCCATTTTTATTCTTGTTTCAACCGAATGTTTCTTTCCATACATTGGATGATTTTTAGGATTCTTGTATTTTCTCTTAAGAGTTTCACTTAATTTCTTTCTTGCTTTTTCTTGTTTCATTGGATTTGTTTTTCCTTTACTATTATGACCATGAATAAATTTAATATTCATATATTTATGATATCTTTTCCAAATAATTCTTTTGCCACACCCACATTCACATAATTTTTGTTCTTTCATTTTATTCTAAATCAACTTTCCAAACTTGAATTTTTCCTCCATTTGGTTGTATATTATTAGAAAATAATTTAAAATATTCTAATCCATATCCATCAAAGAAAAACATTCTTGTAAACATACTACCAACTAATATTTCACTCATTAATATACTTCCGAATCCATCTTCAAAAGGAATTAATGCAACAGAAAAATCAGCAGAACTTTCATTAAATACTCTTATTTCAAATTCTTCATATTCATTGATAAAAGATATTGATTTAAGAAGAATCTTTCCTTGCTGAGTTAAAACCGTTGCACGCATATCAGTCAAATTTATTTCAATATTATTTTCACATTTAATTATTCCTTCACCTTCAGTACATTTATTTATACCAGTAAGATATCCAGGCCAAGGACTTATCCATTGATCTGCTCTATTATTTTTAATTTCATAATAAATATTATCAGCTTCTTCATCATTTAATCCGAATTCTTCTTTTAAAATTTTTGTACCTTTAATAATATCAAGTTTTCTAACATTTTGCCACATTTTTGCTCTTTCAAAATCCCAGCTTCCGAAATGACTCCAAACCCCAGCTTTTCCAACCATATCTTCAGAAGTGATATAATATTGAGGAATCAGATCATCACAATGAGTAGTAGATAAAACTTCAATAATTTCCTCATTACTTAAACCCTCCGTTTTTAATATTTTAATTGCTTCTTCTCTATCTTCCAAAATAATTCGATTTAAAATATTTATTGATTTAACTGTGTTTTTATTTAAATATTTTTCTAAAACATGAGGAGCTTCTTCTTGTGCACAATTCAACATTCTAAGTATACCAATAGCTTCTTTTTCATTATTAGTTAATAAACTCTTACCAACCCAATATATTCTTTCTCCCTGATCAGCCCCATCAAAAGTAACTCTTCTTTCTGCAATTGCAACAAACCAATGCCCAAAATCCCACCATGATGTTATAATTGCATCTTGACTGTCTTCTTTTATTCCAATTAAACTATTATACCATATATCATTCATTCCTGGAATCGAATTAATAGCTGTAGTTCTTGCTTCTTCTAATGGATTAATCAATAACAAAAGAAATAAAATAACCATAATAATTTCAGTAATATATTTATTAATATGCATTTCATTTATTATCCAATTATTTAAATACTTATAAATTATACCAATACACGCTCCAAAAGCGATAGCAAATGTCGGAACAATTAATATTGCAAATCTCATTCCTTTAGTATATCCATAACTTGCCCCTATAAACCATATTGTTAATAATATAAAATATTTCAAATCTCTTTTATTATTTTTATCTTTTATTAATAACGTTAAAATAATTCCAAGAATAGATAATAAAAATAATAATTTTCCCCCTAATTCAGATATAATAGTACCAATAGGAATTTCATTAAATTCAGCAACTGTTGTTAATACGTTTGGCCATAGAGATACTACTCCAACTTCCTTCATAGTTATAGTCTTAAAAATTGCTCTAAATATAGATTTAAATCTTGCGAAATTACCAAAAAGTGTTGAAAATATAAAAGAAGTAAAAACAAAAATTGTTCCAATGAAAACTGATTTTTTTATACTTTCTCTAATTATTATATTATATATTATTAAAAAAGAAATTGTTGCTAAAACAAAACAGAAAATATACCACCATCCAGCCCAAGCCTGACAAAAGAAAGCAATACTTAAACCAGCTAAACTTGTATAAAGTAAACGCATTTTAAAATTCTTAGTTTCATATGCTTCAAAAATTAAACATATAACAATTAAAGGAAAAAATATACTATAAGCATCAGTATCAGCAAATCCAGCAATAGTTCTTCTTAATAAAGAAATATTTATTACAAAAATCGTTGCAGTAAAAAATCCCCCGATATTTCCCCCTATTTTTTTTCCTATTAAAAAAATAGGAATAACTGATAACGTCACAATAATTAAAGGTATATAAAAGAAAACTGTCATTAAAGAAGTTTCTTCAAAAATATTTACAAATTTATATAAATAAACCCCTAAATAAAGATGAAATACACTACCAGGTTCTCCTGGCAAACCTTGTCTACCATTTCTCAAAAAATTACCTTCTTCTCTATCTATAAGTTTTTTTTCAGTTCCAAAATGACCATTATTAAGATAATTTCTAGTAGTACTATACCATAAATATGGATCAATAGCTAATAAATAAGTTTGTCCTTCTTCATTTTTAAAGTAACTTTTATAATCTTGAGAAACCTGTTTAATTTGTTCGTTAATCATTGATTTTTGAATTTTTAAAAATTCTTGAAATTGATCATTAACTAAATTATTTTTATTTTGTTCTGGCAAATTAGGATACTCTTTATTAATCGCATCATAAATTTGATTTCTATAATAATTATAAACACTATCTCTAGCCCAATTATCTGTAATTGGTAAATAATTAGACTGTATTCTAAAATAAATAGAAAAAGACATTGCAATCAAAATCAATAAAATAGGAATAAGATATTTTTTATTTTTTAAAATTTCGAAATTAAAAGAAGATTTAATATTATTATTATTTTTTCTTTTAAAAAAATCTTTGATTTTTGAAAAATCTACAAGAGCCTCTTTTTCTTCTCTAATTTCATCCATATTAATAACCCTCTTTTACTTTACTAAATAATAAAAAATACTAACATAATTAATAAACAAATAATAATTATTCCAGTTAAACCAATACTTCCATATATTAAACTTTTATCAACATTATCTAATTCTTGTTCTCTTTTATACATTTTTCCCTTTCCTCCCTAATTATTTTTAAAACTTCTTCTAAAACTTTTTCCTTACTCATATTTGTATTTATTCTATGTATATTTAACATAGATTGACCAATGACTTGATTATATCTATTACTTAATTCTTTCCTTTCTTCAACTTTTAAATAATCTTCTTTTTCTTTTTCCATACGTTTTTTCATTTCTTCATCATCATCATTATAAAAATAGAATATTATATGAGGATGCTTTTTTAGAATTCTTGACAGTTCCATTATATCATTATCCCATAATGCATCATATCCACGCTTAATAGAATAAACTTGTTCAGAAAACCAAAAACGATTAAATATAGTTATTTTCGGAAGATTAGTAATAGCTGTATTTAAAAGTAATCGATAATCTGTTTTTATTCTTAACTTTTCAATCCGTGAACAATCTTCAGGTCTTTCAGTTGTTACTATATAGAAATCTTTTAAATTCTGCTTTAAACTCTCTAATATAGTATCTTTACCTGTGCAATCTAAACCTTCTAGTACGATTATCATTTTAATCTTTATGTTTTTTTCCACAATAAGGACATTTAATTATTTTCCCCTTATTTTTAATCTTCAATAATCTATCAATTGTTTTAATTACTTTCCAGTTATCACAATTTTCTATCATTAAAATCACCTCAAATTTTATAAAAGCTAACTAGTATATAAATATTCGTATTCTAGAATAGTTATATTCTAAGGTACAAATGTTTCGTTACTTGAAAGTAAATAAAAAATTTATGAGCTAACTTCTTTTAACTCATTAATAAATTTTTTGTCTTCCTTCTTTGTAATCACTTCAAACCATTTACTGTCCTTCTTTATTGCTAGTTTCCAATATTTTCCTTCGTTTTCTCTTTTTTTATCTTGCATTCCATCCAAAATATGAGTTAATTTAAATGGAATATTACAATCTCTAAATCCTTCTAAACTTAACAGCTTTTTCAATGCAATCAATTTAAAATAGACTTCTACTGATGTTATGGTCATTCTTCCTTTATCTGTTATTGCATAATATCCTTTTGGAACTCCATCACTTGCTTTTAATTTTAATGCAATACTAAATGGTTTTCCTTTTGTATCTGTTTTATTTACATCTTCTGTAACTACTATATCTTTTAATATCAATTCTTCTGTAGATTCCCCGACTTTTGGTATACCAACAAAATTTCTATCTGGTTCTTCATCAATACTATGTTCTCCACTTATTTGTTGTTCTACTTCCTTAGGTATTTCTATATCAGATTCTGTTGGTAATTTTCCTTGTTCAAAATCTTCTTTACTCATTTTATTTTCCTCCACCACATTTTATGTGATTATTAACTCAGGAACATATTTACTACAAATACATTTAACTTGTTTTGTATATATAGTATGATTTTTATTCCTTATTATAAAACCATTATCACTAAATAATGAAATATAATCTTCAGCAGATTTAATTCTCGAATTACAATATCTCTCTTTACTATATCCATAATTATATCCAATTATTGCCCCGATAATCCCACCTATTATTAAAAAAATAAAAATTGCTATCATAACCTCTTTTTTAATTTTTAATTCTATTGACATTTCTACCTCTCTTTTATTTTTATCTCTATTCTCCTTCTATAACTCTTCTTTTGACAAATACCCAAACAGATTTTTCATCTACAAATCTTTCAAATCTATAAATATCTAAACATACATCATTAGCTCCATCTATATTATCTACTTCTATAAAGTTTGGTTTTCCATCATCTATTATTTCTACTTTCCATCTTCTTTTTACAAATAAATAAGCTCCTTTGCTTTTGCTATATCTTTCTAGTCTATAGTTTCTTAAATCTACTTTATTAGCTGATTCAACTGATGCTATTTGTAAAAAGTTTTTTAATTTTTCATCTGGTTTTTCTTTCATTTTCACCAACCTCTTTCAAAATTTTCTTTTTTGAAAATCCATTTTTGTTTTTTCTTCTTTCTTATAATAAAAGTACATTCACAACTTTTCTTAACGCAATGAAATGTTACACTTTTTTGATTTTTATCAAATTCACCAAAATCATCTAAATGTTCAACAGCTCCTTGACATATTGGACATGATAATTTTCTTATCATTCTCCATCATCCTCATCTTCAACTTTTTTATTTATACATTCTTCACATAAATGCTTATAATCAAAACAAAATATTTTTTGATTTATACTAAAAGATTCTCCACATTCATTACATGTATAAATTTCACAATCACAATTAGTACAAATCATAATTCTTTTTTCGTCTGCTCTAGCTTGTTCCATTCTAATATCCTCCTGTTTCAATTTTTATGTTTTGAATGTCGAATTTAAATTCTAGTTTTTCTAATTCGGATGCAAAGCAACGATTACGTTTAATTCGGAATTTAACTCCCGATAGGGAAAATCGGCATTAGCCGATTGAATTAAATTCCTATTATAATCGTCAGCTTTGCTGACCTACATTAGCAGAGTCGTGAGGTTTGCGTTCTAATAGCATTATTATCTTTTCTATCTTATCTATCCCTAAATCTTTTATTGCAGTTTTACTGAATAAATCAGTTAAATATCTTGATTGTTTTGTTAGATGGATTTCATCTATAAAATCTTGAGTTAATTCTTTAATGTGCTTTCTTGACCATCTATCTGCACCAGTTTGAAATCCATCTTTCTTCCAATATCTACTATGTTTAGTTACAATCATTGTATTGGTAAATCTTTCAATTGTTGCTATTTCTTTCTCTCCAAATTTACCAATTACAGCAACTTTATCTCCTTCTTTCAATGATTGAACCCAATCCGTAAAACATTTTTCCATTTTAGCCATTTTTTCCCTCCTTTCATACATTTTTTACATATACAATAATTTTCATAAACTTTCTCTTTAAAACATCTTATACATATACCATTCTTTTTACATTCTTCTCTTCTTTTCTTTAAATATTCTTTATTATATTTTTTCCATTTAGGTTTTTGATGATTAAGAATATTAAGTTTTTTATTTTTTTCATATTGATCTGGATGTTCTCTATAATATTTTGAGTTTATCATTGTAACATACTCCCATTATTTACAAAATCTATTAAAAGCAAAGCTAACATAAAACCTAAAAATAAAAAAGCTATAGCAACTTTTGTATAATTTCCTATTCTTTTTAATTTATTTTTTGTCATTTTAATATGGAATGCTTATCTAGTATTTAAATATTCTCCTTATTCCATCTTCTAATTTAATTGGATTAAAACCTAAATCTTTTTTTGTTAAAGTAATATTCATTCTCGTATCTTGATTAATGCTTAATATTTCTCTTTTTGTTATTAATGGATAAATAGCAGCTATAATCTTACAAATAAAAATCGGAATATGAATTTTAACTTTTCTAATTCCTAATTCTTTACAAATTTTATCTATGAATTCATTAAAAGTTAATCTCTTAGCCCCTGCTAAATTGTAAATCTTTCCAATTGATTTTTTTGTTTTTAATGAAGCTAAAACAGCATCAACAACATCTTCTACATATACTGGTTGTCTTAAATGCTTCCCATTACCAACAATAGGAATAAACCATGGAAACATTTTTACACTTTTTATAACCTTATTGAAACCTTTACTTTCTTTTCCATAAATCATTGTTGGTCTGAAAATTGCAACATTAAAGCCCGATTCTCGAAAAATTCTCTCAGATTCATTTTTAGTTATTCCATAAATACCTTTAAATTTCTTTAATCCCGCAATTGAACCAAATGAAATTATTCTTCTTATATTTATTATTCTACAAGCTTCCAGCATATTACGGGAACCAATCCAATTAACATTCATATTTTCAATTATATCATTAACCCCAACTGCTGCTGCCAAATGAATTAATACATCATGTTTCTTTATTTTTATTAATGAATTTATTTTTGTTATATCAGCATAAATAATCTTAACAGGATATTTTTTTAATTCTTTCAATCCTTTAATAAATCTTCTATCTTTTTTAACCAGACATGTAATAATATAATTTTCTTTTATTATTTTTCTAATTAAGTGAATTCCAACAAATCCTGTAGCTCCAGTTATTAATATTCTTTTTCGCATATAAATGTCCTCCTTAATCCTAATCCAAAAGGCAAATAAACACTAGTTTTTTCTTTCAATATTTTAAATCCATTATTATTTAATAAACTTCTTATTTCTTTTTTTGATAAAAATCTACGATATCCTTCAGAATGATGAATATTAAATACTGCAACTAAGAAATGAACTATACTCCATAATTTACTTGGGGTTGTTAAAAGCATCTTTCCTTTTAATTTAAGTAATCTATTCAATTCATTTAAAAACTCATTATGATTAGATATATGTTCAAGAGTTTCAAAACAAAAAATAATATCAAAACATCCTGCTTCATAATATATTGGAATTTCTTTTAATAATAATGTTTTTCCATTTATATTATTATCTTTTAATCTTCGCTCACAGATCTTTAAAAAATTTTCAGAAGGACTAATACATATAATTCTTTTTATTTTATCTTTAAAAAATACTGCTCCATCTCCAGTTCTACAATCAATATCTAAAATTTTACTATTTTCTGGAATTATAATCATATCCTGAGTTCCAGAAAACCTTTTATTATGTGCAGAAATTTCATTAAATTTATCATACTCTTCTACTGTATCCCAAAATCTTCCAACATCTTCATAACTCCATTCTTTAGTTTTACAATAATATAATTCATCTTTAAATCTTTTTCTAATACCACATAACCATCCAAGAAATTTAACAGGAAAATATCTGCCAAAAACTTTCAAAATTGATCTCGAAAACCCAAATTTCTTATGATTAATATTATGTTTATGTAATCTAAAAACCTCTTCTTCAGTAATTGATTTTGTAGTAATATCAGCACAATTTAATAATTCTTTCCCTAAACTAGTTCTTGAAGTAATTAAAGTATAATTTTCATAACAATCTCCAACGGATATATCTGCTTCTTCATTCATAAATTTCTTACATTTTAAGCATCCTTCTGAAACAAACATCAAATTTAAAAAATCATAATAATATTTTGGAAGATGAATTTCCTTAGTTTTTGTTATAACAGAAAATCCATTATTTTTTCCTCTATAACTCATTTCTATAATATCATCTTTTTTTATTTTTAACTTCTTCAATAAAAATTCCGTAGCTTCATATGGCATATTATATCCACAGAATAATCCAATTATATATTTCACATTTTCTAATCTTCTTAATAATCTAATATGACAAGGTAGACAAACTATAGCTAATCTTTCTTTTGTACTTTTTATTAATCTTACTAATTCAATCATATTCATTAAAGAATATTTAGATCCAGCTGCTTGAATAATTTCTTCTTTTGTTGATACAAGTTTATATTTTGGTTTAAAATTTTCATCTAAATCAACTACAACAATTTTATCAACTAAATTATTTTCTAAAGCTCCAATTAATAAAGAAGTAACAACTCCTCCTGATGAACTTCTTTCTCTAATTTCTTTATTATTTGAATATCCGATTTTCATTTTCAATATTTTCTCTTTACCTTAATCCTGTCTTTATTCTTCTTGATTTCAAAGCAGCACGTTTCCTGGCAATCTTCATAGGCAATATCCTGGATTTCTTTATCAAGGTTTTCAATATATTTTTTAGATTCTTTTGATATTTTAACACCTTTTTCTTCTAATCTGTTCTGGACACAAGAAAGAAATGAACTTTCTAATTGTTTTTCTATTATTTTAGAGCAAGGGATGCATACCCACCAACAGTTATCTATCTTTGGATTATCTTCTTCATTTGGGTCATCAATCCATAATTGTCCGTAATTCTCTCCGCAATAAGCACATATCTTTTTCTCTTTGGGCAATTCTTTAAATGAAGCAGGATGATTCTTCATAATCTCTGCTCTTATCTCAGGCAATTTTTCCATCTCTTTATCTTTCTTTTTAACCCTTTCAATAGCTTCCTCATATCTCTTTTTTGCTTTAGCATCTTCCACTTTTGTTAATATAACCTCTAGCATCAGTCTTACATTTAGCAGGGATTTCCACATCCATACCTTATTTTTGTAAAGTTCTTTATCTCTGCATTCCTTACAAACCCCTGTTGTATTATCATAATAAATATCCTTTATATGTTGTTCAAGTGCAAAACACTCTAATCTATTGCAGACGATAACAGGATAGCCCCCATATTCTTTTTTACAAAAATAACATTTATTCATTCTATTTCCTCACGATAATTTCTGCAATTAATCCGAATATAAATATTTGTACAGCAGATAATGTTATCATAACAAACGTAACATCTAATAATTTATCAAAAATCAACAAACCAACAATGGCAATAATTATCCCCATCAAAAAAATAAAAATACTAAACGGAATAAAAATTTTTAAAGGTTTAAAAAATAATGACATTTTAAATAATAATTTAATAAATCCAACAAAATCGTTAATAGGATGTATCGTGGATTTTCCTTTTCGTTTATAGTAATCTATGGGAATATATTTAACATCATATCCATTGGTTAAAGCAGCTAGAGTCATTGTTATAGTAAATGAAAATCTCTCAGGTAATAGTTTCCAAAATTTCAAAGCTAAAGATTTCCTAAAAACTCTCAATCCAGAATTCAGATCTGGTATTTTTTGTGAAGCAATATAATTACCTAATTTACTTAAAAACCATTTTGCTGGTTTTCTTAATATAGGAATATTAACATTACTTCCCATTCTTGCCCCAATAACCATATCATATTTATCTATATATTTTAATAATTCTGGAATTGCTTTAACTGGATATGTTTCATCAGAATCAATAATAATAATCCATTCACCTTTTGCAGCTTTTATACCTGTTTTTAGAGAATTACTATAACCTTTATTTTTTAAATGTGATATAAGTTTAATCCCTTTCATGGATTCTAATATACTTCTACTTCCATCTGTGCTATAATCATCAACTACAATTACTTCAAAATTCCCTTTTAATTCTAATATATCATTCAATACAGTAACAATTGATTCTGATTCATTATATACTGGAACTATTATTGATACCATTTTATTACCTCATTTATAACATTTTCGATATCTAAAGCAATATTATTCCAATCAAATTTTTCTTTTACTTTCTTTTTAGCGTTTTTAATAAATTTATTTCTTAATTTTTTATCTGATAATAATTTAATTACTTTATCTGCAATATCTGTTATACTTTTTGGTTCTACTAAAAATCCATTAATACTATCATCAATAACATCTGGAATTCCTCCGATATCACTACCTATTACAGGAATTCCCATTGCCATTGCTTCAATCAAAACAACCCCTAAAGTTTCAACTTCTCCTTTTGAATCAACTATTGAAGGTAAAATAAAAATATCTGAACTTTTAAAATATTTTGTTATTTTATTACGGGAAACTTTACCAATAAATTTTACATTGTTTTCTAAATCCAAATCTATAACTAATTTTTTAAGTTTATCTTCTTCAAATCCTTTACCAACAATTATTAATTTACATTCATTCCAAGCTGATATATATGGTATAGCTTTAATTAAATATTCTACTCCTTTTTTTTCTATTAATCTTCCAACGAATAGTATTTTACTTAAATTTTTCAATATCAACACCTAGCGGGATTACCGAACCATATTTTATTCCCGATTTATCTTTTAAATAATTACTAATAAAAATTACATGATCTGCATTTTTTAAAACGAATTTATTAATAAAATTAAGTTTAATAATTCTATAACTATGAAAAATTAAAGGTTTATTTAATATTTTTTTCAAAAATACACCAACAAATCCTGCAACTGATACATGAGCATAAATTACGTCAGAATTTTTTACATGTTTATAAGCTTTTAAGAAAAATGAAATTAAATAAGGAATTACTTGTATTTTAGCAAGTAAAGAATTTCTAACGTTTTCTGCCATCCCACTTCCATATGCTAATCTATGTAATGATTTAAGAAAGAAATAATTAAATCTTTCTATAGTAATTCCATTCATTTCTTCACTTGATTTAGTTTCCTTATCATGAGGAGTAATTACAGTAACATAATTATTTTTAGCTAATCTTTTACAAATTTCGTATACAAATAATAAATAATGATCTCCTTTATATCTCGGAAAACTTGAAGCTAAACAACATATTTTCATTTTTCTTTCTTCTCCTTAAAAACATAATTCTTATTTATATAAAACAAAATTAAATATCTTATTGGAAGATAAATTAATGAAACATATATAGCTAGAAATCCAAAAACATCTGAAAACAAAAAGTAAACTGAAGTTGTTATTATTCCAGCCATTATACTTACTATTAAATTTTTAGTGAACGATTTCATCTTTAACACATCTAACTATATATCTAATTTGTTCTTCAGTTAATTCAGGATACATTGGTAAAGAAAGTATTTTATCAGCTACTTTTTCAGTAACTGGAAAATCTCCTCTTCTGTATCCTAAAAATTTTAATGATTGTTGTAAATGCAATGGTATTGGATAATGAATTCCTGTAGATATTTCTTTTTCCTCTAGTTTCCTTATCAATCTTTCTCTATAATTAACTTTTATAACATATAAATAATAAACATGTTTACAATTGTTTTTTTCAAAAGGTAATTCAATACTTTTAATATTTTCTAATAATTTATTATATATTTTGGCATTTCTTCTTCTAGCTTTAGTCCATTCTTCTAAATGTTTCAATTTAACATCTAAAATAGCTGCTTGTAATGAATCTAATCTCTCTCCATAACCAATTATAATACTATTATATTTACTTATTCTTCCATGATCTCTTAATTTATAAATCTTGTTAGCAATATATCCGTTATTTGTAACAACCGCTCCTCCATCTCCATAACACCCTAAATTTTTTGTTGGAAAAAAACTTAATATTGCTGTTTCATGAAAAGGAAGTTTATCCCCATAATATCTAGAATCTATAGCTTGAGCAGCATCTTCTATTATTCTTAAATTATATTTTTTTGCTATCTCTATAATATTATCCATTTTACATGCTTGACCATATAAATGTACAGGAATTATTGCTTTTGTCTTTTCTGTTATTTTCTCTTTTATTTTATCTGTATCTATTAACATAGTTTTCTCATCAACATCAACAAAAACTGGTTTAGCCCCACATTGAACAATTGCTTCTGCTGTAGCTATAAAACTATTAGGTACAGTTATTACTTCATCTCCTTCTTTAATCCCATATGCTTTTAATGCTAGGAAAAGAGCCGATGAACCACTACTTACTCCTATTGCATATTCACATTCACAAAATCTAGCTAAATTCTTTTCAAATATTTCAACAGTTTCCCCTAATATAAAAGTAGCATTATTTAAAACTTTTTTTACTGTATTATCTATTTCTTTCTTAATAGATAAATACTGAACTTTTAAATCTACTAATGGTATTTTCATTGCAAACACTCTATAGCAATTATATTTATTGTTTGATTTCCAGCAGTTAAAGGTAATGGTTTACAAGTCAATAATTGTTGATATAAATTAGCTAAAACTATTACTGTAGCATCTTGTACTCCTTGATTATAATTATTTTTCTTTATTTCTTCATATTTCATATTAATTACATAAGATATAGATACTGATAATAATATTATTAAAAGTATTATTATCGCTATCAAAATCTTTGTATTTAAATTATATCTTGATTGTTTTTCATTCTTTTTCATTTTTACCTCCTTTTATTGTTAATTATACACCATATTTCATTCATAAATTCAAACTTATTTTTTATAAATATTTTATAATCTAAACATCTATAACTTTGTGATATAGATGTCATATGATTTTTATTACATCTCAAATTTCCTTCCGAATCTTTATATGAATATTTACAATTTAAACAATTTTTATATCTTTTCATTTTCTACCCCACTAATAAACTTTTAGCAGCACTAATCCCATTAACAAATGCCGCTTTTAAACCTGCTCTTCTCAAATTATATATTAATCTTCTTGGAGTTAAATAAAACTTCATTAATGCTAACTTTTGATATTTTATTAAATCTTCCCTAGTTAAATCGTTAACTTCAATTACTGCATTTCCCCATCTTCTATATTCCTTCCAATTCTTTGTTAATAATTTAATTCCCCCATATCCATCTACTGCTTGTTTATAATATTCTGTACCAGGAAATGGAGTTCCAATATTTACATATGCTTGATAGCATTTCAATGATTTCATGAATTTTATTGTTTCTTTAATTGTAGCTTTTGTTTCAAACGGTAATCCAAAAATAATAGACATTCTTGTTTCAATCCCTAATTCACTAGTTAATTTATAAGCATTCTTTATCTGTTCGAGGGTTATTCCTTTCTTTGCGGCATTTAATATATTTTGATTTCCGCTTTCAACTCCAAATGAAAGTCTGTTTAATCCTATGCTTTTCATTTTTTCTAAAAGATCCCGATTTATTATATTTACTCTAGTCATTCCTTCAAAAGTAAAATCCAATTTTTCTTTTTTTATTGCATCTATTAATTCATATGTTTTCTTTTTATTTAGTCCGAGAGTATCATCATAAAAAATAAAATGATTTACTTTATATTTATCAATTACATCTTTAATTTCTTCAATAACATTATCAGCTGAACGATATCTCATACAATTACCAAAAATTACTAATTGAGAACAAAAAACACATTTATAAGGACAACCACGTGTAGTCATCATTGGTGTCACTGGAATTATTCCTTTGTCTGGAACACTCCATAAATATTTTTCATTTTTTACTAAATGTCTAGCAGGTAAAGGAATTTCATCTAAATCTTTAATTAACCCCCTTGATTTAGTTATTATTATTTCGTTATCATCTCTAAAACCTATTCCACTAATTTCTTTAAATTCCTTTCCATTACATATTTCTCTTATAGTTTCTTCTCCTTCTCCAATAATAACTATATCTATATCTTCACATTCTTTTAATGTTTGCTTTGGAAGAGCTGTTGGATGTGGGCCGCCTGAAATTGTTATTATTTCAGTATCAGAATTTTTTATAAGTTTAAATAGCTCTACAGCTTTATGATGAATTGGAGTAGTTGACGTAATTCCCACAATATCCGGATTTTCTTTTATTATTCTTTCTATTGTTTGTTCTTTTGTTAAATTATCTACTTCAACATCTATGATTTTTACTTTATGCCCGTCTTTTTCTAATGATGAAGCTAAATATAACAAACCAAGAGGAGGATAAACTACCCCAACTTTAGCAGCAGGTTTATATCTACCATAAATATCCGTAAATTCCGGGTATATTAATATTATTTTCATTTTTTACACCAAAAAGGACTTACTTCATTTATTTTAAATTTATAATCTTTTCCTTTTAATGGTAATTTAACTTCTCTAGCACTTAATGCAGATAAATATGCCGCTTGCATAACTTCTATACTATCTCTTCCTTGTTGACTATTTACAGCAATTTCTTTTTTATCTAATAATACACTTATAACATTTTCAATAACTTTATCATGATTAGATGCTGAACCTTTATATGAACCATAATCATTCGGTAATAAAGGTTCAGTAGATTTAATTTTGGGTTTTTTCATACCATCAACATCCCAATATTCTAAAATGTTTAAATATTGCCCCCCTATTTTAATATTGCCTTTTGTTCCAACTACTGTCATAGTACCTTCCATATTTTTATTATAAGCTGTTGTAGTATATTGTAATGAACCAATATATCCATTTTCAAATTTTATAGTAATAAATCCTGTATCTTCTGTTTCTATATAAGGATGAGCAAGATTATCCATTTTAGCAAATACAGATTTTACTTTTCCCCCAATCCAAAGTAATAAATCCAAAAAATGAGAACATTGAGTAAATAAAGAACCACAATCTTTTTCAATACTTCCTTTCCAATCACTTTCTTCATAATATTGTTTATTTCTATTCCATATAACATTGCAATTGATTAATGTAATTTTACCTAATTTCTTTTTATATACACAATCTTTTAAAAGTTTTATAGGAGGATTATATCTATTTTGTTTTACCAAAAAGAATTTTTTTCCACTTTCTTTTTCTGCTTTAATAATTCTATCTGCATCCATTAAATTCAAAGTCATTGGTTTTTCACAGAGAACATGTTTACCTGCTTTAAGAGCTTGTAATGACATTTCTACATGTAAATTATTGGGTGTACATATATTAATAACATCAATATCTTCTTTAAGTAAATCCTTGATATTATAACAAGATTTTATATTATATTCTTTTGCTGATTTATCTGCTCTTTCTTTAATAATATCGCAAACTATATAAAGTTCAGCTCTTTTATTATTAAATATATGTTTACAATGTTTTGTCCCTATTCTTCCTATTCCTATTACACTAAATTTTATTTTTTTCATTTTTGTAATCCTTCATTCATTTGCATGTCAAAAAGTATAGCGAATAATAAAAATTGAAATCCTGTAAATAATAGCAATGCGATTAATATTGCAACATTCCCTGAAATTGGTCCTTTTGTAGCATCTATTAATAATTTTACACCTAATATTAACCCACTAGGAATTAAAACAAAACTTAGATAATATAATATAAATAAAGGATGAAAATTTTGAAAGAAATATTTATTATTTAATCTCCAAAAAAATTGTTTAATCATATGTGGAAGAACTTTTAAAATATATCTTCCAAT
>Ga0180008_1001302_pt1 | contig 16148 bp, 13 predicted proteins | sample MM_PW_MetaG_FD_121121 | JGI IMG/M metagenome (GOLD analysis project Ga0180008, IMG submission 121121) | Groundwater microbial communities from the Aspo Hard Rock Laboratory (HRL) deep subsurface site, Sweden - MM_PW_MetaG | ecosystem: Environmental > Aquatic > Deep subsurface > Groundwater...
GAATTAGCGAAGGAAACATGCACCAGCAGTAGGTGAAGCATCAACCAGATAATCCGATGAGATGCCGGTCTGTCTCACTCTCATGCAAAGGTAAGATCAACCATTTAATCCGCTTACCCAAAACGTTTATTCATCCGAGGTGGAAAACGCAATTAGCCAACATCCCGCCGTGGCTGCCTGTGCGGTGATTGGTATTCCGAATGAACGCTGGGGCGAAGCGGTACATGCTGTGGTTGTTCTGCACCCTCATCAACAGCTGACCGCCGATGAACTGCGCGCCCATTGCAAAAGCCTTATTGCAGGCTACAAATGTCCTGTCAGTGCAGATTTCCGTGACAGTCTGCCCGTAACAGGTGCCGGTAAAGTCCAAAAGAACCTGCTGCGTGAACCCTACTGGAAAAATTTCAGCCGTCGCGTCAGTTGATCTATCCTGCGAATGTGGTGCCTGGACAGCAGGCGCCACACTGGAGAAATAGCATGACTCAAGAGCACTCCCTACCAGGTGTGGTCATCATCGGCGCAGGACAGGCTGGCGGTGACGCCGCCGCAGCACTGCGTCAACAAGGTTACCAAGGCGCTATCACCCTGGTTGGCGAAGAACCCTTGTTACCCTATCGCCGCCCGCCGCTCTCCAAAGCATTCCTGCTGGGAGAAATGACCGAAGAGCAATTACAGCTCAAACCTGCACAGACTTATCAGCAGTTCAACATCCACTGCCGACTCAATGAACGAGTTGAAGGAATTGACCGGCAAGAAAAAGTCATTCATTTAGCAGGTGGCACGACTCTACCATACAGTCACTTGATCCTTGCCACCGGAGGGCAAGCCCGTCGCCTGGACATTCCCGGCAGTCAACATGGCAATGTGCACTACATCCGTAATGTAGGAGACATTGAACGCCTTAAGCCAGACCTGGCTCCCGATCGTCGACTGGTCATTGTCGGTGGTGGCTATATCGGTCTGGAAGTCGCTGCCGTAGCCCGGCAACTGGGCCTCCATGTATCCATCATTGAAGCCATGCCCAGAATTCTCGCTCGTGTAACAGCACCCGAAATGTCCACATTTTACGAGCAGGCTCACCATCGCCGGGGAGTGAAGATTCTGACAGGACACGGTGTTCAGCGTTTCCTGGGGGATACCCGAGTCACCCAGGTCGAGCTAAGCGACGGCCAACGTCTCGATGCTGATTTGGTTATTGTTGGCATCGGCCTGGTTCCCAGCATAGAGCTGGCCCAGCAAAGCGGCCTGGATATTCGCGAGGGAGGGATTGCGGTTGATGCTCGCACCCAGACCTCCGATCCTGCTATTTTCGCCATAGGTGATTGTACTCACCATGAAAACCTCTTCTATCCTGACCGTTATATACGCTTGGAGTCAGTACCGAACGCATCCGAACAAGCACGGGTTGCCGCAGCCAATATCTGCGGCAAAGACAGCCTGTATAACGCCGTACCCTGGTTCTGGTCTGATCAGTTCGACCTTAAATTGCAAATGGTGGGCCTGTCGCAAGGCTACGAGCAAGTGATCATCCGCGGGAATATTGAAGAAGAGTCATTTATCGCTTTTTACCTGGCTGATGGCATGATCATTGCCGCCGATGCAGTCAATCGTCCCCAGGACTTCATGTTTGCCAAAAAGCTGGTTTCGCAGCGCTGCACAGCCAGTGCAGAGCAACTGTCTGACAGCAACATCCCCCTGAAATCGCTACTCATGCCATCTCCCCTGACAGCCTGACAACCTGTGGGTGCGCGTACCTTAAGCGCACCCTTTCTCTGCACAAGGACTTTCCGATGTCTCGAAATGCACGCTCCGCCCTGTTTGTACCCGGCGATCGTCCGGAACGTTTCAGCAAGGCCTTCGCCTCAGGCGCCGATCAGATAATCATCGACCTGGAAGACGCCGTAGATGAGTTCAGCAAGGCACAAGCACAAGACAATATCGCCGACTTTGCCCAACAACACCCAGAACAGCACATTCTGGTACGCATCAACGCATCCGACCATCCACAACATGATGCAGATCTCGCGCTATGTAAATCCTGCCCTGGCATTACCGGCATCCTTTTACCAAAAGCGGAAAGCACCGAGCAGCTGGCCCATGCAGCACAGGCAGATAAACCGATATGGCCGATCATCGAAAGCGCTCAGGGGCTTGCCAACATAGCCAGCCTTGTCCTGGTGGCTAATGTGGAACGCCTATGCCTGGGTACTGTAGACCTGTCGCTGGATATGAACCTGGGCGAGGGCCCGGCTGCCGAAGTCATTCTTGATCAAGCACGCTATAACCTGCTGGTACAGTCCCGAGCCAACGGACTGGCTGCCCCACTGGATGGGGTCTTTGTCCGGCTGGATGACAATGTCGGATTGGCAGATGCAGCCAAACGCTCACAGGCCATGGGGTTTTCAGGCATGTTATGCCTGCATCCAAAACAGATACCCATTATCCATCAGGCTTGGGAACCAACAGCAGAAGCGCTGGCCTGGGCAAAACGTGTAGTCATGGCTGCAAACCAGAGCAAAGAAGGCGCTTTCCAGTTAAATGGCCAGATGATTGATGCACCCGTATTGGCCAGAGCACAGAAATTACTGGCTCTGGCTAAAGGCGACATTACTTAGCTGGTTTTTTATTATCAACGAACCGCTTGAGAGCCTGCGACACAGCCGGCTCTTCTGCCAGTCTCACCATCGCATCTGTTTCCGCCTCCAGCTGCTCAGACAACGACTTGTCCCAGCTTTGCCGCAACAATTGACGAGCGGCAGCAAAACCAGCTGCAACACCCCTGGTCATGCGTTCCGCGCATGCCATAACCTCTGCATGCAACTGATCAAGCGCGACCACCCGATTAACCAGGCCCCAGTCTTTGGCTTCCTCCGCGCTAAGCACCCTGCCCTCGAAATACAGCTCGGCCGCGCGGCGTGGACCAATAAGCCGCGGTAGAAACCAGCTATTACCACCATCCGGGGAGAAGCCCAGGGTGGCAAAGCCTAACGCAAAACGGCAGTTATCTGCAGCCAGCACCAGGTCCGCACAATACATGAGTCCCAGGCCGCCACCTGCGCATGGTCCCTGAACGGCAGCAATGACAGGCACTGACAATCGATTGAATATCCGTAGTGCTTCATGATAATTGCCAAGCATCTCGGCCAACTTGCCTGGCAGTGTTTCAGCCTCAACATCAGCGAGAAAGTGGAGGTCGCCCCCGACAGTAAATGCACGACCAGCCCCTTCCAGAACCACAACCCTGACGGTCGCATCAGCAGCGCACTGACGAGCAGCCAGCAATAACTCATCAGCCATTTGTTGATTAATCGCATTGTTGTCTGCCGGTCTATCCAGCCGGACCCAGGCAATCCCGTTATCAATAGTTACCACGACTGTCGGCTCAGGCTGCAAGGCTGCTTGCCAGGCAGCGCTGTCTGTCAGCTGCTCAAGCTCGATCAACCGGCCATCTTGAAACCGTAGGAGATGAATAAAACGGGCATCAAGCGTGGCCCCGGACAATGTTCCCTTGCCCAGGTAGACACCCTCCACCTGCAGACGGTCTTCTGCCAGCAACGAGATGGAGGCTATATCCGCCTTGGCCTGGAAATGTTTGGCCAACCCACCCCAGAAGTGCCGGCGCATTTGCTCAGGCCCCTGATAGGTGCCGCCCAGCCCCATAGGTAAACACCGAGTGGTAATGCCTACAAACGCTGGATGCAAAAGCGCATCCAGCTCATCTCTGTCACCCTTGGCCAGACCGCGATAAAAGCGTCTGGCTAATTCGCTGAGCGTATCGGATAAAATAACTGAGCTCATCGCATTAGAACCTCTTTGCAACTTCTTCAAGCATGACCTCGGTCGCCCCCCCACCAATAGTGAGAATGCGCGCATCCCGGACCATCCGCTCGATCGGCGTACCAATCATGTAGCCTGTCCCACCATGTAGCTGCAAGCAGCCATGTACAACCTCTTGTAACGTTTCTGCGGCAAAGGCTTTCAACATGGATACTTCAGCCACAGTATCTCGACCTTCTTCAATCATCTGCGCACAACTATAGGTCAGTGCACGAGAAGCCGCTGCTTTTGCCGCTAGCCAGGCTAAACGCTGGCGTACTGCCTGTTGCTCCCACAAAGTCTGGCCAAATGCGCGGCGGTTTTTTACGTAGTCTATGGTGAGCTCCAGTGCTTTAGCACACTGGCCTGCGCACATAGCACCGACCACCAACCGTTCGTTCTGGAAGGTGCTCATGATGTAATAAAAGCCTTTACCTTCTTCCCCTAATAGCTGGTCAGCCGAGACCCGCACATCATCAAAATACAGCTCAGCGGTATCCGACGAGCGCCAGCCATGCTTCTCAAATTCATGAGCAACGGTCAGACCAGGTGTACCTTTTTCAACAATAAACAGCGAGATACCACGGCTAGGTTTAACATCAGGATCCGTACGGGCGGCAACAATATAGATATCGCCATGCACACCATTGGTGATGAAGGTTTTGGATCCATTGATAACCCAGTCATCGCCATCACGAACGGCACGGGTTTTGATACCGGCGACATCAGAACCAGCATGGGGCTCGGTAACACAGATAGCACCGATTTTTTCGCCTGCTACCGCAGCAGGCAAATAGCGCTGTTGTTGCTCCTCAGTGCCACGATGGACAATATGTGCTAGTGACATATCCGTGTGCACGTTAACCGATGAAGCAAAACCGCCAAAACTACTACGCGAAAACTCTTCTGCCAATACCACAGAGGCCATAGGCCCCAGCTCACTACCGCCACAACTTTCTGGGTAACGAGCACCTAACCCGGATTTCTCATAGTGCTCCAACAACCTTCGCAGACCAAGCCTGGTAGTGCCAGATCCGAGTGGTCATGGTCGAAGTTGGCGATTATTTAGCCAGTTTCCGGCATTCAGGCACAACTCCCCCTTTCCCCCATTGGTATCGGGCCGGGGGAGCCCGATTATCTACTGGGGCACCAAGCGCTGAACCAGTGCTGAGAGATCGTTCTTGTGTGGATAGCTATCACTCATCAACACCCGTATTCGGCGGGTGTTGCGGATGATGACTGCGCCAACCTTGATCAGCTTCAAGCGCAAGGTGCCGGCACTCATACGTTCGAAGGGCGTGTTTTTCAGATGCACCCGCAAACGCTCGAACAGGGTGTAGGCGAAGCCGGATAAGATCAGCCGCCACTGGTTGGTCCACCAGTGTGTGCTGGAGGTGCGACCGGCAAACAGATCCAGTTGTTGATCCTTGATCCGGTTCTCCATATCACCCCGTGCGCAATACTGTTCGTAGTAGAGCTTGAATCCGTCATCGTAGCGGGAGCTGATAACGAACCGGGGGTTCGGGCCTTGAGGGCCATATTCCAGGCGCGCAACCACCCAGCGTGGCTTATGCCAGCTTCGGGCTTTGTAGCGGAAGCGGAAGGTGCTGGCGAGCTTATGGCCATGAGCCTCGTAGTAGGTCCGGACTTTGTCCATGGCTGGGGCGGCAAGCGCCTCCAGCCGCTGGTTGCGGGCCATGCCTACGATGTAATCCACCTGGTTGCGATCGCACCAGGCCAGCAGTCGGGGCTTGCTGAAGTGGGAGTCGCCCCGGAACACGATCCGGGTCTGTGGCCAATACTCGCGAATAAATCGCACCAGCAGCGCCAGAATGGCCCAGCTGTGCCGGGCATCACCTCGATTGCTGGTGCGCAGATAGCTCACCAGCAAGTGCCTACCGCAGAAGACGTAAAGCGGGAAGTAGCAGTGATGGTCGTAATACCGGTTAAAGAACTTACCCGGCTGGTCGCCGTGCACCGGAATATCGGTGCCGTCAAAATCCAGCACGATTTCCTTGGGCGGCTTCTCATGCTGCTCGATAAAGTGGTGCCAGAGCAACTCATGCGCTTTGACAATGGTTTGCCGATCCATCGCCTGCTCCATTCGACAAAGCGTGGACTTGCCGGCCAGAGTCGAGGCATTCCCCGTGGCGGTTTGTAGTGCCTGATCAAAGCGAAGCGCTTCATGATCATTCAGATCTTCGTAGCCACCGGCCACACCGTAGACCCGTTGCCGGACCAGGGACTTGAGCTCATGACGAATCATCCGGGGATCCCGCTGGTCGGTCAGAGTCTCGGCCAGCCGTTGGGTTAACCGGTGTTGTTTGTCGACTTCGCGCAGTAACAGCAAGCCGGCATCGGAGGTGATATGGCCTCCGGAGAAGTCGGTTTCAATCTGGCGGCGGGAAAGTGGCGAGAAGGTCAGTTTTTGAGGTACCATTTTGGATAGCGGTTGTTGGTGTTGATTGATGGTGTAAGGTCCTGAAATTTTAACACTTTCAGCCGCTTTCTTTTATCCCCTCATGAGAAATTCGGGCTAACAGCCCCAAATCGCCAAGCTCACGAAAGATACTCCGAGGCACGAGGCCATCACGCTCCCACTGTTCGCCATGCGGCTCTACTACATCTTTAACAAAGCGTCGAGCTTGATCACGTAACATCCGCAGTTCTTCGCTCACGACGGCTGGTTCGCGAAATTCAAAGTCAGACATATCTAAACCTTATTATTACAAGCCGTGTCTAATAACAAAGGCCGCCCTAAGACGGCCTTTGCTTACCCTTTATCAACGTACGCCACTACCAGCCATTTCCTCTGCTGTAAAGAAACCATCAGTATGACCTTCTTTATAAAGCAGCTTGGAGGAGTTACTGCTAAGCAAGGAATACATAGTCCAACCCGAGGTATTCAAGTCATGATACATAGTGGACAAGCCCGAGTAAGGCACTTGCTGATCGTAAGCCTGGAAACTCAGGAACAGCGGCACCCGCCACAAGTTGCCTTGAGCATCGTACGATTCCTGGGCAACAATGGCCCAGCTATCTTCGTCGATGTAGTAACGGCGCTTGCTGTACACGTGGCGCTGACCTTCTTTGAGACTGGCCTCTACTATCCAAACACGGTGCTTCTCCCAACGAATAGCCTCCGGCTTAGCATGGTGAGGCGTCAGCAGGTCTTCTTTAGAGGTCCAGAAAACCGCATCGTAATTATTATAGGGCACCAACATCTCACGCTTGCCTTTAAGCACCCAGTCAAAGCGTTCAAGACCACCTATTTGGTTATCATCAAAGGTAGTCATGCCAGATGTGGATGGGTTTGGTGAATCATGCCCAACGTCAGGCGCCAGACGAACGCGACGCTGACCAGGCAGGTAAGACCAGGCCATACGGCCAACTTCTTGGTCATTATCAGGGTCTTTCACCAGCAGCATTTCACCTGCACGGCGGGTTGGACGATTGTAGTTATTTCGGAGCATACTGAAGAACCTGTCACCCTCAAACTGAGCGCGAGCGTCAGGGTCCCAGAAGACGTTATGATAGTACTGGTCCCCTGCAGTGGACAACACCGCACGACCATTGGAACCAACGTTATAGATTTCTGCGTCGATCACCGTCTGGTATTTACCCAACGCCCGTGTCTTGTGGTTCCAGATGACTTCCATTCCATTTTGTGGAATAGGGAACAACACACAGTTAAAGCCACCAGTAAACCCTGAACCTTGAGCATCGGTTAATCTGGCATTAACCGCACAGTCCTTAGTTGATTCAAGAGCCGACTGCGGGTAAGCAACGGTTCTGTGAGTCTGATAAACATCGACTCTGAAAGTAGGGTAGGCCTCCATTAGCGCCTTAGTACCTTCAGTCAGATAGTCGCTGTATTCCGTCATATTCACAGCTGAAACACTGTATAGCGGCTTCTCATCAGCAAAGGGGTTTACATATTTACCAGAGCCAGGCACATATCCAGCTGGCGCTGTAGTTAAACCACCCGTATAAGCCGGAATATCACCGTTTGCGTTAGCGCCGGCTTCGGCGCCAAACAGGGTTAAAGAAGAGCCTAGTTGCTCTGCCTCCACTGCAGTTACCGCAGCGACTGCCGAGTGCATCAAGGCCACAGCAAAGCCAGAAATGATTAGTCGTTTCATATTATGACTCCCACACCCTAGAAGGTTGTTTTAAACGTAAGACTGACATTACCACGATCTGTTAGCAGAGAGTTGCCACCGTTGTATACACGATTACCTGCATCATTAACCTTGTTTCGCCCCAGGTAATCTGTGTAACGCAAGTCGAACCTATAGCGCGAATGAACGTCAAGCCCCACACCCAAACTATAATTACCTGCGCCTTCATTACCACCAGAGGTAGTAGCAGCATTACCATGCACGCCATAAGAAACACTAAAGGGCAAATACATATCCACCCCATTCATCACCTGGAAGTACGTTGGATTCAGGTTAAGCGCTAAAGCGACATAAGTGTCATCTGGCTTATCCAGTCCATCATAACCACTACGACCTTTGTACAGGTGAGCATTATCAGTAACTTTATCAACATGCATCCAGGTCAACTCGGCAGACCAGCCCAATGAGTCCCATAGCGCGTTAGCGGGCCTAGTACCAATCAGGTTAACCAATCCATGCCATGTCTTACCTCTCGCACCCGGAACAGACCCATCTCTAGGCATGGCTGCAAGAGCAGTAACATCACTGACAAGGGGCATATTGTCACGATAAGAGATTTCAGCCCCCACGCTAATACCGTATATTTGCTGGGTGAAACTCAGACCATACAGATCAATATTATCTCCATAGGCCAAATGATAATTAGCACCTCCACCAGTCAAAAAGACTTGTGGCAGCTTATCGGCAAAATTACGGTAGTAGAACCCAATAGTGCCGTTCTTAGCCCAGCTAGGTGACCAACGAGCAGCTACACCCCACTCGCCTCGATCATCTGGTGTGGCATCATGCGCACGGCGAGCTACCACGCCAGGGCCTAAAATAAGCCCCTCTCCACCAAGAGACAGCATGTCAGTCGTGCCTAGAAAACTACCGGCCTCTGGGAGACGGAAGGCTTCCCATTCCAGCATGTACTGCAACGCGATAGACAACTCAGCGCTGGGGCGGATTTGCATGGAAATCTGGTTCAGCGGTCTGAACAGCTCCTTGGCTTCTGTGCCAGGGACGGCCACGGCTTTGGCCAAATCGAGACCGGTTTGGCCATAAGTAATACCATGCATGATGCCATTACCCATAAGACTTTCGCCCCAATACACCACGTGGCTTCCTGCACGAACGTCGGTATTAATGCCACCTATCTTAAAACGGGTAAATACAAAGGCATCAAGAAACTCAGCAGATGGCCCACGATAAAATCGTTTGGTTTCACTGGACAAGCCCAGCGCCTGGTTACCACTGCTATTGATATGGTTACTGGTGCCCACGCTTTTATTATCGAGTGAGCGGTCATAGGCGCGATCATACCAACCCGCCGCCGTCACCCGAAAGCCATGGTTACGCTTATAAACAAAGTCAAACTCAGACAAAATATCCAGCCGAGTAGAAACAGTACCTTTATCAAAATTACGGTTACCGTCATCAGCGTTAACTTGTGCAAGAGTATTTTTATCCTGGCTTTCTACACGGTGAACATAATTCAACCGCACAGTATTATCCCAACGAACTTTAATATCAGGATTACCGACATCTATAGGTGCCGCATGCCCAACACCAGGCAATGCTGCACCCAGCACAATTGCAGAGACCACCAAGCCCAGCTGATTAAGCGCCGGCTTGTTTAATACAAACACCTTATTTTTCATATCATACTCCAGGTATTGATATTTTTATTGCTTACACACACGGATATCAACTGCCCACCAGTGACTTTACTAATCTTATTTTTTGACACTTTTGAAAAAGTGCCTATCGCCCATCAAGAAATGAGACAACGCGGGGATAAGAACAAGAGCGCCGACCATATTCCACAGAAACATAAAAGCTAACAGTATCCCCATATCAGCCTGAAATTTTATTGGAGACCAGGCCCACGTAATCACACTGACAGCCAAGGTAACACCGACCACCGCAACCACCTTTCCGGTAAAAGCCAGTGCGCGATAGTAGGCTTGAGCTAAGGTCTCGCCGTTGCGCTGTCCAGCTAACTGAATACTGATGAGGTACAAGGCATAGTCCACACCTATCCCCACACCCAGCGCGATAACCGGCAAGGTAGCCACTTTTACGCCAATACCCAACACCACCATGAGTGCTTCAGCCAACAACGAGGTTAGTGCTAGAGGCAATACCGCAATCACCACCGCACGCCAGCTACGGAAGGTCACGAAGCATAGTGCGGCTACGGCCAGGTAGACATAAAGGTGCATTTGACGCCAAGCCGTGCTCACTACTTGGTTAGTCGCAGCTTCAATACCAGCGTTACCCGCTGCCATTAAGAATTCGTACTCATCACTGTTGTATTGGTCAGCAAAAACCTGAACCAACTCAGTAACCTGATTCAAGGTATCGGCTCTGTGGTCGGCTAAGTATGCCACTACCGGCATAACCGAGCACTCAACGTTAAACAAGTCCTGGTTGTTGACGCTGGCTGCCTGTGCGCCATAGTTGATTACGTATTGGTTGCGGCTCAGCGTCAGCCACTTAGGATTACCTTCGTATCCACCCGAGGTAATTTGCTTAACCGCTGCGGCCAACGACTGAGTGGCTTGCACCCCTGGCAACTGCTCCAGCTCCCAGCTCAGGCGATCCATCGCATCAAGCGCAGCAAAATTCATACAACTATCAGTCGGTGTTTTTACAATTACGGCAAACTGGTCACTGGACAGCGAGTAGTTCTGTACTACAAAGGCATTGTCTTGATTGTATCGCGAATCAGGGCGCAGCTCTGGCGCACCTTCATCCAAGTCACCTATTTGCAGATCAAGACTAGTGGTATAACCAATCAACACCAGAACTGCAGCCATCAACAGCGCAGAAACAGCCCAACGTCTTTTCGTAAAAACCTGCAACTTGACAAGAAGACCAACCAAGCTGAATGCAGATGGACTATCTGTTTGCTCCTTCAAACTACGTTTTGCAGCTGACACGCTCACACCTGTGTATGACAACAGGACTGGAAGCATAATTAGATTAGTGAAAATCAATACCGCTACACCGACACTGGCGGCTACGGCCAGGTCTCGAATCACCGGGATATCGAATAACATCAGCACGGCAAAGCCAACGGCATCTGCCAGCAGCGCGGTTAACCCAGCAATAAACAGTCGCCTAAACGTCATCCGCGCAGCAACCAGTTTGTGCGCACCGACGGCTATGTCTTGCATAATGCCATTCATCTTTTGCGCACCATGAGAGACGCCGATAGCAAATACCAGAAAGGGAACCAGTACAGAGAAGGGGTCCAGGCTAAACCCCATTAGTGAAACAATACCTAACTGCCATAGCACAGCAATAAGCGAACAAGAAATCATTAGAGCCGTACTAAGCACGCAGCGCGTGTAAATAAATATAATCAAACTGATAATCAGGATAGCCACTGCAAAGAACATCAGCACTTCTGACAACCCAGCTACCAGCTCGCCAATAATTTGCGCAAAACCAACAATGTGAATATCAACAAGCCCTTCAGCCTCATATTGCGCACGCACGTCAGCAATACGCTTTGACAGTACTGCATAGTCCAGCGCCTCACCGGTGGTTGGGTCACTATCCAATAGTGGCAAAAATATCATGCTGGAGTGATAGTTATTAGCCACCAGCTCACCCAGCACACCGGCTCGTATGATATTAAGCTTAAGCTTCTCTAACTCTTGCGCTGAGCCGTCGTAGGTACTCGGCATAACCGGGCCTCCGCGGAAGCCTTCTTCGGTCACTTCTGTCCAACGCACGGCTGGTGACCACAAAGATTTTATCCATGCTCGATCAACCCCGGGCACCATAAACAAATCATCATTTATACGTCGTAGCTGCTCGATATATTCAGCATCAAAAATATTACCATTCGGGTTGGTAACGACCACTCTCAAAGCGCTGCCTAGCCCACTTAACTCGTCACTATGCTCAAAATAGTTAACGACGTACTCATGGTTCTGCGGCATCATTTTTTCATAGCTGGCACTTAACGCCAGCTTATCCACCACGACATAGGCCATAAATGCCGATATAACAAGGGTCATTAAAACCAAAACCAGCCTATTACTGAATACTATTTTCTCAACTACACTTCCTGAATCAGCGTCAAATGATTCATTAATGTCTTTACCCAAATCAACGGCCTCTTTAATCATGGGTATTCCTCATCTTTATTAATCTTTATAATCTTGACGCCATTCAACCCGGCAACCACCAGGGTTTCACTGTCTTTTGCTTGCACGGCATAGAAAGGGTATTGGCTACCCAGAGCTTGCGTTTCGAACCGCTTGCCGCCGTCATTTGAATAAAAAACCTCGCCGTTAAGACTCACGAGAACCAGATCAGTGGCGCTCACGCTGCTTGCGGAGGTAATAGCAACAGAGCTGTTCATATCACTTTTCAACCAGTTTTCACCATCGGCGGTGACCCAGGTGTTGCCAAGCAAACCGTAGGCCAGCAGGCGATCATGGCTACCAATGCCGCCGAACCAGGAGCCGCGATATGGGCTTTTGACAGCATGATATGTAGCTGTTTGAGGGTTCTTTTTCAGTATCAGCCCTTGCTCGCCCAGCACATACAAAGCGCCCAAGGCCTCGACAACACCATACAGATGCAACCCGCTCTCGTTATCAATGTGATGCGAAATAACGCTCCAACTAGCACCACCATCTCGGGTTTCGAGTGCGAGGTTGCTGGCGCCAACCACAATACCGTGATTGGCATCGCTGAAATGCAACGCCAGCAATGATTGATCAACACCCTGGTCAGCGCCAAAGCTTAACTTTTCAGCACTTCTCTCGTCACCACTGGCACTGAGCACGCCTGCCAGCGCTTCATGCAAAGCTGCAATCTGGTGTCCATTTAATTGTAGACTCCAGCTTTCTCCGCCGTCTTGACTATGCAGCACGACACCATCATGACCGACCACCCATCCGGTATTTTCATCAACAAACTGGACAGCTGTTAAATCACTACTAACAGGGACATCAGCTTGCCGCCAATGATTGTCTGCACCATCCATCCACAGGATATGACCACGCTCTCCGACAACAACTGTTCTGTCACCCGCTAGAGCCAAAGAGTTAAGTGAGCTTTCTGCAGCCTTGACCGCTTTATGCGCTGGCTTCTCAAGGCGATCAAGCATGCCCTGCGGCTGCGCCTGAACACTGGCAGCGGCGCACACTAACGAAAACATCATCATTGCATTTTTGCTGCGCACGAAAAAACTAATGGTAGACTTCATAGGGCAACCAATGCTTAGGGTGTAGAAGTAGGCGAGAGCGAGTGTCACCTGCTCTCTAGGCTTAGCGTGTTTGGGCGGAAAAGGATCTAGTTTTTGTCTGCGCTCTCAATATCAGCGATGAGAGTGCGTGCGCCACTTATCATGACACATGCTCCGATAAGGTATGCGGATGCAACTAGGGCCATAGCGCCGCGTAATGCATCTGCTCCCAGGAAGTGGGTAAACATGTCGCTAACAATACCGGTCAATGATGGGCCGACTCCCATACCGATTAGGTTCGTAAAGAGCAAGAATAGAGCAGCACCGGTTGCACGAAGCTTTGAGCCAGAGAGTGACTGAACCAAAGCGTATGCAGGAGGTGCAGCAAGCCCTGCTGCAAAGGTCATGGGAGCCACCAACAACAATGCGTTCGCCAGGTTGGACTGGAGCAGGAAGGCGACGGTGAACGGAAGCGCGACGACATAGGAAGCTGCGGGCAGCCACAGGCTCCAACGAGGATCGCGCTTGGCCAAGGTATCGGCCAATATGCCACCGACCAACATCGCAGCCACCGTGGACACCCCCATCGTAAGCCCGTAGCCTGAACCGACTTGGGAGGCTGTGATATTGAAGTGGCGCATTAGATAAGCCGGGGTCCAGCTCATCATGGCAAATGAGCCAATAGTGCAAATCGACAAGCCGACACACAGCATTTTGAAGGCTCTTCGCTTCAGCAGAATTTTGGATGAGGTCAGAATTCCTCGCTCATCAGCAACAGGATTTGCGACCTTTGGTTCACGCACGGTACCCCACAGCAAAAGCGCTAGCAGCGGGCCTGGTACGGCGCCTGCAAAGAATGCTGCACGCCATCCCCAGTGGTCGACTATCCAGCCGCCCACTGAGCTAGCGGCCATGAACCCGAGCCCACCCGCCACCACAACAATTGAGATTGCGGTCCCGCGCCAGCGCTTTTCGAAGGTTTCTGATACCAGTGCATGCATCGTAGGATTGCCCCCAGCTTCGCCGAGACCCACCCCAAGCCTAGCGAGCAGTAGCATGGGGAAGCTGGTGGCGGCACCGCATAAGGCCGTCATCAATGACCAGAATGCAAGGGAGATGCTAAGCGTTTTTACTCGGCGGCCACTATCCGAGAATCGTGCTATCGGAACGGCCATAACTGAGTAAACAACGGCGAACCCAAGCCCTGACAACAGGCCAATTTCCCCGTCGCTCACATGCAAATCAGCTTTGATGGATTGGGCCACAATCGCTACCAGAAATCTGTCGTAGTAGCTGAGCAGTGATATGCTTGAAACCAACGCAAGAATGTAGATTGCCTTGATCCTCCCGCGACGTTTCAGGCTTGCGAGGGAAGCTTCGGGATTTGAGCTGGCTGCGTTAGCAGACGTGTGAGCGTCAGAGGGAACCATGAGTTAGACCTCAGCAGTCAAGCAGGAGGAGGTTGGAGTCGGTGTATTGATACGTGCCAAAGTAAAGCGGTCGTGGAAACCGTCCAGCGCTAGCTCAAATTCATCCAGGGCAGCAAGTGCCTCCGGCGACAAGTCCGGGTGCTCAGAGGCGTACCACGATGCGTAATGAGGCAGCTCTGTCGAATAGGCTTTGAAGTAAGTCGAGTAGGCGCGGAGTCGAAGCCGAGGTTGATCAGCAGCCAGGTCGAACTCCATCATCCGAATCCATCCATCACCAATGCCGTCCAGAATATGAGCATCCGGCACAGAGCCCGTGACCGATTGCTTGCGGCTCTGATAGTTGGTTAAAAACTGGTAGACGGGATGCCCAAATTGATTGCTATCTATGCGATGACGGCAACCGTGGAAGTGACCATTCAGAACCGCGAAGATTTGGTCGTGACGGGAAACGAAGCGGTCCCACAGCCGCTGAGGATTGTGGCGGTCAGGGTCAAGTCGGGACAAATCGAGGCAGTCCATCGATTCACGGTTCCCTTCACCATCAATGAACTCATGGATGGATATGATCGTTGGTAGGCCTTTATATTTGGCCAGGACCGATTCAGCCCACTCAATTACGTCGGTGTGAGGTGACATTTCCAGGCCCAGGTGCAGGAAACGGTAGCCGCCCCCGTTGAAAACCTGAGCACTGTTTGCACCTCCGCGGTACGACGACACGTACCATGGCTTGTCTCTGAAAAACGGCGTATCAGCGCCGAAGGTGGCAATCCAATTCGTGAGTTGCCCGATATGAAGGCCGCCGACCCCGTAGACCTTGGAGTCGCCAAGGTGGGCATCTGGTCGTGGGGGGTGGTTCGCGTCCGTCCAGAGGTGGTCATGATCGTGGTTGCCAGGCACCACCGAGAATGGCAGTTGCCCATCAAGGATTTTGTAGGCCATTTTTACCGCTGGAATCTCGATGTCGAGAACATACTCAGGCGATGCGGGGATGAGCCCTTCAATGAGGGGGTTGGCCACTGCTTTGTCACCACGGGCGGCATGTTCGTCATCGATGTCCTGGCTGATTGGGTGCTGCCACATGTCTCCAAGACCGGTTGCGAACGCGATGCTGCCGCCGTTCTTCACCGAATTTCGGGCGATGTGTTGCATCATGTCCCAGAGCATCTCGCGGGTATTGAGCGGGAAACCCAGCTCGCGCTGATGACGGTGGTTTGAGTAATTTTGGGTATCGGGTACAACAGCCACTGTGAATTGGGTGTTTTTACGAGGTGCAATCTTGCTCATCTAGAATCGCCTTCTTTGGTACGGCGGCCATCAAGCGTGGGAGCGCTCTGATGACCTCAACTGTGGTTCAAATGTCGTTTAGAGCGGTTGTACAGTAGCGTCGAATTGTGACGTTTTTGTGAGAAAGCAGTACGGCTTGCAGAAAATCCTCGAATTTACGATAGGTGCGAGGGTGATTAACGGTCTCTTCTGGGTGAGCCTCACTGACTAGCAGCGATTGTTTCTGTCTCTCTAGAGATCATGAAA
>Ga0180008_1001303_pt1 | contig 16141 bp, 29 predicted proteins | sample MM_PW_MetaG_FD_121121 | JGI IMG/M metagenome (GOLD analysis project Ga0180008, IMG submission 121121) | Groundwater microbial communities from the Aspo Hard Rock Laboratory (HRL) deep subsurface site, Sweden - MM_PW_MetaG | ecosystem: Environmental > Aquatic > Deep subsurface > Groundwater...
AAAGTATGTAGAGGGAATGAAGAGACAAGAAGCTATGCAAAAAGCAACCGCAGGACTAACTACCGAGGAGCTTGAGCGGTTGACCCCTGACCTATGTAGACGGGCACCGAAGCTGCTTGAGGCGTTGAAGGAAGCACGAATCACACTGAAAGTCTTACAACCTGAAGGTTCGGCTGTAATACGAGAGATTGAACAAGCCATAGCCCTAGCCAAGCCTGAACTGGAGGAGAAATGAATTACGAAGATACTGTGATGAAAAACTTAGGCGAGAAATATTCTGGAGAGTATCTCGCTGACAGTATTATTGAAGATATTGAAGCCCAAGCCGAAGCCACCTGGGAAATCAGAACTAAAGATATACTAAATCAATTAAACGGGTTTGATCAGCGTGGTCTTACCTTAACTGAGGCAATATATATGTTGCAAAAGCCCACCTAATATGATATATTGTTATTATGGAGGGTTAGTATGAATAGTCTCGGTGAAGTGGTTAAAGGAAACGAGATTGGTAAAAGAACAAAGGATTGGTTTGTATGGTCTGCTTGCCCTGACTGTGGAAAACAAAGGTGGGTGCGCAGGTCTAAGGCAATGCTAGATAATTTTACTAATTTGTGCCAAAGATGCAACGGTAAACGCCCCAAGCCAATGCCTAAAGGTGAAAATCACTGGAAGTGGAAGGGGGGTAGGAAAATAGAATTGGGCTATATACGTGTGTTATTGCCATCAGATGATTTCTTCTTTCCTATGACACACAATGGCTACGTTGCAGAACATCGCCTTGTTATGGCAAGACACTTGAACAGGTGTCTTTTACAATGGGAGTCTGTCCACCATAAGAACGGAGATAAAATGGACAATAATCTTGATAATTTAGAGTTATTCCCAACCTCTCTAAAACATAATTCTATCACCAGATGGAACGCATACTTGAAACGCAGAGAAGGTATAGCTAAACAAGAGGGCAGGCGGGAAGTGGTGGGAAGGTATAAGAAAGATAATCCCATGATGTACGTTAAATTTCAGGCGTATTGGTCAATGCTTGAGCAAGAATGGGGGTTATAGAAATGACACCAGTAAAGGAATACCCAGTTACCTATCAGCATGGATTGATAACTATTGAGAATATGCCAAGCTCTACGCTGATTATAGGTGATTTAGGTGTTCAGATAGCTACGGATGGTAGAGTCTGGGTCTGTATTGATGGTGTTGCATTCTTACGATTTAAGCCTATCAAGGAAAGGGAGACATGAAAAGTAAAGAGCAAGAGATAAGAGAAAATGAAAAGCAAAAAAATAATTACCTACATAGAAGAATATGTTTTCTATGTAGATGCAAGAGGGTATATTGCACTTAAACCTTTTGCCACAAAAAATTGGCAAGCCTTGAAAGGAGAGGGATAAATGGAGAGAGGTTATTGTGGAATAGGTGTCCTGAACATAAAAACTGGAATAAACTACGGCACACTATTCCGTTCTGCTTATGCCTTCAATGCTGACTTCATCTTCCTGATAGGTAAGAGGTTCAAGAAAATGGTATCGGATACTACAAGGTCAGAGAAGCACGTACCGCTGTTTGAATATCCCACCTTTGAGGATTTCTATCAGCACATATGCCCTACAATTGCATGTTAATATCAGTGGAAATATGCGACAAGGCAGTACCTATCAGGGATTTCTGCCATCCTGAAAGGGCAATTTACCTACTGGGACAGGAAGACGGGTCGTTACCTGACCGGGTGATTGAGAAATCTTGGGCAGTCCTACAGATACCAACACGGTATTGCTTGAATGTTGCTGTGGCAGGGAGCATAGTGCTGTATGATAGGTTTAATAAAAATAGTAAAGGATAATGGAGGAAAGATGTCGCTTACTGGTAGACATGTTACTTGCCCAAAATGTAAAAAGAATATACAGGTACCTGACCACTTCCATGATTTTCCTTGTCCTGATTGTGGAGAAACTATTAAGGATAAAGTTGGAGGTAAAAGTTAATGGGCATGGATGCAGAACTGTTGGCAATTGGTAAGTTCTCAAAGGATATTGTTTGGTTTCTGGAATATCCTGACCACTTCTACAGTGATGTTCCAGAAGGTTCAAATATTATTACTCGTGTTTGCACATGTGCTACCAGTATGGAAAGCGAGCTGCTTGCTGAAGCTCTTGGAATATCGCCCTGGAAATTTGAGGAACATTGTAACATAGACGGTGCTAATGTTGTTGACTTGAATAAATTGGATGAAGCTATGGAAGACTCTAGTCAATTGGCTAATTTTATAGGTCTCCATGATGCAGGATTTCAATTTTATTATATGCCAAATGGATAAGGAGGAACCAATGAACGCAACCAAACACACTTTAATCTATTATACATGCAGTTGTTGTAAAGAATCTTACCGTGACCTTGAAGATGCTAGTTGTTGCTGTACTGGAGTTTATGTAATAAACAGACATGAGCAGGATGCTATCTGGGAGAGACGATTAGACCTTAATCATAGCTCTATTGCTGTATGTCAACATCATTAGAAAAAGGAGACATAACAATGAATGAAAAAAAGATTACATGTAAATCTTACCGAGATGTTATAGAGAATATGGATATGTGCCAAATTATAGAAGAACTATCCAGTATAGGACAACACTTCACTAAAGAGAATTTTAATAAGGTGATTGAGATTGCTTGGGAGATGATTGAAATATATGATGCTGATACATGTGCTGATAGTATGCGAGAATTAATTTCGAGGAAAAGAAATGAGTACAATTGGTACTAATTAGGAGGAAACATCATGGATAGAATCGAAATCATAAACATGGAAGTTGGAGAACAATTAGACAAGTGCATCCATGAGAACATATTTGGGTTATGTTGGCATGATTGGATTGCTGAACCAAGTGGTAATATTGTAAGTAGAGCAATTTGCAGAAAATGTGGAGTAAATCCAGCATATGGAGGCACAAAATATCCAATATATTCTACAAATGTATCTGATGTTTGGCAGGTAGTAGACAAAATGCTTGAAGAAGGATACAGCCTTGACCTAACAGTAGGGAGTGACGGTTACTCCTTGGCTCATTTCTTTAGTGACCCAACTGCAATCAGAGATAATGAGATAGTTGGTGATTCTGTGTCGGAAGTTATATGTAAGGCGGCCCTACTAACCAAATCATAGGAGGATAGCAATGCTTGTCAAATCTATCTGTGGAGCAGTTAACATTCTTGCTGCAATAACTGGCAAGGACGTTCTGAAGTTATATGACCTTTATGATTTGCCTTATAAATCCTGTCCACGGTGTGGGTGTTATGTGCCGTCATACAAGATATACTGTTCAGTCAAATGTTTTAGTGCAAGTAAACGTATTCTAGTAGCATGTAGCTATTGTGGTAAATTACATGAACGGCTTGCATCGCAAGTTATCTACTGGCGAAACCACAACAAAATGAAAACAGGAAAAACACAAGATTTGTTTTTCTGTACAAAGAAGTGTAACGGCAAGTGGCTTGCCAATGGTTACGGATTTGAGAAGTTTCCAGGACATGGTAATTATCGTGGTAAAAGAGTACATGATTATGACACAATATTACAGCTATTGAAGGAAGGTGCAAGTATTAGTAAGGTTAGTATGTCGCTGAATATTCCTTATGGGTCTGCAAAAGATATATGTACCAAACTACGCAAAGAGCATGTTTTGCCAAAAATTAAGGGTGGTAGACCAAGAATAATAGAGGATGAAATTTCTAATTAGTCTTGGTAATCTCTATCAATCCTCTGAACTGCCTGCTTAACAATTTGTACTGACAAATACTTTTATTTTATCTATCAAATTTGGGATATCCTTAAGTTCACTTTCCCATATAACCAGACATTTGTATCCATAGAAATTGGAAATCATAATTCTTCCCAATTCGGTTTGATGCCATGAGATTGTATTACGAGAATGCCAGTAATTTCCAAATAGTTCAATTAGTAATTTGTATCCGTTTCCTGATATGAAATCTGGTACAATTGTTCCAATTACTTGTTCTTCATTGTAGTGAAAGAAGTTAGGATAAATTGAATCAAGCAGAAGTTGTAGTTTAAACTCTGATTTATTTGGTTTTTTATGTCTGCTTTTTACTATTGCTGAAATATGAGCAGGTGTTTTATGTTTAAAGCTCGAACTGTTTGATAGTTTTTCTGACGTAATAAAGACACTGGTGTTGTTTTCTTTTGTTAGTCCTCTTGACCATCCTTGTTTGGCTACCCTCTCATCAGTTTTTGCAGTTAATCCTCGATTCCATGCAGGCCTTCCTTTAGTTGTGAAATATGGGTAATGTTTACCTTTTCTGGCTCTGCTACATCCTTCAGATATTTTGGCAACTCTGGCATCGGTTTCCTTGGTTAATCCTTTGCTCCATCCACCCATTAATGTTCTATTCTTCTTTCTTTGTTTTCCATTTATGTAGTGCTACTTTGTGTTGACATTGCTAATTAGTTTTTTCTATATTTATAAGGCCTTTATATTGGCGAGATAAAAAATAAGCATGCTTCTGTATCCAGAGGTCATCTTTACCATCAAATTCAGGATTAACAAGCTGCCTGTATATCTTGGCAATATTAGGTCTTTCAATGTCACCCATCAGCAGTCCCAGTGGTTTCAGGAAGGCAGCATCACAGTCAAGGATATACCTGTCAGCCTGTGCTGCTGACTGTGAGCTAAATATCAAATGTATCTCACCAATGGGCAAATCAGGTGGCATGGGTTCATGTCTGACCATTGGGATAAGGCTTTCTATTTCTCTGACTACGGCTTCATTGTAATCTCTGTTACTCATGTATGATGGCAGGTCATCCATAATCAGTGTAGAACCAGATTTGACTCTTTCCCAAATTTCATCCAGTTTTACCCATGTAATCCAGCTTGGTGGTTTCTGTTGTGGGGATATTGCATAAGTTGGCTTTTCAAGGAATTCTGCTAACCGATAACATAATTCAGTTTTGCCTGTATCCCTAGAACCGAGTGCCACAATAACAGCACCTTTCTTCCTTTTCAGGTTAAGCAAGGCAAGGTCTTTAGTGTCCAGCTCTTCTGTTTGTTCTTGTTCAGGATTACCTAAAAAGTATGGTGCCAACTGTAGACACTTTTGGATTATCGTTATCATGTTCATAACTTAATTATAACACATTCTACATTTTATATTGTCTGATTGCCCTTGTAGCCCAAGGACTCCTTAAATGAAGTAACCCTTCACCAAGTCGTCTCCTGTCAGATGTACCAACGTAAATGGTTTTAAGCATCCCTACCCTGAAACCTGCTGATTTTATATGTCTAGTAAACACTCTCCCATCTTCACCTCCCTCACCAGTCAGTGGGTTCAATGACTCATCCCATCCTCCAACACTATCAAATACATCTTTCCTTGTTGCTATGTACGCTCCACCTGCACTGAACTCTGCTGGGTCTAGCCACCCGGCAAGTGTCCTGACCATACTGAAAAAATGATTACTGGTTGAGACCTTATTTGGGAATATCATATCCATGCCATTCTGTAAGGCATGCACTGATTCTTCAACTGCCCTACTCTCGGGTACTGTATCAGCATCAATGAATATCAGGTAATCTCCGTTTGAAGCCATAGCACCTATATTTCTGCTCATGTTCACATTGGCAGGGACTGGATTTGTTAACACTATTGCTCCAAAGTTTGTGGATACCAATACTGTATCATCGTCACTCATGTTGTCTACTACGATTACCTCAATTGGCGAATAGGTTTGATTGGATAGTGCAGTAAGAGTGGCTGGTATGTAGTTTTCCTCATTATAGGCAGGAATTATTACTGAAGCCAAAGGACCATTTACCTTATAAGAAGGACTGTTGGTCATACTTTCCAGTATTTTATTTTCAGCTCTAATGGTTTCGAATGATAATATACCTAAAGCACCCATCCACCATTGCATTTGTCGAATGCCTCCTCATCTTCCAGCATAAACCCAATAGCCATCTTTCTTCTTGATAATTCTTACTCGACTACCAGCTCGTTTATAGAATTTCTTAGCTTCATCAGCATCAGATTTTAATCTGAATATTACCCGGACGTTCAAAATAGCTTTTCCAATTTTCATAGTTTGAGGTGGCCATTTCGGATAGTGTGGTCTTTCTTTGAATTTTAGTTTATAATGTGTCATCAAATGCCTCCTTATAGTCCTCTTTAGGAATAAATTCTACCACATCGCCAAAAATCGTATGGTTCAAGGTAAATTCGAACAGTGTTAAATTGCTCTTAAGCCCACTCCTGAAAATGGGCAAGGTGAAGGTAAGAATTCCTATCCATACCAGAACTGTCTTACCCCAGCGATTCCTGGTAGGCTTGACGACATTCCGCAAGGGCTTGTTCGACACTGATATGTTCCTTCTGCGGATTTGTCGCAAGGAAATGGATTGACTGCCAGGCATTCTTACCTCCTTCCCAGCTTGGGTCTCGCCATACTGGAAGAAGTGTCAGGATTCCTATAAATATCCACATTGCTTCCTGTTAGTAGGTCCTGCTATGTGAGTGAACCCTTGTTCCACCGACATGAGTTGCCTTGCGTTCATGAGCCTTACGCCAGTGTCTCTTCACTTTGGTTACAGGATTCTTGCGAGAATATCCTTTGATACGAATCCTTTTGCCAGAAGCAAGCCGTCTGGTGTGTCCTTTTACTGTTGGCATTGTAACTCCTTATTTGCTGTAATGACATTTTCTAGGAAGTAGTTAGTCCAAGTATCTCGATTTGTATTTACTTTACCATTACAACTTCTACATAGGGAAACAAGATTTGATTCCGAACTATTCTTCTTATCATAGTCTATATGGTGAATAGACAACTTTTCTATACAATCACATTCAGTAATCCCACATAGCTGACAAGTGTAGTTATCCCTCTGTCGTATTTTTTCTTTTAGTTTTCCATTAAACTCAAAGGCATAAGGGAGTCTTGATATCCCACCTTTCCAAGCAGGTCCTTTTTCTCCACTTAATGCTATGCTTCGTTTGAGGTTACTCTCTGGCGTCATCACTCTACCAGACGCTGATAATGACAGCTTCTTACGTGTTTCTAGGTTATCCATACCCTCTTTGGTTCTCTGAGATATTAGGATTTTAATATCTGAGGACATTGGATGCTCCTGATAGTATTCAATTTTAGCCAGACTTATGGCATTACTATGTTCTGAGGAAAAACCCCTCATTTCTGGGTGGTTTTCCCACCACTTGGTTTTATTTTTGGACAAATTATTCCGATGCTCAAGTGATAGAATTCTACCAGCTAATGCAATACTTATTGCTTTACGGTGTCCGACTGTATGTTTCACTTATTAATAGACGGTCATTTTGAGTAGTGACCCTTGACTCGGATTCTCTTGCCACCTTTGCCTTTACGTGTGTAACCTTTGACCCAATGTCTTGACTTTGCCATGATGTGTTTACCTCCTAACTATATTTTATTTTAGTTACCTTTTGTTTCTCTTCCTTCTCTTGGGATTCTGTCGAATCTTCTTCAGCCATGCTTTTCTCTTGGCTGACTTTGGTGCCCCAATCTTACCCCATTTTGGCATACTGCTTACCTCCTAAATTATTTGCATAACTAATTTAGCGATGTTTACGACCAATACTCGAATTCTTGCGATGTCTCATTCCGCATTTCTGGCACTTGTAGGTCTTTAGCTTTCTGCTTTTTGCCATCGTGTAACCTCCTATTTCTTTGGTTTCTTCCTTCCATACCCATGAACAGTAATCCTCTTACCTTTCCTCATGTAAGAATATCCATGGACACGCACTGCTGAACCTTTCCTTCCCCTTTTCCTAGTCATTACTGAACCTCCGCATTTTTTACTTGAACCTAGGATTTGTTTCCTATTTCATATTCAATATAACAGTTTAACCTACTATTTGTCAAGTTGAACCTCGCAATTATTTCCTACCATTCTTCTTAACCTTCCTCACCCTAACACTCTTCAACTGTGTTCCACAACTGCTACACTTCAAGTAAACATTAGCCTTAGACACAGGATTAGGTGTCTGGCAGCGTGGACAGGGCAAGTTACGAATTTCAGCAGTTGTCATGTTATCTCCTTAATGCTTTCTATAATCCTGTCTCTGAAGCTGCATTTATATGTTCCATCCAAGCACCCATAATGACCACAACATCTACAATGCTTGATTAACCTACTTATTAGAATATCTATCATTTCTTTCCTGTCAGTTTATCAGTTGCCCAGTTAACTCCTTTGAAACCAATCCCAAGACCGACTCCTGTTATTGCTGCTGCAGTGATTTCTGGGAGGACATTCCTAACAGGATTTGCTTGTCCAACTGGATTAAGCTTTATTATTCGTGGTTTAGAACCCTGTCCACCAAGTCTCTCAATGAATGATATTGAAGTAAATCCTGCATTTTTGGCATCTCTTTTAGCATCAGTCAGGGTTTTCCATATGGCTTTATTATTTAGCAATTTGTAAGTGGTAAGATTGTCAGATGGTGAATTGTGTTTAGTCTGAACCGTTCCAAATCCTCCTCTTACTAGGTGGAGGGTGAGTGGATTACTTAACAAATATGCTGCCCCCGCATACCCTGCCCAATATTCCTTTCCACCTGCATGACCTGCCTTCATGTCTTCTTTCCATTTCTTTTTAGCATCTATTGCTAATGGATGAACAGCAGTTAAAGGATTACTTTGAACGTCAACCTGAACATTGTACTTCTTTTGCAAACTGTCAGCGTATTTGAAGGCATCCTTTAGTCCACCTTTTGTTGACTTAAATGTTCGTATCTTATGTTTGGTGTTATATTTGTCCAGTGAATAAACTATTGTCATTTTGCCCATATTATGTACTTTTATACTGACAATATCAGGTGGATTACCAATTATGTCTACATCAATCTCCCCACACTTCGGACACTTAATCTCATATGTCTTTGGTCCTATTGTCTTCTTGAATACCTTACCGCAGAACAGGCATTTCAGTGTTGACTGACCACCAGGATTGTGTTGTTTCTCCCTAGCAAACTCTCGCAAAGCATCAAATGGATGTTCGGCATTACTAATTCCAGCCGCCTCAGCTTCTCGTATTTGAGCATCTGTCAATCCAAGTTTCTTTGCATAGGCTTTAGTACCTTCCCCAAATTTTATTGCATAATTAAACTTGAAAACATTACCCCCTTTGTGTTTGTAGCCAAATTCAGAATATTTGGTCTTGGTAAAATGAGCGCCTCTAGCTCCCTTTGGTCCAAATGGACTTCCAATTAGTTTCTTTTCATCCAAATATCGTACTTCGTCACCATTTTCTAGTTCGAAAATTCCAAATCCTTTCTCTTGGTAATGTCCAATTATTTTGGAACCATACCTTTTTTCGATAAGCGACTTAAACCTATCACGGTCATCAATGTTACTAATTTGTTTGGTATATTTCTGGGAAGCAGGATTATGTCGTTTCTCCTGAAAGTGTTTACTCAATGCTTCCGACCTATACCCTGTAGTAGTAACTATATCGCCACATACAGGACAAGTAGTGACAGGATTGTAGTATCCCCTCCCACTGCTAAACTGCTCTGATAGGTCAACCTGCACTGGTTTCTCTGACCACAACAGGTAACCCATGCCCCTACTTGTAGTAACCTTGATGTTATTTCCTCCCATTGACAACTCCAAAGCTGTACTCCTGGCTTTAGTGTTATACAGTGTCCTACCAACATAGTAGTACAATTTGCCATTGAACTTCCTGGTGCCTTCACCTTTTCTGGGAACTGTATTTCTAATCATTTGCCACTCCTTATCTTCCTATATAACATCCTACTGTAGGTATCCAGCACAGGCTTGGTATGATACACATACCTACCTACCCTAATATTGTCCTGCCATCCCCAAGCTATATGTATCAACTCATGAGTAACCCTCTTCATCCTCTCTGCCTGCCCTTGCCTTGCCCACTCATCAGTAACATAAATGACATGCTGTGAAGGCACGCACCAAATATCAGGATATTTCTTCTTTGAAGGAGAATACCTGATAAGTAATGCTCCCACCTTGAAGTATGGCATTAACTGTGTGGTTATTATATCCTTATCACTACTGCTTATCATTCAGTATTTCCTCAATCTCATCCTTCAGTTTACCAGTTATCATGGTGTCCTGTTTATCGAAAACTATGCTGTTGGTTACACTCATAAAGCAATCAATAAACTCAACGACCCCCATTTCAGCATTGAAGTAAATATATGGATGATACAGTAGAGGTTCTTGTATCATGCAACCCAGCACATACCCTCCATTTTGCAGTTTGCCCAGGAATAAGGGTGGCATGAGGTACTGAAAATCAGTTAACATTGCACCCAACAGTTTGCCTCCTTAACAGTGCGCCAACAACATTCTTTCGTCCACAATTCAGGCAGATTAAATACATATAGCCCAATATGTCAGTATGAGCTACTGTTGACAGTTTACCTGTGCAGTACTCACACTTTTTGTTAGCCAATAATCCCCCTATCACTGAAATATGGACGTTTCTCCTTACTTGTCTTAACAAGGTAGAGATTCCTGCCCTGCTTGTCGGTAGCTAAACGATTTAATGTTCTGATTAGCATTAGTTTAGTAAAATATTCTCTCCATTTATTTCTAAATGAGTTTGCTTTACTGTTACATCGGTGACATAATGTTATTAAATTACTAGGATTACTGTTTTTCTTGTTGTAATCTATATGGTGAACAGACAATCCTTGAGTACACTCACATTCTGGCACTCCACATAACTGACATATTCTATTATCTCTTTCCTTTATCTGTTCCTTTAGTTTAGAATTAAATTCCGAAGAATATGGTTCAAAAGAAATGCCTCCTTTCCAGTTGCCATTATTCTCTTTTGAACAGTCAATTATTTGTCCGATACCAAAGAAGTTTTTAGATATATTTTTATACCAATCAGAATCTCTTGGAATTATTCTTCCTTTATAGGGGTGACTATTCGTAAGATAAAATCTCCTTAATCCTTGCATTCTTTTTTCAATAGTTTCTGGAGTTTGAGGAATTCCTGCTAATGGTCTCATTCCCATTTTTGATAATGATTGTTTTCTCCTAGTTTCTGTGCTAAGTTTCCAGTGTTTACCAAGGCTTCCTTTGCTAGGTTTTATTCTTCCTTCTGCATAACCTTTCTTTTTGGATTCAGATGCTCTAGCAATTCTTACATCTGTTTCTTTAGTCAATCCTTTACTCCATCCGCTCATTATCCCAGAATACCTCGTTCAGTGAAAATTGGATATTTACCCTTATTCCTTTTGACAATATATAAATATTTTCCTTCTTTATCGGTTGCAAGTACTGCATTAACTTTTATTGTTTTATCGCCAAGGTCACCCCCACGATGGTAGTATTCCGTCCTGTTGCGTTTCCCCACTCTTGGCTGGTAATTAAGCTGCTTCAGCTCCCCAATAGCGATGAGTTCACTGGGAGGTGGCTCATAGTACACTTTGGTTTTCCTAGTTGGAGAAACGCCGTGGAAGGATTCATACAGGGATTCTGGATTCCTATTATTGCCTTTCCTAATCGGGTTACGGGAATTATAAAACTTACGCATTTTTGCTGCTACCCTTTGAGCTTGTGGTTTTGTTTCTACGATAATATCAGTGCCTGGAATCTCTCCAAGTAATGGATGTCCTATATATGCCCATACCCTATATCCTGTTATTATTCCTCCTGTAGCAGAAGGTTTGTACTGTGGAAGATAATGAGTTTTTACTTCAGGATTCCTTTTACTGCTTTTCCTCATTACTCCCAGCTGTTCCTGTAGTATCCTATCTTTCTCCTCTGGCGTAATGCACCTAGCACATATCTGTCCTAATGGATGAGACATTGATATGGCAATCTGTGTTCCACAACGTTTACATTTTGTGAGTGTTATTCTTTGTTTCTTCATTTGCCGTACTTATACTGTAACCAAATTAGTGCTCCAATAAACAGTGGAACAGTAAGTAATCCTAATCCTGTTGACCGAGCTTTCCTCCTAGTAGGTTTCTTTGGATTTCTCATCTTCGCCTTCCTTTTAGACCGTTTTTCTAAACTATCTTTGAGTGTCTCTTGAATCCAGAGGTCAAGTTCGCTCCACTTTTTAGTTGCCAGTTTGGTCTGCATACCTGCACCGATAAGCAATTCTTCATGGGACTGGATATTGAGGCTGTCCCAATCCAAGGTGACAGGTTTGGACACATTTCCTGTTATATTTCTCATCCTGCCTCCTTCCAATGACCAATCTAATTCCCAATGCCTCTCCATTGGTTTGACCTGTGTTCCTGTGTCAAATGTCACTCCTGCCTTTTGCAGTTGTGACTGTGCCTCATATAGGTGTTCCATTTGCTTACTGGATTTAATAGGCATGACCAAGGTGGGATTAAATTTAACTGACTTTATTGTCAATTTTCTTTCTGGTCCTGCAGGAACACTACCTATAACTCTTATTCTATCAGGAGAAATTTTGGAATCAGTTATCCATGCTCCAATTGTGCCAAATGTTTCCGGGTCTTTGAATACAGTTGTTCCTTCTTCGGGTTTCACGGCAAGCATGACCATATCTTCCGTAAACTTCCTAATTCCGGACTCTTCATTTATTGCCCAACTAGCAGATTGTTTGGGTGTTGTTCCCAAATAAATAGCCATACTTATTGGAAAATCTAATGCTTGTGAAGATTCGACAGGTTTTGGAACAAGTCCATATTTAAGTATCCTATTCATATTCTTTTTAGGAGTAATATGATACATTATTGTATCACCATCAAGGCTTGTGCTATCTCCTTCTTCTATACTTCCTCTAAATCTAAGGGTGTGAGCACGTTCAGGAGAATGAAAAGGCTTTCCGGTAACCTGCTCATGTATCCACATTTCTGCTTCCTTAATCCTATCAAATCCTTTAACAAATTTTCCATTTAACAGAACGCTTGCTTCTCCCCATCCTACATTTCCTATTGAATAATTGCCTTCTGCTGGAAAAATATGTTTATATATACCAGTTTTGCGAGATTGTTTAATATCTTCCTTCATTTCCTTGTGCATCGATGTGGGATTGCTTCCTTTATATCCACCAGCATAAGCTGCCTGTGCCACCTGCACTGCCTTACTCCTACTACTGAATGGTCCTTGACTACCCCAATACCAACCTTTGCTGGTATGACGTATAGGGTTGAACTGCTTCGCTATCTTCCCAGCAGCCACTGACCTGCCATGATAAAACTCACTCCTAACTGGGTCAACACTGCGATACCTAGCAGATATGGCATGCTGTATGTTGCCCCAATCCTTCAGTGATTGTTTTTCTGTGGCTGTCAGTGGGTTACTCATCTGCTTTTCCTTAATGGCAGCCAATGCTCCGATTCGAGCCAGCTTGAAGGAATAAATTGGGTCACTACGCCATCCATAACCCACAACAATATAGTACTTATCACCAGCCTTGTCTCCATACAGGTTGTCTTCCTCAAAATAGTTAGTAATTAATTCAACTCCAGTATCATCATGTATATAACTGCCACGAGCAGTTCGTCTCATTCTTATACTGGATGGATTACTCATCTGTTACCATTCACTTACTGGAGGAACTGTCTCAAATAAATTGTCATTTCCCCATATAGTAAATTCCAATGTTATGTCATGGTCTGGCATAGTAGGGTCAGATGTACCTCCACCTGGTTCGTCTTCCAGGTGCATGTCACCAGAATCATAAATGGGTCCAGTTTGCCATAACGTAGGATTAGTTCGGTCATACCTAGCAATCAAACCATCACTACTTATGGCTGTAATAAGTATTTCACATCCTGTGAACTGGTCTGGGATATTTGCTGTTCCCCTAGCAAATATTTTGAATTTCTCACCTTCAGGCACTTCAGTTTCAATGTTTCCTTTATATTCTACCCAAACCTCATCAACTGAACTACCTCCTGGTGTTGGAATACCAATTCCTCTAAATGATATTTTCGGCATGATTTACCTCCTTAAAATTTTCCTATTTCAACAAATTTGTTTGTAGCAAAGTAAAACTCATAAGCATATCCATTCTTAATTGTAACAGTAATTTTACGAACACCTATCCTGATATAATCAATATCATACAATTCTACAGTTAGTAATCCTGTGTAGCTGGGACCAATGTCCCATTCTCCCTGCCACAGTTCTGTCATTCCAAGAAACAAAGCATAGTATTTTTCGTCAATGTCAGCGTACCAGTATTCAGCATTCCAGTATTCGCCTGCCATTAGTGATATTATGAATCCAATATTTACAATTGATTTAACATCTACATCTAATGATGTCTTAGCGAGTGGTATCCATCCAAATGTTGTATTCACTTTAACATCTAGTGTTGTATTGGCAAGTTTAACCCACCCAAATGCTGTTGATACGCCAACAGTTAACTGCTTGGTGGCAAGTGGAACCCATCCAAATGTTGTACTTGCTTTAACATTTAACGTTTTGGTAGCTAAAGGTATCCAACCGAATGTTTCTGATACATTAACAGTTAACTGTTTGGTAGCAAGTTTTATCCACCCAGTTGCTGGTGGAGGTTTCAACTGTTCTTGATACCAATAATAAAATCCAACACCAACTGCAGCAAGTCCAGCCCCAATAGCAATCGTTTGTCCTGTATCTGGATTCTTTTTCATTTTAACATTCCTTTTGTCACATAAACTTTTCCAGCCTGAATTGCCAAACCTCCCGCTTTTTTAGCAGGCTCCCTAAATAGCAAATACAGCACTGCTGCTCCACCAGTTATCCATACCCACCAAGGAACTCCTAATGGTTCTGTCCATAACTGCCAACCTAACAGGCTTGCCCCAATACCAGCAATTGCCAGTGCAATTATCAGCAACGGTGCAATTGCCTTCTGAAACCTGATACTTACAATCCTGGCATCATGCCTCACTGGTGCAGTCAACACTACTTCTTGACCAATTATCTCCTGTTCCAACTGGTCAATCTCATCCCAAGTTAGATTCCTGTCAAAATAGAACCTTATTTCTCCTTTGTCACCCTCATTAAAAGATGACTCATAATGTTCAATCTGTGACAGGTCATTGTTTAACTGTTCAGCAACTAAATTCATGCTTTACCAATAGTCACAACTAAACTGGAAAACTCAGGTAAATCTGCAAGGATGTCAATTACGCCAATAATATTGTACGTGAGATATGTAACTTCTCCTTCATATATTCTAACTTCTATATCATATACATTGCCAGCAACCAATGGACTAGCAAGAGTTACCAATGACTGTTCAGCAAACGTCTTCCAACTTGCTGTTTCGGGGAGGTTAATATATTTTTCACCATATATTAACTCTACAAATGGTATGCCTTCTCCTATAGAACACCTGATTTTAGCCGAATTGTAAGCCGGTCCCATGTAATCAAATTCCGAATCAAATACTACCATTTCTCCCATTACAAATTCCATTATCTATTCTCCTTTACTTATTGTAACTACTAAATTGTCAAACTCTGATTCCTGTGTTAGAACTTCAATAATTTTCTCAAAAACTACGTCCAAATGCCAAGGGTTTCCCAGAAAATCCTCACACCAATCCTCCACTCGGACTAAAGCATCAACAGTTGGCATGATAAAGTAGAGAATCCAAGTAGCAGAGCCTTCAGGGGTGATAGTTTTTACGCTTCCTTCATCCACCCATCCGCCATTAATCCTCATAACAGGACTGGCATCAATAATTTTCGGACTGATGTTTTTTATAGTTGCCTTTACCTCAATTAGAGCACTTGGTAAAGATTCATTAACTGTTTCTACGGTTAACTTACTGATTGCCAATTATTTTCTCCTTGTAAATGCAAATACTGCTATTGCTAATCCTCCACCAATAAGTATCATTGGAAGTGTGGTATCACTGCCACCAGGAACGTAAACAGTTTTTACTGCTGTACTGTCCAGGTGCCAAGGGTCTTCATTTTCAGCCCAACATTCAACAACTACATTGACATTCTTATCAGGCATTGTGAAAGCAAGGTTAAACATAGCTCCTGGCATTGGGTCAAACAAAGACAAAAATGCAGGAAGAATTGTTCTATAATCTCCCTCATCTGCCAAGTCATCATTAACATACAGAACAGGAGTCACATAAATAATATGTGATGTAATGTT
>Ga0180008_1001304_pt1 | contig 16126 bp, 17 predicted proteins | sample MM_PW_MetaG_FD_121121 | JGI IMG/M metagenome (GOLD analysis project Ga0180008, IMG submission 121121) | Groundwater microbial communities from the Aspo Hard Rock Laboratory (HRL) deep subsurface site, Sweden - MM_PW_MetaG | ecosystem: Environmental > Aquatic > Deep subsurface > Groundwater...
CAACCAGCCGAGAAGCCCATGCCGATCCGTCATTGCATCGTCCACCTGATCGACAAAAAACCCGACGGCACGCCCGCAGTTCTCCACGCCCGCGACTCTGAATTGGCCGAGTCCGCTGCCATCGAGAACATGCTCGCCGACCTCAACGAGAGCTATAACGCCAAACAAGGCAAGGCCTGGGGTTTCTTCCATGCCGAGTCCGGCGCGCACCCGTTCAGTGGCTGGTTGAAGGAATATTTCGAGGGTGGCAAGGATTTCACCGCCTTCAGCCGGATTGCCGTGGAACACCTGCAAAAGCTGATGGAGGAGTCCAACCTGTCCGTCGGCGGCCATGTGCTGTTTGCCCACTATCAACAGGGCATGACCGATTACCTGGCCATCGCCCTGCTGCACCACAGCGAAGGCGTGGCGGTGACCGATGAGCTGGACGTGACGCCTTCGCGTCACCTGGACCTGGGCCAGTTGCACCTGGCGGCGCGGATCAACGTGTCCGAATGGCAGAACAACAAGCAGTCCAAGCAGTACATCTCGTTTATCAAGGGCAAGAACGGCAAGAAGGTCTCGGAGTACTTCCGCGACTTTATCGGCTGCCAGGAAGGTGTCGACGGCCCGGGCGAGACCCGTACCCTGCTCAAGGCCTTCAGCGACTTCGTCGAGAGCGAAGACCTGCCGGACGAGTCCGCCCGCGAGAAGACCAAGACCCTGGTGGACTACGCCAGCAGCCAGGCCAAGCTCGGCGAGCCCATGGGCCTGGAAGAACTGTCGGGGCTGATCGATGAAGACCGGCCCAAGGCGTTCTACGACCATATCCGCAACAAGGATTACGGCCTGTCGCCGGAAATCCCCGCAGACAAGCGCACCCTCAACCAGTTCCGCCGCTTCACCGGGCGCGCCGAAGGCTTGTCCATCAGCTTTGAAGCACACTTGCTGGGCGACAAGATCGAATATGACGAAGCCGCCGGCACCCTGATCATCAAGGGTTTGCCGACCCAACTGACTGACCAGCTCAAGCGTCGCAACTGATGCTCGGTGGAGTCCTGAAGAAAGTCCTGCTGGTGTTGCTGGTGGTGGTGGCGATCCAGAACTGGGGCAAGATCGAGCGGGTGTTCAACCCGTCGCAGGTGGTGCCGGAGCAAGTGCGGGCCACTGCCCGGGTGACGCTGTACACCACGCAGTGGTGCGGGTACTGCAAGCAGACCCAACGGTTCCTGGATCAGAAGGGCATTCCCTACAAGACCGTGGATATCGAGAAGGATGCCCTGGGGCGCAAGACCTATGAGGCCCTGGGAGGCGGTGGGATTCCATTTGTGGATGTGAATGGCACGCAGATCCGCGATTACAACCCGGAGGCCATCCTGTCCGCCCTGAACCTGTAGGAGCCCGGCTTACCGGCGATGGCGATCTTGAGGACGCCATCGCCGGCAAGCCGGGCTACTACAGAGGGTGTGTCAGGAAATGCGGAACCCCAAGCGCGGAAAGTGCACATGCACGGTGCCGGCGCGCTCATCCTCGCGACGCAGGATCAACGCCTCGCGACCGGCAAACCGCAACTCGCCCACTACCGGGTCGACACCATAGTCGGTCGCGGCGATGGTCACTTGCTGGCCCACCTTGAACCCGTTGGGATCTTCAAATACCTCATCCGGCAGCGCCGCAGGCACGGCATTGCGGGCGATTTCCAGCGCCTGTGCGGCACTCATCTCGCTGGCGGTGCCATGCCCAAAGCCCAGTACCCGAGCAAGCCAGGCGCTGACCGCCGGATAGTTATCCACCAGCGGCGACGTCACCGGCGAGCCTTTGAGGAACCACAACGGGTGGGCCATGGCGAAATCAGCAATCGACGGCTCGCCAAACAGGAAATCACCCGGCTGGCGCTGCAACTGCTGCTCCAGGCGCGCGATGATCGCCGGCCATTGGTGCTTGGCCGTATCCAACTGCACACGCGTGGCCGAACCGCTGCCGAACATCGCCGTACGGTCAGCGACCAGCACCTGGAGCATCTGCGGCGGGACCTTGGCAAATTTCACCGCCAGGGATTCGGGCTGGAATACCAAGGCTACGGCATGGGAGAACACCACCGAATCAGCCCAGGCGGCAAAGCTCTGGCGGACCAGCTCCTGGCCTTCGGGAAACAGCGGTGGCGTAGCTTTTTCTTGCTCCAGGCGGCGGGCAATCAGCGCGGTATCACAATAAATATCCGCACCGACCTGCAGTACCGGGGTTTTACGGTAGCCGCCAGTCAGGGCCGTCAGGTCAGGTTTTGGCATCACCGGGGGAATGGTCACCGAATGCCAGGACAGCCCTTTAAAGCCCAGGAGCAGGCGGGCTTTCTCAGCGAAAGGGGATTGCGGGTAGTGATGCAGGATCAACTCAGACATGCCGGACTCCGCTAGATGAAGGAGCGGCCAGAGTATCGCGCAACAACCCTACAGCCTAGACATTGGCCTGATGGGAACTGATCAGTCAGATTGATAAGCCCGGGCCAGACACTCCTTGGCGCTTTTCTTGAGCTTTTTTATCAGGCGTTCCTGACGCAGGGCCTCGCCCTTGCTCGCGCAGGCCTCGGTATACACCAGCGCTACCGCCGGGCTGGAGAGAAAAAACCGCGCGCCCTTGCCGCTCTGATGCATCGCAAAGCGGCGCAGCGGGTCGTTGCTGATCCCGCAATAGAGTGAGCCATTGGCCGCCCGGACCAGGTAGACAAACCAGGGTTTGGGCACGACGGGTTCAGGTGGGCTGTTCACGAAAGGTTCTGGCAAACGAAAAGAGCGCCAATCTTATCAACGACTGGCCTGGAACGCTTTCAAGCCTTTCAACGCCTGGGCACGCACCGCGTTGCGTACCAGCGGCGTCCAGCCCAACAGCAGGCCCTTCGCACCGAGCGCCTGGCGCGACCAGCGCCACAGGTCGAAGCGATCGTGGTGCTCGCAGATCCTGCCATCGCGAAATACAAACCGTGCCTGGATATCGTTGACCACGGTATTGCCGGTCTGGCTGAACAGGTAGGTTGCCACCCAATGGGCGCTGCCAGTGGTGTCGTCGCTGCGCACCTGGTCGAAGGTCAGGGAAAAGTCCTTGGCCCGGGTGGTGAGCATGCGCCACATGTCGCCGGCATCACGCCCGTGCAGTTCGCCGAACGCCGGATCACTGAACACGACATCGTCGGTATAGCAGGCGCTCATGGCCTCGGCGTCCAGGCGCTGGAAGGCACGGTAGAACTCGGTGATCAGGGCGTCATGGGTGTCGCTCATGGGTGGCATCCGACAAAGGGGAGAAAGGCACCTAAGATAGTGCGCAAATGCCCGCAACACTATCGGTATTGACCCCCGCAATGTCAGGGGTACGGCCCTAGGGCACCATGCCGCAGCTGCGAGCATAGGCGAACAGATCCACGTCAGTGGAGATACACAGTCGACTCATGGCCGTGCTTTTCTGTTTACTGATGGTGGAGATGCTGCGATTGACCCGGGCGGCGATCTGGCTGACGGTCATGCCGCTGGCCAGCATGCGCACCACTTCCCGCTCCTTGCCTGACAATTGCGGCTGTTGGGATTGGTCACCGGTCCCCGCCTCCAGCAACTGGACCCGCAGGCACTCACTGGCAAACGTCTGGCCGGCGCTCACCGCCTTGATAGCGAGCGGCAGCTCCTTGGCCGAAGCGCTTTTGGCTACGATCGCCCGGGCGCCATGGGCGAACGAGGCCCGCAACGTGGCCACATTGGCAAACATCGTCACCAGGATCACCGGCAAGCTCGGGTATTGGCGTTGCAGCAGGCTCAATAAACCATATCCATCCGCCTGCTGCCCTCCCGGCATAGCGAAATCGGTAACCAGCACATCGCACGGCGTGGTACTCAACAACCGGAGCAGCTCATCCGGGCCATTGGCTTCGCCAACCACCTTGCAACTGCGATTTGCCTCGATCACAACCCTTTGCCCGATACGGATAATGGGATGGTCGTCAGCAATAATTACTCGAAGCATAGATACCCACGGATGATGGCAACTTGAATCCGCGCAAAATACCCCTGACAGCTTTCAGCAACAACCGCTAACAATGAAGGGTTTGCAGTCCCCCCCAGTGTTTTGTAGTGCCTTATTTAAGACCTACAGAACAAAAGGAAAAAACCTACATCAAAAAATCAGTCAAAACTCAAAAAAATCCTACGCCTCCATCCCGCCATAACGTTTTACAACTTGCCCAGATAAGCCAGGTAAACACTCAAGTCGCGCTGAAAGGTTTCCAGGCCCGAGCGGTTCCCAGCAACGCCATAAGCACGTACCTGCTCAATCAACAATGCGCCCTGGGATTCCAGCTCCGTACATCCCAAAAATGCCAGGCTGCCTACCAGCCGATGCAATCGTTCCGAGGTCAGCCCAGGGTCCAGCGCCAGTTGGGCATGGGCCAGGGTGACACTGTCGTCCCGGGCCTCTTGCAGCAGGAGAGCGAGCATCTGGTCCACAACCGCGGCACTGCCGAAGAGCTTGATCAAACCCGCCCGGGTTGGCTGCGCCGCCGCCATGCAGTAAGAAGATGCCTCAGGCAACCAGCGCAGCAAGACCGCTTCCAGTTGCTCCAGTGACAGCGGCTTGGCTAACCAGGCGTCCATACCCGCATCACGACACCGTTGCGGATCGTCGTGCATCAGGTTAGCGGTCAAGGCGATGATCGGCACACGTCGATGCCCATGCTGATGCTCCCGAAGGCGCACTTCCCGCGCCATGGCATATCCATTCATGTTCGGCATCTGGCAGTCGCTGATCACCAGGTCAAAGTGGCGACGCTCCATGGCGATCAACCCTTGGACACCGTCCGAAGCCATCTCATGATCGAGCTTGAGTATTCGCAGAAACTGGCCCATCAGGGCCCGGTAGGCCGAATGGTCCTCCACCACCAGCACGGCCACAGAGACATCGCTCGCGAACACACTCGTTCACCCCATTCTGCGTGTCGATCCTTCAGTGCCCGGACTCAAGACGCCTCCACCGTGCAGGCGGCATGGCACTGACGCAACGGCCGAGGGGAAACGCTGTGCAGCGCCTGGATATCTCCATGTAACCGTCATCGCGCAGCAAAAATACTCAAATGAATGCCCTCGCAGCGATACAACAACTACGAAAAATCCAATTTTCCTACATCAATCCAGACTTTATTCCGACATTCCCCCTCAGCAGTCGTTGAGCACGGCATTGTCGTAAAAGTTGTATTCACGCCGTCCAGGCCAGCCGATAGATTGCGCCCCACCCCACTAGAGGGTACGAGGCTCGCCACTTGCGCCAGCCCGAATAACGATGCGCCCGAACCCCACCCCCATCCAGGAGTGGTGTTGCCCTGCCCCCCATCAAGTCGCTCTTACACTGGAACAACCTGAAATGCACAAGTCCCTAACCCTGTTGAGCACCGCCCTGTTGCTCGCCACCGCTTCATCCACGTTCGCCGCCAGTTCGGTGGACCTGGCCGTCAAGGGCCTGATCACCCCCAGCGCCTGCACACCCAGCTTACCGGCTGCCGGTATTGTCGATTACGGAAAAATCTCGGCCAAGGATCTCAACACTGACAAGCCAACCGTCCTAGAAAGGAAAACATTTCAACTGATGATCAATTGCGAGGCCTCGACGCTGCTCGCCATCAAACCCGTCGACAACCGGGCAGGCACCTCGATCAGAAACTATGGCTTCGGCCTGGGCTTGATCAATGGTGACGAAAAGTTGGGGATGTACAACTTGCTCTTTGTGGACTCGGCCGCTGATGTCCCATCAATCCTGCTGCACTCCATTGACGAGGGCAACGTCTGGAGAACGCTTTGGGATGACGACATCGTCGCCCCGAGCTACTGGGTCGCCTTTGGCAGTCTGGGACCGGACGCCTATACACCCCACCCGGTGCAGCAAGCCACGATCGACGGGCAAGTGTTGGCCGTCATTGCCCCGGCAAACACGCTGACGCTGACCAACGACGTCGCGATGGATGGCTCGGCAACCTTTGAGGTGCTGTACCTGTAACGGTGCGCGCGACACCACTGACCCTACTCACAAAGGTTCTTTCATTTATGAGCACTTTTATTCCACGGCTGTTGGTGACGTTCGTATTGGCGCCGTCGGCCTTTGCCGTCAGTACCACAGACCTTGCAGTGAAAGGGGCAATCACGCCCAATGCCTGCGAACCAATGATCTCCAGTGGCGGGGTGGTGGACTTTGGAAAGATGTCGGCCAAGTCGCTGAATGCAGACCAGCACACCGATCTGCCCAGGCAGATACTGACATTGAGCGTGAGGTGCGAAGGCCCGGCCTTCTTCACCCTTAACACGATCGACAACCGGGCCGGCTCCTCTGCCAACCACCATCACTGGCATGGGCTGGGCATGACACCCAGCGGCGAAAAACTCGGTGGCGCAGGCTTTGGCCTCTATAACGCAGTCGCCGACAGTGAGCCCGTACAGACCATCGTGTCCGAAGACGGTGGAGCGACCTGGGCCACCGCAGTGTTACTCAGCCACACCGGCCTCACCGCCGTGGCGCAGGCTGGTACCTCGGTACCGCGCGCGGTCAAGGAACTTGACGCCGAACTGCGTCTTTACACGCACATCGCCCCCGCCAACGGTTTGTCTCTGGTCGACGAAGTCCCCATCGACGGTCACGCCACGGTGCAATTGAAATACCTGTGACCCGCTTTAACCAGCCTCCATTGAAAGGAATTCGCACGCCATGAACCACACACTTCGCGTTCTCGCCACTGGCCTGTTGCTGACGAGCACCAGCTCAGCCTTCGCTGCTTCGACCGTCGACCTGACCGTCAAGGGTTTGATCACACCTAGCGCCTGCACCCCCAGCCTGTCCAGCGGCGGCGTGATCGACCACGGCAAAATTTCCGCCAAGGATTTGCGCCCGGACAACCCAACCCTGATCGGCACCCACACCCTGAACTTGTCCGTGAGCTGCGATGCCGCAATCCAGTTTGCACTGCATTCAATCGACAACCGCGCCGGTTCCTCCCTCTCCAGCACCAGCTTCGGCCTGGGGCTGATCAACGGCACCCAGAAACTGGGGTGGTACAACCTGACCCTGAACAATCCCGTGGCCGATACGGTGGCAGTGCAACCTATCGCCTCCACGGACGCAGGCAATACCTGGTACAGCGAAAAATTCTGGGATCCGGGCCTGTACATGTCGATTGCCGCGATGGACGACAGCAGCCAGCCATTGGCAACGAAGGATCTGCAGGTCGATTTGTTCGTGGAAACCGTGATTGCCAGGACCGATAGCCTGGACCTGAGCAACGAAGTGACCCTCGACGGCTCCGCCACCCTTGAAGTGAAGTACCTGTAGCACCATGGCCGCCCATGCCCTGCTTTACCCTCCCCGGCATGGGCGCGTTCCCACCGTCGGGCTTACTTCTCTTGCCCATGGCGCAAACCGATGAATACCTTTCCAAGTTTTTTCTGCGTTCTGCTGTACCTGACACTCGCAGGTCCGGCCATGGCCGCCGCCACGGTCGACATCACGGTGACGGGAAGGCTGACGCCCGATGCCTGCCATATCGCGTTGTCCAATGAGGGCAATATCGACCATGGCAAAATCCCTGCGCATCATCTGGCCCCCAATGAGTTCACCGTGCTGCCCACCCAGTATCTGGAGCTGAGTGTGCAGTGTGGCCGACCGATGCTGTTCGCCATCGTGGGCCTGGACAATCGTGTCGACTCCTCATTGGCCCCGGCGTTCTTCTACGGCCTGGGAAGAAACATCCATGCCCCGGTCGAACGCCTGGGTTCCGTGGCGCTGTCCTATCGCGACCCCGTTGGCGACTTGCAGCCCATGCAAGTCCTGGGCTCCGCCGACAATGGCGAAACCTGGGGCCCGGAACCCAATGCCTATCCCCACCGGGCCATGGGTTTTGCCCTGCCTGGGGATCGTCAGCCGGACTTTATCCGCCAATTGAACGCCCAGCTTCGCATCGACACCTCCATCAATTTCGCGCAGTACCTGACCTTGAACCAGGACGTGCCGCTAGACGGTTCCATCGTGCTGGACTTGCGCTACCTCTGACCTACCCCCCACGGGAAAAGACTCATCATGACCACTCAGTATTTAACCGGCGTCGCCTGCCTCGTGCTATTGCTGTTCGCCCATCAGGCCCGGGCGGACGGCATGGTCCCGGACACCTCCGTGGTGATCGTCTACCAGGCGCAAGGCGAGGCCAGTGTCTCGGTGACCAACACCGACAGCCAACTGGCCCTGCTGCATGTGACCCTGGAGGACATTCCCGAAGACCGCGAACCCTTGCTGGTGGTCACCCCTCCGCTGTCTCGGGTCGAAGCCTCCAAATCACAACTGGTGCGCTTCATCCTGCAAACCCGGCAGCCGCTGCAAACCCAGCGGCTCAAGCGAGTGATTTTTGAAGGCATGCCCCAGGGCCGGCCAGCCACCGAGGCCGGTCATGCACGGGTGGGCGTGACGGTGCGTCAGAACCTGCCGCTGATCATTCACCCTGAGGGCCTGGCGCGTAACCCGACTCCCTGGACCGACTTGAACTGGTCGCTGCGAGAAAACACCTTGCAAGTGCACAACGACACCCCCTACGTCGTACGTCTGGCCCAGGAACTGCGCCTGCTGCCCGGCGACGGCAAGGCGATGCTGCCACGTACCTATCTGTTGCCCGGAGAGCGCCTGAGCATGCCGGCCACAGGCGGCCCGGCCACCTCGGTAAGGTTTCAACCGGCGACTGTCTATGGCTTTGCCGTAGCCGCCTACGACGCCCCTATCACCCCCTGAAAAACCCAGGTGTCGCAGGATAGCCAGGCCCCTGAATAACGAAGTGACGGCGCCATGACCGCCACCGGGATGTGTGCAATGGCCGAAACGGACTCGGCCCGGCACCGCCATTAACCGAGTGCCTCTCGTGAAAACAGTACTGAGTTACCGTGACGGCGAAGCCGTGCCCGTTCGTCTCGTTTTGCCGGCGCTGTTACTGGCCACGGCCTTATTGCCGACCCTGGCCAGGGCCGGGACCGTGCAGGATGCGCACTTCGATGCCCAGACCCTGCACCAGCGCGGGATTGACCCGCAACTGGCCAGCCTGCTGCTTGACGCTCCGCGTTTCGCGGCAGGTCGTCAGGCTGTGAGCCTGACCGTAAACGGCCAACGCCGCGGCCGGCTCGAAGTGAATGTCGATGCCCGGGGCAATCTGTGCTTCGACCGCGCCCTGCTGGACGCAGCCAACCTGCGGGTACCGGACGACAACACTCGTTGCCACGACTTTCTCACCCGCTTCCCGCAAAGCCTGGTGGAACAGGATCCGGCCACCTTGACGGTAGCTCTGGTGGTGCCCACCGAAGCTTTGCGCCCGATACCGCAGGATATCTCCGGGTACCAGACCGGTGGCGTTGCCGGCCTGCTCAATTACGACCTCAGCGGTTTTTACAATCGCTACGGTGACGACTCCAGTCGTTTTGGATCGGCCAATACCGAGGTGGGGTTCAATGCCGGTGACTGGATCGTACGCAGCCGCCAGGTACAGACCTGGCAGGATGGCGTGTCACGCAGCACCCATCTGGAGGCCTACGCCCAACGCACCTTTGCCAGCCACCAAGCGGTGCTGCAGGCCGGGCAGATCAACCTCTACAACCCAGTGCTGCCCGGAGCGCAGATCACCGGGGTCCAGGTGCTTACCGAGGAGGCCCTTCAAGACCAGGGCCAAGGGGCGACCATTGATGGCATCGCCAATAGCCCGGCGCAGGTCGAGGTACGCCAGAACGGCGCGCTGATCCATTCCACCGTGGTTCCCGCCGGACCGTTTTCGTTGACCGATGTACGCCGCTTGAACACTCGTTCGGATGTCGAAGTCACGGTCAAGGAAAGCGTGGGGGGCGAGCGGCGCTTTACCGTGCCGGCGGCGATGCTCGGCCTGGGGCTGCCCGCACCGGGCTATTCGGTCGCTGCCGGGCGAGTGCGCAATGTCGGTGACGCCCATGGCGCCGACCCCTGGGTAGTCAGCGCAGGCTGGAGCGGTACGCTACACCCGCAACTGAGCCTGGGCAGCGGCATCCTGGCGTCCGGTGAATACCGCGCAGGCGGCTTGAGCCTGGGCTGGTTGCCGTGGTTGGACGGCCAGTTCCAGGTGTCCACCCAGGTCGCCGACGCCCGCGCCAGGGAAACAGTGCGCGGGCTGCAAACCGACCTGGCCTGGTCCCAGCGCCTGGGTGAGCAATGGTCCTTCAGTGCCGCCAACTCCTGGCGCAGCCCTGGCTATAGAGAGTTGGAAGAAGCCACCTACGAACCGCAAACCACCCGACAGCGCCAATCACGCTATCGCGACCAACAAAGCCTGAACCTGGGTTGGTCCCACCCCTGGCTGGGGGCGTTCAGTGCCGGGGTCTCACGCTCCAGCAACTTTGCCGGCGACAGCAGCAACCGCGCCCTGGCCTCATGGGGCACCAGCCTGAAGGCCGTCTCCCTGTCGGCCAGCGCCGAATGGCAGATGGGCGGACGCCAGCAGCAAGACAACGCAATCTACTTGAACATCAGCCTGCCCTTGGGCGAAAACCGTCGGGCGCGCAGTTGGCTGCGCAACTCCGACGGCGAACACCGCGTGGGCGTGGGCATGAACGAGCAGGTGAACGATCAATTGAGCTATCGCGTCAGCGCTGAACACGACAGCCGCGACCAGCAAGTGGAGACCACCCTCGGTCTGTCGGCGCTGCCCCGCTACAGCCAGCTGGACCTGAGCTATAGCCGCTCCGATGCGCAGCGCTCCAGCTATCAGGGCGGCGCCCGGGGCGGTGTGGTGGTACATGGCGGCGGGGTCACTCTGTCGCCGTATCCGGTACGCGATACCTTTGCCGTCCTCTCGGTCGGCGAGATCGGCGGCATTCAGGTCAGCACCCCCAGCGGCCCGGTCTGGACCGACTGGCAAGGCCAGGCCGTCGTCCCACAGGTGTCCGCCTATGGCCGCAGCCCGGTGGAAGTCCAGACGCGTTCGTTGCCACGTAACGCCGACATCAGTAATGGCCTGGCGCTGATCTCGGTAGGACGCGGCGCCGTGGATCGAGTGGATTTCGGCGTGACCCTGACTCGTCGCGTGCTGCTGACGGTCAGCACCGACCAGGGCGCTGCCTTGCCTCGCGGAGCCAGCGTCAGTACCGCCAGCGGCGAGTTTGTCACCCTGGTCCAGGAAGGCAGCCAGGTGTTCCTGCCCAATGTGCTCGACCAGCCCGTGCTGTGGATCAAAGCCCCTGGTATGGAACGTTGTGCCTTGCAATACGAACTGCCGCCCAAGGGCGACCCCCAGGTCTACTTCGAAACCGCATCGGCCCGCTGCCATACCCTTTGAGGAAACTGCCATGCCCCTAGATATCCGCTGGTTACAGCTCAGTACCCTAGCCCTGCTTACGGGCCTGTGCGGTATTGCCCAGGCCCAGGACGAGTGCCAGTTGAACCTGAGCGAACCGCTCCTGGATCTGGGACTGATGAACCGTATTGCCCAGAGCGCCAGTGCTTCCCAGCACCTGCTGGGCGAGCGCCACTTGAGCCTGACCCTCACCTGCCCGCACCCTCAGGATCTGAGTGTGTTCTACAGCGCCAGAGCAACGCACAACCAACGCCTGCAATTCACCGAGCATGGCAGCTATGACCTGCAAGTGCGTGACGCGCTGCTGGATGGCCGCCCCGTGGAACTGGGACTGCTGCCAGCCTTTGGCCAGGCACCTGTGGCCAACGGCGCGCAACTGGACTGGCGGGCCGGGCATGGGATCGCGCCTGTGCAAGGCGCCAGCATGCTGCATGGCAAGAGCCTATCCCTGCAATTGACCTTGCGGGCCTGGGCAGACATCGCCGCCACCCATGTCAGGGATGCGACGACCTGGGAAGTCACCGGGCTGTTCGATGCTCGCCACAGTGGGCGCTACCGGGAGTTGACGTTGCGTGCACATTTCGCACCGGTTGCCTGTACCCCTCACCTGTCCAATGGTGGCCTCGTCGACTACGGGACACTGCTGGCCAAGGACCTGAGCCCCACCCACGAAACCCCACTGCCCACCAAGACGCTACTGCTTTCTGTCAGTTGCGATGCTCCCACACGCTTCGCTCTGTTGATGCACGACAACCGCGATGGCACGGCCACCGGCGGGATCGACGAGACCGCCTACGGTCTGGACCTGGACAACAGCCGCAACAAGATTGGTCGCTACTACGTCAACCTGGACCCCGCTGACTTCACCGCCGACACCCTGCCCACGCTCTACCGCACCGACTCCACCAGCGGTGGCGTGGCCTGGAGCAGCGCCACGGCGCGACAGATCCCCATGGCCGCCCACAGCTACCTGGGCTTTACCGAGCGGGTTGCCAGCACCAACGGCCCAGTGGCCATCCAGAACCTGGCCGGCACCCTGCGGGTCAAGGCCTACCTTGTGCCCACCCAAAACCTGGACCTGCGTGAAGTCGTCTACCTCAACGGCTCCGGCACCCTCGAAATCAAATACCTGTAAGGACCCTCATCATGAAACGCTACCCCGTCGCACTGTGCAGCCTGCTCTACCTGCCGCTGATGCCCCATGGCCTGGCGGCGTCTGCCGTTGACCTGGGCGTCAAGGGGCTGATTACGCCCAGCGCCTGTACCCCGCAAATGTCCAACGGTGGATTGATCGACTATGGAAAGATTTCCCAGCAGGACCTGAACCTCGACAAAGGCACTCGCTTGCCGGCCAAACCACTGCAAGTGAGCATCAGCTGCAACGGCCCGAGCCGCTTCGCCCTGCGCATGCGCGACAATCGCGACGGCTCGGCCATGGTCAACAGCGAGATTTACTACGGGCTGGGGCTCGACAACAGTGGCAACCGTATCGGCCTGTACTCAGTGACGTTTGACCCCAGGCAGACTGTGGTCGACGGCAGCGCACTGATCTACGGCACCGAGTCCACCACCGCAGGCCTCGCCTGGCGCACCGCCAACCTCAACCCCATCGACATGGGTGCCAATAGTTACCTGGGGTTCACGGACATCGAAGGCAGCACGGGCGGGCCGTCGGCAATCCAAGTGCTGACCAGCACGGTCAAGGTCGAGACGGTGATCAACGCCAAACAGAACCTGGACTTGAGCACCGACACGCTGCTCGACGGCTCGGCCACCATGGAGGTGATTTATCTCTAGCGTTTTTCGCTGGTGACTTGCACATATCGCGCACGCCCGGCGCCCAGGCCGGCGACGATTGCAGCCAGGCCGATCAGCGCAAAAATCCAGCCGATGGCGGCCCAGCCTCCGGTCCAGTCATGCACCAGGCCGACCGCGAACGGGCCGAGGGACGCCAGGGTGTAGCCGATGCCCTGAGCCATGCTCGACAGGTTGGCGGCCACATGGGCATCGCGCGAGCGCAGGACGATCAGGGTCAGCGCCAGGCTGAATGTACCGCCCTGGCCCAGCCCCAACAAAATCGCCCAGCCCCACAGACCGTCGAGCGGTGCGTACAGGCATCCGAACAGGCCGCCGAGGGTCAACAGCATCACCACCACAATCGCCAGGCGCTGGTCTTTGCCGCGGGTGGCCAACCAGGGCGCCGCCAGGGAGCTGGCCAACTGCACGATGATGGAGCCAGACAGGGCCAACCCGGCTTCAGTCGCACTCAGGCCCCGACCGATGAGGATCGACGGCAACCAGCCGAACACGATGTAGGCCAGGGACGATTGCAGGCCCATGTACAACGTCACCTGCCAGGCCAGTGGATCACGCAGCAAACCCTTGACCCGGTACGCCACCTGGTGCGCCCCGTGTTGCTGGCCGACCTGTGGCAGCCAGAACAGCGCCGCCACCAGGGCGGGCAGCATCCAGAAGCCCAGGCCGATGCTCCAACTGTCCGCGAAGTAATGACTCAATGGCACCGTGGCGCCCGCCGCCAACGCCGCCCCCAGGCACAAGGCCATGGTGTACACGCCCGTCATCGCGCCGGCTTGCTTGGCGAAATCACGCTTGACGATGCCCGGCAACAACACGCCGATAATGCCGATACTGGCCCCGGCCAGCAGGCTGCCGGCGAACAGGCCAGCCTCACCGAACGAGCTGCGCAGAATGATGCCGGCGGCCAGGGTCAGCAAAATCCCCAGCACCACCCGCTCGGCACCAAAACGCCTGGCCAGGATCGGCGCCAGGGGTGCAAACAGGCCCAGGCATAGCACCGGCAAGGTGGTCAGCAGGCCGGCACTGGCAGCCGACAGCCCCAGGCTGCCGGACACCTCGCCAAGCAGCGGCGCCATGCTCGACAGCGCCGGACGCAGGTTCAGTGCCACCAGGATCAGGCCCAGCAACAACAGCCACGGGCGATGTACCTGCGGCGCAGTGTGCTGGACCACCTCGTCATCGGCCTCGGCGTCGATCAGCAACTCTTCAAGGGCATTGTCTGGGCGTGGCATGGCGCTCTCGGGTTCAAGGTTCATTGATCAACTGCCGGCACAGGGCCTTGGCGCGCTCCGGGTCCTGCTGCGCCACGGCATCGAGCAATTCGACGTGCAGGTCGAACACCGCCTGGCGGCGCGGCTTGATATTCAGGGTCTGGCGCAACTGGGCGCCGACGATGCTGGAAAAGTACTGGTACAGCTCGCTCAAGGCCGGGTTGTGGGCCGCATCCACCAGGTGTTTGTGAAACACCAAATCGCACTGGATGTAGTGCTCCAGGTCACCGTGATAGTGCTCGCCACTGGCCTGCAACGCTTGACGCAGACGCTGCAAATCCTCGGGGGTACGGCGCAACGCCGCCAGGCCGACGGCCTCGACCTCAAGGATCTGCCGTGTCTCCTGGGCCTGGACCAGGGTGCACTGGGACATGGCGCTCACCACCCCCAACGGATCGGTCATCGAACGCAGGTAGCTGCCGTCGCCCTGGCGGATCTCGATCAACCCGCAAAACGCCAACACCCGCATGGCCTCGCGCACGGTATTGCGGCTAATGCCCAGCTCGGCCGACAGCGCAGGCTCGGTGGGCAGGCGCTCGCCAATGGCCCACTTGCCCTGGGTGATGCGTTGGCGCAGTTGGTCCAGGGCCTGGTCGACCAGGGAGCGTTTAATCAGCGGGGCGATGTCTGGCATGGGCTTGGTACTTTCGTCCAATCATAGGATGAATTTTCGTACAGCCTATTCGCAGTTGCCTACCGAAGCAACGCACAGTGCAGATCGCTGTGGCGAAGCGGGTGACGAACGGGTTCTCTCGGTACGAGCGCGGCGAGCTTATGGCCCCAAAAATAAACCCGGCACCAGGCCGGGTTTATGCTCTCAACCATCAATCAATGCAAAATCTGACTCAAGAACAACCTCGTCCGCTCATTCTGCGGGTTGTCGAAGAAGTCATTGGGCGCCGCCTGTTCCACGATCTCGCCCTTGTCCATGAAGATCACACGGTTGGCCACCGTGCGCGCAAAGCCCATTTCGTGGGTCACGCACAACATGGTCATGCCGTCTTCGGCCAGGCCGATCATGGTGTCCAGTACCTCCTTGACCATCTCCGGGTCGAGGGCCGACGTCGGTTCGTCGAACAGCATGATTTTGGGCTTCATGCACAGGGCACGGGCGATGGCCACACGCTGTTGCTGGCCGCCGGACAGCTGCCCCGGAAACTTGTGGGCCTGCTCCGGAATACGCACGCGCTCCAGATAGTGCATGGCAATTTCCTCGGCCTTGCGCTTGGGCATCTTGCGCACCCACATCGGAGCCAATGTGCAGTTCTGCAGGATGGTCAGGTGCGGGAACAGGTTGAAGTGCTGGAACACCATGCCCACTTCGCGGCGCACGCTTTCGATCTGCTTGAGGTCGTTGGTCAGTTCTACCCCATCGACCACGATGCGGCCCTGCTGGTGTTCTTCCAGGCGGTTGAGGCAACGGATAGTAGTGGACTTGCCCGAGCCCGACGGGCCGCACAGCACGATGCGCTCCCCCTGCTGAACGTTGAGGTTGATGTCTTTCAACACATGAAACTGGCCGTACCACTTGTTGACGCCCTGCATCTGGATAATGCCTTCAGGGCTCACAGGCTGTTTGATTGCTTCGCTCATCAAAAGAACTCCTAACGCTTGTGGCCAGTGTCGAGCTTGCGTTCCAAATGAATGGAGTAGCGCGACATACCAAAACAGAAAATCCAGAACACCAGGGCCG
>Ga0180008_1001305_pt1 | contig 16107 bp, 13 predicted proteins | sample MM_PW_MetaG_FD_121121 | JGI IMG/M metagenome (GOLD analysis project Ga0180008, IMG submission 121121) | Groundwater microbial communities from the Aspo Hard Rock Laboratory (HRL) deep subsurface site, Sweden - MM_PW_MetaG | ecosystem: Environmental > Aquatic > Deep subsurface > Groundwater...
CACGGCATCATCACTACGGGCGATGTGTTGGGCTCGATTCGCTGGTACGGGGATGATGGGGTGGATCTACTCCCCAACGGGACGGCGTCCGCTTCCATCCAAGTTGCTTCCAGCGGGACCATCGCGGCGGATCGCATTCCAACGGAGATGTCGTTTTGGACGGCGACGAACGCAGCTCCTGCAGTGCTGACTCGGGCCATGACCATCGCCTCCGCCGGCGACGTAACGGGCGGCACTGCGGGTTCATGGGCGTTGCAGAATGAAGCAGCAACGGATACCAACCCAACAGTGTGTCCTGGAGCTGTTGTCACTTACGGGCTAGGAGGAACGGCCACAAGCACAACCATTATCGCAAACTCTCTCAACCGATTCTCAGCTAACGCGACGGGCATCGGATTTTTCGCCACAACCCCCGCAGCTCAAGTTGCTCATCTCGCTGATCCCACCGACCTAACAACGTGCATTAGCGCAATCAGCACGCTGATCGACAATCTGAAAACATACGGCTTGATGGCCGTGGACCCGTAAGCGCGGGGACTAAATACGTGGAATCAGTTCGCCTAATGAGACGCCGAACCAAAAAACGACAGGACCATCTAGCCAAACTCAGGAGACAACGACGCTATGACTGTAAGCGACAGTGACTCGGCATTGCACATTCGGGATATTCGGCGAGACGATGTACTGTGCACCATCGCATGGAATGGCGATATTTGCCTGCAAGTGAAAAGCGACGGAAGGCTCGGGCGACTCGACATCGACAAACTACTCTTGGCTCTTGAAGATCCAATCGCCGCCGACTATCGAATACCTCCCGAAACCATACGAGCTTTGGTTCTGCGAATTCAGGAGTTGGAACGGAGAAGTCAATGCGACGCCGAACCAAAAAACGAGAACACTCAGGAAACAATAGAGATAAATCATGCCCAATTTAACAAATCGTAACCTCCCTTCAGGATGGTTATTTGCTGCTTAGGAAGGAATAAAAAATGACAAGAAAAAAGAAAACAGTATCTAGTTTAACTGCTAAGAAACTTACTTTGAGTATATTAGGAAGTAAGATGATCAGAGATGCCTTAGAAAGTAAACAGAAGGGATATGAACTAAATGAAATAAGAATTTTATGGAATGTTTTAGACAAATTTAGTAAACAGGTGGAAAATTTTGAAAAAGAGCAAAAAGATCTAATTCGAGATGGTGAGAATAAATTTTCTGTTACAAAAGATGTTACTGAACAAATGTCTATAAGACGTGAAGTTGAAAGTAAATCATACTTTTTAGAAGAAGAAGCATCTAAAGAACTTATTGACTATATTTTAGAAAGTAAAGAGTTTCAATTAATAGATGATGTTTGGCAAAGTATGTCCGGCCTAAGAGGTAATAGAACTTCGGTAAAACTTATTATAGAGATTACCGATGCGTTAGAAAATGTAGAAGATGTAGATTTAGAACCGAAAGAGTAAGATGACAATAACAGTTCCTACAGATCTATGGAATTCTTATTACGAAGCGTGCGACTTCTTCCTGGATGATTCACATATAGGGAGTACGTGTACTTTAGTGTATCCTTCGCGTAAAATATCTTGTAATAATTGTGTAACAAATACTATAGGGGCTACTTCTACTAACTCATATAGACACGGTGGTCCAGCACCGTTTTCTTTTGGTTCATGTTCATTATGTGGTGGGAGCGGTTACAAAGAGGAAGAAGTAACTGGAACAATACGATTAAGAATGTATTGGAGACAACGAGATTGGATAAAAGTATCTGAAATTAGTTTTCCCGATGCAAATGTTCAAGTTATAGGTTATCTAACAGATCTCCCAAATCTAAAAAAGGCGAACGAAGTTCGTTTAAACAATCAATATGGTGATTGGAGATTCCAACTTTCTGGGGAAACTTTTCCACACGGTTTCGGAAAAAGTAGATATTTTGTTGCCTTTTTGAAGAGAATATAATGCTTCAAGTAAGAATAAGAGAATCAGAGAAAGAAATTTCTAGAAAAATCCTAAGAGGTTTAATAAATATATATAATAGAAATGTAGATAGAATAATTCCCACACTAACTAATAGGATTCAAGAAGAAACAAGGAAACTTTATGAAAAATCAAGTATTTATGAAGCTTTAGACGTAGATGGGGAATTAGCCTACCATTTAGGAATTCCCCGAAATCAAAGTCGGGTGAGAATAGATACTATAATTTATTCTATTATAAAAGGAATTAAAGTAGAACGTGGGAACATAAAGGGTTTTAATGTAGTAGGTTCCGTTTTAGTTTATATATTAAGAAGTGATCTAAGAGAGATTTTTAATTTACCGGCAGATGTTATTACAGTGACTAATGTAAGTAGACAATATCCACAGGGAATGATATTACCAATTATGGAGTGGCTTTTGAGAGAAGGTGATCGTATAACTATTTCACAATATGAAATTAGATTACAACCAGACGCACGATCTCGTTCTGGCGGGGCTCTTATGATAAAGAGTGATGCTGGAGTGTGGCGTTTACCCCCATTTTGGGGATCATTTAGAGAGGGAGATAATCCTATAACAAGAGTTCTTACGAGAAACGTAAAGTTTTATTCAGATTTTGTTGGAAAAATAATTCAAGCGGAACTATCATGAAAACATGGAAAGAGTTAAAAAAAGATCCTGTTGAAATGGAAAGATTTTTAAGAGAAGAAATTGAAGATAAAGGACGAAGTATGAATTGTATTTCTCATAAATATGATTTAAATGTTGGTAGTGTTTCTCAATATTGTAAAAAATTTAATATAAAATCAAAATATAAATATGATAGTTTGTTGTCACAACAAGAAGCAATAGATAAGACTAAAAAGTTTGGTGGTGAATTGGTTGGATTATATTGTGGAAACAGTGTAAAAATTGAATTTAGGTGTCAAAAATGTAATAATATATATATAACTACTCCTAATGTGGTATGGAAGAATAAAAAAATATATTGTAATAAATGTTCTCATATTATAGAAGGTAAGAAACATAGTAATCGTATGCGTCTAAGTCAATTTGAAGCTGAACAAAAGATTTTAAATTTAGGTAGTAGACTAATGAGTGAATATAAAGGATATAGTTGTAAAGTTACAATTGAATGTGTTCAGTGTGAAGCGTTACATGAACGGTATTTTGAAAGTGTGGTTTGTCATAATATGTTATTGTGTCACGAATGTGCTGGTGGAAAAATTAATCTTAATAAATATGTTAATCATATGTTTTTTGATACGTGGTCTCACGAAATGGCATATATTTTAGGCGTTATGGTTACAGACGGATCTGTATATGATAATAAAATATATTTCGGGCAAAAAGATAAATGTTTAGTAGAGTATATACATAATATTTTGTGCCCCAAACACACAATTACTACTATCATCAAAGAAAATGGAAGTTTAAATTATAAATTTGCTTTTACGTCATCGTATATGTTTGATGTATTGAAGGTGTTAGGAGTGATTCCCAATAAAACTTATAATATGAAACATCTTCCATATATTTCTAAACAGTATATTCCTTCATTTTTAAGGGGTTGTATAGATGGTGATGGTTGTATATATATCGATAATGATAAAAGTAAATATAATAGATTATGTGTTGTAAAAATATTCAATTATCAAAAGTGTATTCTTGAACAGATGCAGAATTTATATGACAATAGTGTTGGGTATATCAGCAAAAATGCTAGTTGTTATGAATGGTGTATTGGTCAACGTGTTGAAATTTTAAAATTATTAGAATATATTTATTCTACTCCTGGATTTTATTTACAGCGTAAAAAAGATAAATTTGATCAGATAAAAGAGTATGTGGAGTCCAAAAAGAAATGAGTTTCACTACTTTAAAAGGTATAGAAAATGTTGGGCAATCATCTCTTAGTGAAATTATCAGAGATAACGTGATAGTGTTTCTCGAATGGGGATTGTTAAACGTAGGTAATTTTTTCAACATTACCATTCCTACAAGTGGATCGTATGGAGGAAGGCGTGAAATTTTACGTCCAGTAGATGATCCTCGATTTGATTCTGGGAAAGTTTGGGAAGCATATAGAGGAAATTGGGTTTGGCAGTCAGGATTGTCTACTAGTGAACAGCCAATAGCTATTTCTGGCGTTTTTGTAGATAATACTTTTATACCAGCGTCTGGTTTTACAATAAATTATCCAGAAGGTAAGATAATATTTAATACGGCGCAAAGTACATCTAGCACAGTCAAAATGGAATATAGTCATGGATGGGTTCAAGTAAGAGCGTCTAAAGACATCCCATTTTTTCAAGAGGGACATACTCGTTCCTTTCGAGTCGATGATAGTTCTTTTTTGGCCGGATCTGGAATATGGGATCAATTAAGACAGACTAGAGTAGAACTACCAGTAATAGCAGTAGAAACTTTAAAAGATAGGGAATATCAAGGATACCAACTAGGAGGTGGTTCGTGGGTTCGTACTAACATATTGTTTCATATTATAAGTGAGGATGATTCAATAAGTTATAGATTGGCAGATACTTTAGCACATCAGAGTGAAAAGACGATCTATCTATTTGATACGAATATGATGGCGAGACAAAATAGATTCCCCTTACAATATGACGGTTCCAAATCATCCAATCCTTTAACATATCCAGATCTAGTAGCTGCAACAGGAGATGGTGGTTTTCGATATACAAAAGATGTAACTAATGGACAGATAAGGATTTTTGATACCTCAGCAGGGTCATCGGAAAAAATTTCTCCACGTTTGTATCATAGTACAGCACGATGGAGAACAGAGGTAATAATGCAAAAAATTTAGAAAAGGTGTATAATAAAGAGGAGAATTATGTATTATGTTGGGAAACTAGTTGACACCAGTGAATAAATTGATTTTGTGGGATATTATTTTTCATAGTATTGATATCTTTGTGGACCCATTGAACATTGTCTATAGTATAACCTTTTGAGGAATCTATACGATCAAGAGAAGCTGTCATGATTTCTTTTGTTCTTCTTGATTCAGCGATTTGAATATCTATACCAGATAATGCACATTTTTGATTTTGTTTTAGAAATAAATCCCAAATTTGTTGTATTGTAATAGTACAACTTAAACCCTTTTTGATAGCTCTGTTTTTTATTGTTGTGAAATAATATCCAGATATTTTACCATATCCTTGCCATGTAGAACTATTTTGACCTGTACGTTTTGATGTTCTTTGACACCCACAGGAACACATATATTGATTTCTTATACATTTATGTAAGTAGTCTTCACGACGAGTTAAGATTTTACCACATACACATTCGCAAGACCAATGTTGACGACCTTTGATTTTTAGTGTTTCAAGTAATGTAAGATATGATATAGTTTGATTTGGTTGTAGTTTATTTTTGCGTCGTTTTGGTTTACCTGTTAAATTTTTAACATTATATTTTCCTAAACATTTTCTGGAACAGAAGTTGTGTATATTATGCTTTATTTGACATTCCAAACGATAAAAATTTTTCTTACATTCGTGGCAAGTTAATTGAACTTTCATTTTGATCTCCTTTTGTTATTTTTGGTCTGTTGCCCAGATACTATATTATACTCCGAAGTCAGTAATTAGTCAACCATTTTATAGAAAAAATTTCAAGATAGAGGTATGGACCCATGAGTAATAGAACCTATTGGGCTTGCGAAGCCGTGGGCATTGCGCCCGAGAAATCTGCTGCATATACAGTAATTCATGGAGTACAGTCAGTCGGTATGACTGCTTCATTCAACTTACAACAAGTTTTTGAAATTGGTGAACTTAAAATTTATGAAAACGTGGAAGATATTCCAGAGGTAGAAGTAACTATTGAAAAAGTTTTAGATGGACATCCTTTAGTGTTTCATGAAGCAACACAAGGCGCCACTGCTGGAACTTTAGCTGGAAGATCTAATCAGAGATGTAATTTAGCACTTAGTATATTCAGCGATACAGGAAGCGCCGCTTCTGGTATTCCTACGGCTGAAGTTAACTGTTCTGGATTATATTTGAGTTCGGTAACTTACACGTTACCAACAGAGGGTTGGTGTACTGAGTCGGTTACACTAGTAGGAAATCATCGTGTATGGAGAACTGCTGCGGGTGGTTCAGTAACAAATCCAACATTTAGTGGTAATTTGTTTACAAATACGGATGCTCCTCTTTCTGCTACTGGTGTTCAACGTAGAGAGAATGTGAAATTTGGTAGTTTACTTGATGGTACAGTTACTTTACTACCAAGTGGAACTGGTGGTGTTCGAGGCATATCTGCATCAGGAACTAATGATCAGGATGCGGATGGAAACTTTGGAGCACATATATCATCTATTACGGTAAGAGCTGATCTTGGAAGAGATGCTATATTTGAACTAGGAAGACGTAAACCTTACTTTAGATTTATTAGTTGGCCGGTAGAAGTCACTACAGATATTGAAACTATTCCTACAGAAGGTGATTTTATAGATGCTCGTGAAGAGGCTGAAAATCTAACCGATAACCGTATTTTAATTGTATTAGATGATAGTACCAAGCTTGATTTAGGTGGTACAAATAAACTAAATAATATTACTTACGGTGGTGGAGATGCTGGTGATAACTCAAATGTAACATGTACATATAGTTATACAACATTTAACGATTTATCAATATCGGCTTCGGCGGACCCCGGATAACTCTATATATAGTAAGGACTTACGTCAAATGATAGGAAAAATCACGATAACACAACTCCCAAACAAAAGAGTAAAAGATTTGACTGGTAAAAAGTTTGGCGAGGATGGCGAGGAAGGGTATGTAAAAGGGTTTGTAAAGTTAGATAAGCATAAAGTTACACATTGATAAGATTGGGAGACAATACAAGGGAACAATTTGTCCAGTTTTGTATGGATGAACTATTTCCCGCCCCCAATTATATAATTTTTTCTTATTATATCTGTGGAATTAAAGGTTATAGGATTTATGTATGCGGATTTTCATAAAGATAGTGCTCTCGGTTATAAAATTCTATAGGTGATAATATGGAGTTTAGTAACCGGGAGTATTTTATATCAAGAATAGTATCCAACTATACTATATTAAATATTGATGGACAAAAGATAAAATTGTATAGTCCTAATGAAGAAATAATGTATGAAGCAAATGAATTTGTAAGACAATTAGATACGAGCGGATTTTTGATGGATGATGATATGTATGATATATTAATTGAGAGAAATTTATGGTCATTAGAAGAAGAAAATAATTTAGGTGAAGTGTTACCAAAAAATCTTGAAAAGTTGAAGGTGGAATTGTATAATGCCTTATTGCAATCAAAAAAAAGAATATTGATTAAAAAATATATTAAGGTTACGAAGGAAGAATATACACGATTGTATAATAAGAGACATTTTTATGACTATAATACGCTTGAAGGATATCTTATATATATCAAGAATCAATTTGTTTTAGAGAAGTGTATTAAAAATTTAGAATGGTTTAACTTAGATATTCATAAAGTTCTTTTAAAATATTATGAAAATTTATTATCTCCAGACATTATTCGCGAATTAGCTCGTACTACTCCTTGGTCTGCATATTGGCCTATACTAAAAAAGAACGGAAAGATATTTAAGAATGATTTTATTACTCTTGATCAGCAACAACTAGCACAGTGGTCAATAGTATACGATAATGCCCGTGAGTCTACAGAATGTCCTCCAGATATAGTTTTTGAAGACGATGATATGTTTGATGGATGGATGGTTGTACAAAATCAAAAATATCAAAATCAAAAGAATAAGCATATTGTTGAAAGTAAAGTTAAGATTAACGCAGATGATATTTTTGTTATGGCTGATACTATTGAAGATGCTAAAATGATTGAATCTATGAATACTCCGCAAGCAAAATCAATACAAAAAAGCAGATTGAAACAGGTTGAAAAACATGGCATTGTAAAGGAAAGTGAACTTACAGATGTTAAAATGAAGCGTATAATGGAAAGTAATAGGGCATATATAAATAGAGTGAAGGGGAAATAATTATGGATTTTATAAATATGTTAAATATGCGTCATAAAGTAAGAGAGCAGGGCGAAGAAAAATATAAGGAACAATCTAAGGAAAGACTTGAAAAGATTATAATGACTAAAATACGTACCACAATGATTGGCGCCCTTGCTAGTATTGAGGAACATTTAGGTTTTTTATGGCAACCTAAAGATGGAAAAATGTCTTCTGAAGCAATTGAATTTCAAAGTTTATACGAGAAGGTAAGACAAGAAATTTTAGATAATGGAAATAATCAGATTCGTAATATCAAATCTGAGATGGAAAATTATAGTGTGGAATGGTTAAGATATCGTTTGACTTTACCGTTCCGTCAACCTGGAACTCAAACGGAGGGAAAAAATGACAAAGAATAAGATAAAAGTTGAGTGTGATGATAAGGTTTTATATGTAGTAAGACCTAATCGCAAAGTTTATCAAGAAGCACAAGCTGTTTCAAATAGAACTTTTCGCACGACATTAGATGGTGGCACCATATTAAGATCTGAATTAGATCAATATATGGAGGATAGAGGATTGTGGGATAAAGTAAAACAGGAGAAGTTAAAGAAGATTAGTAAAGAGCTGGATGATAATTTACTTAAACTAAAGAGGGGTGGTATTTCCTTAAAAGATGCTCGTTCTGTTGCTATTGATGTACGTAGACTAAGAGTAGAAAGAACTCTATTAATTTCAGAGCGTAATCAACTGGATGAATTTTCGGTTGAAAGTCAAGCGGAAAATGAGCGGTTTGATTTTCTTGTATCGGAATGTACATTAGATGAAGAAGGTAACAAAGTATTTAAAGATTTAGACGACTATAAGGAAAGATCTAATGAAGATTATGCGTTTAAATGTGCTTCTGCTTTAGGGACAATGTTATACGGATTGGATGAAAATTGGCAGAATGAACTACCAGAAAATAAGTTTCTTACTAAATATAACTTAGTTAATGATAAGTTACAACTTGTAAATGAACGAGGGGATTTGGTAGACGGAGAAGGAAATTTAATAAATGAAAACTTACAGAGGATTAATAGTGATGGTAAACCTATAGATGAAGACGGTAATCTAATAGACGAAGACGGTTTACTTCAAGTGGACTCTCAACCATTTTTAGACGAGAATGGCAATCCTATATAATTTCTTATTATAATTTTAGGTGAAAAATGGAGCGTTTTAATCTTGTTGGTGAAATTTTACTTCAAGTTAAGAATTTACCACAAGTATCTCAACAAGTAAAAACTAGTTTAGGTACTCAAATAATAGATGCTAAAGTTTCTCCAAAAGCTAATGCTCAGTTGCAAAAGATGGAGCAAAATGTTAATAAAACTGGAGTTGCGTTAAATAAAGCTAGTAATGAAGCTAAAAATTTTGGTGATTCTATTTTCTTAGCTACTCGTAGACAAGCGGCATTTATAGCTGGTACTATAGCTTTTTTCAAGGTAGCCCAAGCGATTAAAATGGGTATAGGGGAAGCTATTAGTTTCCAACATGAGATGGTACGTATCGGACAAGTAACTGGAAGAACCGTAGGAGGACTTCGCCAGCTACAAAATCAAATTTCTACTCTGTCTACTACTCTTGGTGTGTCTTCTACTGAATTAGTAAATGTAGCTCGTATTTTATCTCAGACAGGTAAAACTGCTGGTGAAGTACAGAAAATGATTGGGATTATAGCTAAGACCGATCTAGCTCCTACTTTTAAGGATATGGCGACTACTACTGAAGGTGCTATTGCTTTAATGGGTCAATTTGGTAACGCTGCTGATGAAACGTCTAGAGTGGGTTTGACTAATCTAGAAGACAAATTAGGAGCAATTAACGCTGTCTCTAAGAAATTTGCTGTTGAATCTGATGATATGGTTGCTGTTATCCGAAGGGCTGGTGGGGCATTTGCGTCGGCAGGAGGAAATGTAGAGGAATTGATGGCTATATTTACTACAGCCAGACATACTACTCGTAGAACAGCAGAGTCTATTTCTACTGGTTTGCGTACTATAACTACTCGTTTACAGAGAGCGAGAACTCAAGAGTTTCTACAAGGAATGGGTATAAAAACTCGTGATGAACAAGGAATATTTGTTACTCCGTTTGAGACATTTAAGCGTATAAGTAAAGCTATAAAATCTGGAGAGATAGATACTAAATCTCAACCTTTTGCTGATTTAGTAGAGAATTTAGGAGGTGTTCGTAGAGCTGATATTGTCATACCTATATTAAAAAATATGGGGATGGCTATGGGTGTACTATCTGTGGCTACTAAAGGATATAATAGTCTAAATGAAGATGTTATTACCGGTTTGGAATCTATGAAGAGACAGTTGGTTATTGTTAAGGAAGAGTTTTTAAAGTTAATGAGAGCTATTGCTGATGATAGTTTGTTTAAAGTAATGTTTCAGTCTATAACTACTCTTACTAAAAGTCTCATTTCTTTAGCTGATGCTGTAAAACCTGTTCTACCTTTTTTGGGGGCATTTTTAGTTTTGAAAGGAGCTAGAATTGGTGGGGACTTTTATAGAGCTGCTCGTATGAGATCATTGAATACGATTGCTAAGGGATATTCTAAAGGTGGTATTGTAGATACAATGTTGACTCCTGGTGAGTATATTTTTACTCCACCGGAGACTAGAAGAATTGGTGTAAGAAATCTTGAATTAATGAGAAAAATGTCTGGTGGTGGAATGGTTGCTGGAGTCGGCGATAAAGACACTGTTCATAAGAGATTACAAGCTGGTTCATACGTATTGCCTAAAAGAATAGTCAAAGGAATTGGTATTGAAAATTTGGAAAGAATGAAGTATATGGCTGCTGGTGGAGTTGTAACAAGTGGAAGAACTTTTTATGGAAAACAATCTCTATCTGGAGAGAAAAACTGGTTTGATAAAATTTGGGAAGAGGCAAAAAGGGCCGGCGAAGCTGATAAAAAGGTAATTGGTTGGGAAGAAACTCCTAGTGTACCAAAATATAATAAATCAAAAGTGTCTGTAATACAACAACAAGCAGATATACAAAAGGAGATACAAAAACAGGTTATACAACAACCTAACAAACAGCTAACTAATGTTTCTGGAGGTTTTGGTCAACTATTTAAAGAAAGTAAAGATGTTAATCAATTATCCTCCGCTTTATTAAAAAGTAATATTTCTGCTAAAGGATTAGTTCAAACACTAAAAACTATGGCATCTAATGTTGGTATTAGTGAGAAAGAGTTTGAAAAATTTGGTATTACGGCACGAACAATGTCTAAAGCTGTTCAAGGTAAAGAACCAGCATTAAAAAGATTGACGGAAGTTACTAAAGCAATTACTAACGCTGTTAAACCAAGTGCTGCTGTAATACAACCACAGACCCCATTAAGATTACATCCAGAAGAATATATTCCGTCAGTACGTGGTCCTCGTATTCGTGGCGAAAGAGGTGTTAAAGTTCGTAGAGGAACTGTTGAAGGCATTCAGCTACCTAGAGCTGGAGGTTATGGAGAAGAAGTAGCTGATTGGTTGGGGCCGGTTCCTAAGGGACATAGAATTAGTGCAAGAAATGTAAGAGATTGGACTGGTGGTACTACATTTATACCGCCTATTTCTGAAGTAAGTCCTAGATCTATGGATATGAGTCCTTCCACATTAAGATATATGAGGACATTGAAAGATAATAGATTTTTGTTAGGAGGTGGTGGTCCTAGAGGATTTGGAGGAATGATGAAGGGGGCTTATGGTGGAATTAAAGGTTTAGGAAGGAGTATGGGAGGTGGTTTAGGTAAAGTAGGAATGAATGTTAGTAGTACTGGTTTAATGTTGGGTAGTTTGGCAGCATCTTCTCCAGCGGTAGAAAAAGTGCTTGGTGCTGGTGGATCTGGGGCTGTATCTGGTGGTTTAATGGCTAGTGGTATGGCTAGTATGATGGGTGCTGGTCCTATTGGAGCAATTGCTATTGGGGCAATGGCTGGTATTATGGCATATGATCAATCGTTAATGAATGCTGCTAGACGAGATGAAGCTGGTAAATTAAGTGACTCATTATCAAATTTAGATAAGGTTGTTCAAAAGCACGGTATTGGATCTTCGGAAGTTGCTAAGGAATTTAGTAAGGGTGTAGATATTATCAATAGTGCTTCAAAGACATATAGGGGTGGTCCTAGTAAGTTAGGAAGTGCGGTTAGTGGAGTTAAGTCGTTTTTTGGAAGTAGTGCAGAAAAAATATTAGGATTAGACATGTTTGGTAAAAAGGGATTTTTGCGTCAAGAAGGATTGGATATGGCTGTGAGTACTACCCCAGTACTTAAATTGATAACGAAGATGTTTGGTATATCTACTGGTGGAGGAGCACAAGCGGCATCTGCTAAATCTGGAGTAGAGTTCAAAAAAGAACAACGAGCACATATTAGTGATTTAGTTGAAGATTATAAACCAACGTTTGAGAGTTTAAAAGAAGATGCTTTAAAGGTTGGTAAGAGTTTTGAAGAATTTGCCGGAACTAGAAGTATGAGAGAGTATATTCATGCATTGGAAGCTCTTACTCCTGGAATAAGACATAGATTAAAGACAGAATATGAGTTAGATCGTAAGATGGAACTTCAACTTCAAGCTATTGGTCGTACTAAAATTAAAGCTGGAGTAAGAACACAGGGAGCGGCCGATGTAATGAAAAGTTTTGTTGCATTGAGAGGAAAGGCTACACTTGCTACTGATACAATACAAGCTAAAGGTTTTGAAGGTTTAAAAATGCCTGGGACAGAAGCATTTGGTGAAGCTGCTGGTCGTTTAATGCCTGGATTAATTTCTGATAAAGAGGTTAAGCGTTTAAAGCAAATTAATCAAGTAAAAGCTGTTTTACCCACCTTATTATCTACTACTAAATTTACTAAACCAAGTGTTGGTGGAGATTTGCAAAAACAATTTTCAAACGCACTACAAGGTGCTGAACTTTTTGGAGGAAAGCTTGGAGGAAGATTTGGTTCATTTAAATCTGGTGGAGTTGTTGGCGAGTTAATAGAGAAATTTGGAGATGAGTTTAAAGAGGGTAGTCTTGGTACACTTACAGAACAACTATCTGATCCAGAAAAGTTTAAAGGTATTATTAAGAAATTAGAGTCTGTCTATGATTTTGAGATTGAAAAAGCACAAGAGGCTGGTGAAGCTCAACAAGCGTTAACACAAGCTATAATAGATTGGAAGGTACAGATACAGACACAAAAATTTATTGCTGCTGAATCTAAGGGAGGCATTGTAACCGCTGAATCTGACTTAGCTAGAATGAAAGCTGAGTTTGCCGGAAAACGAATTCCAGAAGGAGCTTCTAATACTTCGGTTTTAGCTCAAGTTAGAGCTATATCAGGTACTACAAATATAGGAACATTGGGAAATAGATTACGAACAGCACAAGCAGCATATGATATTAACAAACCAGATCCCGCCCTACAATTAACAATTCAGGAAACCGTAAAATCCCTTGATTTGTTAATAAATGCTGCTGGACGAACAGCAAGCGTCATGGAAAAGATTAGAGAACTGCAACAAGAAAGAGCTGCTGATGTTAATATAAAAGAGAGATTTATAACCGCATCTCCTACAGAGCGTCAGAGAATGATTGCTCAGGTTAGAGTAGCTCAAGCTACTGCTGGTATGACTTCAAAAGAGTTTCAAGGGAAATCTATTGGTGAACAAGAAGTACTTCTTGAAGCACAAAGAGTCATGCAGGATATTAGATTACAAAAAACCGATATTACTGGAGCACAAACAATAGAAAATTGGTTATCTCCTAAAAGTAAAAAGTTGATGGAAGAGGAAAAAAAAGCTGTTGGTATAACTCAACATGCATTAGGTGCTGGTAAACTTTTAGATGAAAATCAACAGATGGTTTTGAAACAACTAAATGATGGAATGGGACAATTTGTAATACAAGCTGCTCGATTAGCAGATCAACTAGGTAGTGGAGCAATACCAAGTGAAATTACACTAACACATAGTAAAATTAATTTAGATATTGTAATGAATGGACCTGAAGTTTTACAAAATATAATGCCGGAAATTAGAGGGTTGATAGAAAAACAAATTAAAGATGGAATTAATGATATGATTAAACAAAAAATACCAGGAGTTGGTCAATATAATCCTCAAAAAACAGAAAAGAAATCTTCCGCAGCCGATTGGGTTGGTGGTGGAAGATAATAAAGTAAATAAGGTGTAACGAATGCCAGTATCATACGATCATAAAAAATTAATTCCTGCCCCCTTTATCTCAATAAATAAGAGATATGATAAAGCTGGCGATGGTAGCCTATTAGGTTCCACTTTTAATGTTTCGTTAATTGGTACGATAGTTGCCCATAAAGGTAGTCCTACATCAAGTGGTTCATGGTGGACTGGTATTGATTATCCTCCAGACGAAACTATATTGGGTGATAATAGACTTAAAGCGATACAAACTAAACAAGATTCTATACGCGACTTATTTTCTAACGAAGGAAAACTTTTAGTTATTCAGTCTCCTGGTTTAGATGTTCCAGTAAGTGGATTTCCACGTATAAATGATATTGATTTTTCGAAAGGTCAATGGTATGATAGATCCCAGTACACTGTAAATTTAGAATTAGATAGGCTATACCCGGCAGAAGAAGATTCTTTTACTTACAACTTAAACAGTGCAGAAGAATCTTGGCAAATTGAAACTAATGAAGGTCAACCAGAAGGATTAGGTAATCTATCTAAAACATATCGTTTGACACATACGGTAGCAGCAACAGGTAAACGTAGACAAGATGGTACAGGAACAGACGTAAGAGAAGCTTGGGCTGAAGCTAGAAATTGGGTACATACTAAATTAGGACAAGATTCTACTATAGCATATTCATCAGGAGTACTTAATTTACCTTCTTATTATACCGACGTTTTCTATAATCATACTCGTAATGAAAATATAAACAAAAAAGCGGGTTCTTATTCTGTAACAGAAAATTGGATTTTGGCAAGCGGAGCTGTTACGGAAGATCTAAATATAAGTACTAATTTAACTGTTGAAGATCCAGAAAAAACAGTAAGAGTAGAAGGAACTATTACTGGTTTAGAGACAGGTCTAGCGGGATCTGGTATACAGACTACAAAATATGAGAATGCTAGTAGTAGATTTGTAATAGCATCAGGATTAGCGTTTACTCGTGCTCAAAATTATTCCGGCATATCTTTAAATCTTAGACCGTTTTCTGCAACTATCGGTAAAAACCCTATAGTAGGAACCATTTCTTATTCTTTTGTTTATAATAATCGCCCTTCTAATCTAGTAACAGGAGCACGTTCTGAGATAGTTAATGTCTCCGATAGTGTAACAGGAGGACAATCATTTGCAGAGATTTTTGTATTAGATAGAGCATATGGTCCTATTTTACAAGATCTTGGTACTAGACCATCTTTCAAACGTAATCTTAGCATCGAGCTTGTAATGGATCGTCCTACAGTGTCTGGTACTGTAGAATCAATACGATCTGCTTTTCATGAAAGTAATCCTCGTAGGCATTCTGCTACATCGGGGAATATTGAAAATATTATCGAGGCGGTTAATCCTTTAAATATGGGTTTCTCGGAAACCTACTCAGATACTCCTCAGGAAAATTGGAATTTTCTTAAGGGAAGATATTCATATAATCAAACGTGGACCTATGTACCTTCAGGATAAATTATGCCATCTAGAGTAACCTTTTTAGGCGCTTCTATAATTAATTTTAATAGTTCAATAGGTTGGGGAACTCAAACTTCTCAACTTTCTGTTAATTTAGTAGAAGATGCATCTAATGGAGATATTTTCGCTCCACCCGCTGTTGGACAACCAGTATACTTTGCTTATGAAGGATTTTCTTTTGGTGGGATCTTACAATCGTGGCGTAAGAGAGATGATCAGAGTAGTCATCCTACCTATGAAGTGACGGTTACAGATCCGCGAGAGATTTTAGATGGTGTTCAACTAATTTTAGGAGGATATACTGGAGGTGTTTCTGCTGTTCCTAATTTAGTTAATATTTATGGTTATTGGGAAGGTATAGGATTTGGTAATGCTGAAGCAAATGATACGGGAATACCTTGG
>Ga0180008_1001307_pt1 | contig 16079 bp, 21 predicted proteins | sample MM_PW_MetaG_FD_121121 | JGI IMG/M metagenome (GOLD analysis project Ga0180008, IMG submission 121121) | Groundwater microbial communities from the Aspo Hard Rock Laboratory (HRL) deep subsurface site, Sweden - MM_PW_MetaG | ecosystem: Environmental > Aquatic > Deep subsurface > Groundwater...
CATCAATCACAAAAAGAGTCCTATAAATATTTAATTCTTTTGCTTTTTCGATAAGTTCATAATCAGTTTTTTTTAGTAAATATAAATTATGTAGGGTTTTTAACTTATTGTATAAATCAGAAAAATCTAAATGTAATATTTTTTCAGATATTTCAAAATTAAATTGATTTATATTTGTATATGCATTATCAAATAAAACTTCTTGAATTACATAAATTTTAAAAAATAAAAATTTATATAAAGAAATTATCTTTTCATCTTCATTTAAATTATAATCTTTAATTTTTATATAAGTTTTATTTTTAGGTTTTACAAAAGTATAATAAAGCAAAACCATAGCTTTATATGTTTTACCACTTCTAGGCACACCCGTATAATATTTAATAGCCATTACTTAACCCCTAAGTTAATTAAAACAGCAATTTTAAAATATTCATCAGCGATTGATTGAACAGAGTTTAAAACAAATTTAGAAACAAATAAAATTAATAAAGAAGTGAAAATATAAGTAAATGAAGAAAACATTAATACTAAAGCATCTATAAAACCAATTGATTGAAGTATTGAAATTGGTAAATCTAAAAATGTATTAGAATAAGTAGAATTTATTAAATTAAACAATTCTACACTTGTATTATATATCCATAAGATAATAGTTACAACAGTTGCTAAGTAAGAAAATCTAACAAGAACTAAAGCACCTATAACAGTAAATTGAAGAGTTAATACTGCACCACTTATAAAAAAAGCTTTTCCTAATCTCCAAATCCAAGAACCAAGAAACCCAACACCTGAGAAAAACCAAACTACTAAACCAACCATACTATAATCCTTTAATTATTGAAATTGTAAAAAATATAATTGCAATGAATAAAATTATTAAAATAAAAGGGTATAAATAAGGTCTTAACTTTGAAGTTTGTTCACAAAAATCTACATTAAAATTAATATTACTTTGACCTAAAGAAGACAAATCTATTATATAATCTCTAGGACATGATACTTTATCCCCTGAGTTTAAATCTAATGTAAAACCTTGAGTTATAGTTTGTTTTGTGGCATCTGCAAAAGATACGAAATTATCTGATTGAGATTTTAAGTTATTGTAAAATGTTGTATATTCTGAATATATAGTATTTAACCATTGAGAAGAACCATTTAAATCAGTCATATCAGGATTAGTTTCATCTGAATTTAATTCTGATAGATTTTTATCAATGTTTTTTAAATAAACATTTGAAGCATTTTGTTTAGCAACCATTGCTTGAGTATTCTTATTATTTTCTACTAAATTTTTATTAACAGTAGCTAAGTTATCATTTGTTGATTTTATATTCTTATTAATAGCTTCACCAGTTTTATTATTATCTGAATTAATATCTTTTAATAAATTATTTAAGCTATTAGTAGGGTCTGATTCTGCGTTTTGGTTCTTCATTCCTTGATTTAATTCACAAAGCATTTTTTCCTGCAATGTTAAATTTAAATCAGTACAAGAATTTGCAACGGGGTCAGGATTATATGGAGTTTCAGGAGTAGGATTATTTTCACTTGGAGTATTAGCACCACTACCTGTACCACCAGTTCCCGAACCGCCAGAAGTTCCACCAGTTGAACCCGATGAAGTAGAAGTACCATCAGGATAATTTGTAGTTGAAGAACCGTCAGGATAAGTAGTAGTTGAAGAACCGTCAGAATTTTGTACAGTAGTTCCACCAGTTGAACCAGTTCCAGTATCTCCAGTAGAACCACCACCAGTTCCAGTATCTCCGCCAGTATCTCCATTGCTTCCAGTTCCACCAGTTCCACTATCTCCACTTGAATAATTAGGAGGCAAACAAGTAGTTTGACCAGTTTGGAAATTTGTAGTAGTAGTCCAACCACTAGGGCAAGAGCCATCATTATTCTCAGGAACATAAGGAGTATTCATACAAGCATTAGTCATAGTGCTTGAACCAGTTGCATAAAAACCTTCGTTACATTGTTTTTCTCCGTAAGGATCATAATAACCATTAGAAGGATTCTCAAAACATTGTGAATTACCAACAGCAGAATAACCACTATTACATAAAAGATTTTCATTATCATCAAAACCAGAAGAATTTGAAGGATTATCAACACAATCAAAAGTTCCATCAGCACGAACCCAACAAGTTTCAGCACCTATATTTAATCCTGCTGTATCACTTATAGGTGCTGATTTTGTAACTACATTACAAGTTAATAATCTTCCTTGAATTGTTTGTAACCAATAACCTTCACGACCCTCAGGCTTAAAAGAAATATTACTAATAGAAAAACGCATAGTACCCGTATCCATTGAACTCTGATAAGTTGTATAACTAGCTTTAGTATAAGTTGATACAATAGTACTTGTAGAAGATGAACCCGTACAAGATTTCATAGTAGTTTCAGACTTACCATAATTATTAAAAGCTGTCATATTAGAACCTGTCCAACCAGCAAAAGAAAAAGAATAAATTGTAATTAATAGTAATAATATTTTTTTCATATTAAATCTTTTTAAATATTGATAAAATTGCAATAAATGGAAGAGTTGTAAACATTACATATATTGGAAAAGTAAAAAAGTAATTTAAAGCTTGATTATCTGTTAATTGAATAATTGTAAAATCCATGTTAAACCTTTAAGAAAATAATAAATACTAAAAGTATTGAAGTTAATAAACCAGTTAAAGCCATTAAAAAATTAAATTGAAAAGTATCAAGTCCTAAAGAGTTGTTACCTTGAATCATGTGACAATATTTAGATACAGGGTCATAAGTAAATTTATTAAAATTATCCATAATTTGCGATAGTATGGTTTGATTTGTAGAAGTTACATTACTACCATTAGAGAAATAAATCCTAAAAGAAGTAGTATTTAATCCCGTAATATTAGAAACGCATTTTCCTTGATACATTGATTCTGCATTTAAATAAAAAATAGAAACAAATAAAAGTATTATAATTTTCATGATTTAGACTTTTTAATAATTTCAATAGCTTTATCAATTGAGATATGAGAAATTTTATAAATAATTACAATTCCGAAGATAGAAGAAATAATAAGAGCTGTTTGAGTTGTAAACATTTTTTAACCTTAATAAAAGAATTTTTTAATTTTTTTATAAAAGCTAAAAGGGAGAATAAACCCCCTAATAACTATTTACCTTTTTTAACAATACTAATTGCTAAAGTAACCGCTAGAACAGCACCAATTACAGTGAATGCAATACCAACACCTGAATAAAACGGACCCATATCAATTTGACCAGTTAACTTATTCGTTGCTTCATCATAAGTAACAGCAGCTTGAGAAACAGTAGAAGCTAAAACTGTACCACCAACTACACCTAAAGCTTTTGCTTTTTTAGACATTTGAACTAAAGTTTTCATTTTTTTCCTTGTATGGTCTAACTAGACCCTAATTTGATTTTGTTGAATACACAACACTTATGTACTCAATTAGGTCAAATTTAAATATTTAGCTAATAGGGGATTACCCTACTAACCTATTTGTGTTTTTGAATCTATAATTTTTAAATCATTTTCATTTATTTTGTAAGTTATTTTTTCACTTGTATTATTGATAGGAACTAAAATCTCTTTAAATCTATATTCTTCGAAAAAAGCTAATTTATTTGCAATATCATCTTCTGAATCGCATTGAATACTTAAATATTCAATAACTGTTTTATTTTGAATCATTTGAATGCCATTTAACATTTTTACAGCCTTAACAGAATTAATAAATTTTAATTTAACAGAATGACCCCAAGAAATTGGTTTCTTATTATCATCAAATCCCGAACCTGCAACTGTAAAATCTAATTCATCTAATTGCCCATATACATAAGTACCATGCCCCGACAATAACGGTGTTTTAATTGTTTCTAATTTTTTCATTTCTTACCCTTTTTTTTGTTTTATTTTGTTACCTCTTAAACGAGAGATTAAGCGGGTAACAGTTGCTTAACCTCTGTAGTGAATAAATCCACTCTAAAACCTATAAAGTTGCTTATAGGCTCTAAGTAGTTTATTTAGGAAGCATTAGGCGACCTTATTTAATCTATTATGTTCATAAACTAATAGTGTATGAACTCTTCTTAATGTGTCTGTTTTTACTCTTTTTTTATTTGCTATTAATAAGAATTTTTCAGTTGTGATTTTTCTAACAGTATGTAAAAAAAGTGCATATTCAAAAGTTATATTATTTCTAGTTCTTTTTTTAATTGTTTGATTTATTTGAGTTTTTATTCTTTCTATATTAGATTTATTTTGTGTAGTTGTTGGAGTAACTTCGTTTCTTCTTTTTAATTCTTGTATATTATTTCTTCTAGCTTTTAATTGAATATGATATGTTTCCATATCTCCAATTTGTTTACAATGTTTCATAATTGCTTCACAATCTTTGATATTCCACTCTAAGTCTTGTTTAGTTAAATTTTGATAAGATTCGATTGTAGTTTTCATTTGTTACCCCTAAGAAATGTTATTCTAACTATTTTAACAAAAGTTAAATAGATATACTAATTATAGTTATTTAAACTTAATAATAGTTTAATTTAGTATTATTATTTAACTAATTATAATAATTTAACTAGTAAAGGAGGAAAAATGAAATTAACTAAAAAAGAAAAACAAGAAATTGCAGATAGCTTTAATATTTCTTTACCAACATTTTACAATTGGGTAAAAACAAAACCAAGATTAATTGAAATAATTGAATTAGGTTTACAAAAAGAAAAAGAATTATCTTTAAATATTGAACAAGTAGACAATGAAGTCGAAACAATAAAACAAAGATTATTAAAAATAGAAGAACAAATGAAACTACTAGAAGAACAAAATAAGTAACTGTGCAATTTTTGTGCAATAATGTAAGTAAGAAATAACTATAATTCCAATTCAAAAAATAGTGAAAAAGTATAGAAAGTACGATTTTAACTATGTTTTATATATAAATAATATTTAAAATAAATTAAATAACATTAACTATGTATTAACTATTGATTGGAAAATAGTTTACTCTTATGGTTTAAAATCTAACTAATAAAAAAATTAAAAAGGATATAAAAGTGAAGAAAAAACTTTTGATTATTTCTACATTAATTGCAACACAATTATTCGCAAAAACAATAGATTTTGAAACGATGGATCAAAACCCTACAAGAGTTGCACCAAATTCAAATAATGAGATTTTATCTTTTAATAGTAGTATTAAAAATTCAGTTGATTCAATTGTAAATATCTCTGCAAAAAAGCACGTAGATACAAATATAGACTCTCTTCCTTTACAACAAATGTTCAATGATCCACTATTTAAAAAATTTTTTGGTGAACAATTTGGTGGAGGAAATCAATTTAAACAAAATAGAGTTCAAAGATCATTAGGTTCGGGTGTTATTATTTCAAAAGATGGATATATTGTTACAAATAACCATGTTATTGAAAATGCAGATGAAATCACTGTGACAATAGGTGATGATACTACAGAATATAACGGAAAACTAATCGGTCGTGATGCTGATAGTGATATGGCTGTTCTTAAAATAGAAACAAATAAAACATTAACACCAATTAAAATAGGTGATTCAAATACTCTTCAAGTTGGTGATGTAATTTTTGCTATTGGAAATCCATTTGGTATTGGAAGTACTGTTACTCAAGGTATTATCTCAGCACTTAATAAAAATAAAGTTGGAATTAACAGATATGAAAACTATATTCAAACAGATGCTTCTATAAATCCTGGTAACTCAGGTGGGGCATTAGTTGATAGTCGTGGTGCTTTGATCGGTATTAATACAGCTATTATTTCAAAAAGTGGTGGAAATAATGGTATTGGATTTGCAATTCCCGTGGATATGGTAAAAGATGTAGTTACAAAACTAGTTGCTGATGGTAAAGTTACTCGAGGATATTTAGGAGTTGTTATTGGCGATGTTGATAATGAACTTTTAAAAGTTTACAAAAGAAAAGAAGGTGCTTTAGTTTTAGATATTTCAGCAGATACACCAGCTGCTAAAGGTGGTCTAAAAAGAGGTGACTTGATTTATGCAATTAATGGCAAAAATATCAAAGATAGAACAGCTTTACAAAATACAATTGCATCATTCAAACCTGATGAAAAAGTTTCTCTTCAAGTTGAAAGAGATAATAAAGATATTAATATTAGTATAGTTTTAGGTGATAGAACATCTAGTTTAGCTGAGATTCCAGTTGATAGTAGTATTACTGTTCTTGGTGGATTAAAATTAAGTGCAATAGATGCTGAAACACAAAAACAGTTTAGACTACCAAGTGAAATAAGTGGAATTCTAATTTCAGATGTTGAGCCAAAATCAAAAGCAGAAAAATCAGGCTTCCAAGCAGGAGACGTTATTATTCAAATTGAAGAGATTGAGATAAAAAACTTTGCAAATATTGAGGTTGCATTGAAAAAATATAACAACAAATACAAAAGAGTTTACGTAAATAGATATGGTCAAACTATTCTATTTGTAATTCAATAAAGGATAACCAATTATAAAAGTACTTATGATAGAGGATGATTTAGAGCTAGCTCAAATCATTACTGACTATTTAAAATCATTTGATATAGAAGTTACAAACACTGATAGTCCATACAATGGACTATCAATGCTGAATGTGCATAAAGATTATCAACTTATAATTTTAGATTTAACACTTCCTGAAATAGATGGTTTAGAATTAATTCCAAAAATTAGAAGTAAATCTAATATTCCTATTATTATAAGTTCTGCACGTGATGATATTTTGGATAAAGTTATGGGACTTGAAAGAGGAGCGGATGATTATCTTCCAAAACCTTATAATCCAAGAGAACTTCAAGCTAGAATCAAAACTATTCTAAAAAGAGTTGATACAAATAATGAACCAAAAAAAGTTGAACAAAACTCTTTATTTGAAATAAAAGAGAGTGATATGCAAATATCATTCAAAAATATACCATTAACTCTAACTCTTGCTGAATATGATATATTAAAACTATTAATCCAAAGAAATCATGGAGTTGTAGCACGTGAAGATTTTATTTATGCAAGTGATAATATCGAAGATGATTCATCATTAAAAAATATTGATGTTATAATTTCAAGAATTAGAACAAAATTAGCAAAAATAGATGAGAATAATACACATATTAAATCAGTTAGAGGTATTGGATATCAGTTAATATGATAAAAAATGTCTCTATTTCGACCTTTATAAATATCATTTTTTCATTGGCTTTTATATCTATTTTTATAACTTTTGCTATGTTTATCAACTACGATAAACAAAAACATGAAGTTTCTCTACAAAATAGATATGAACTAATCGCTGAGAACTTTTTAAGCTCATTTCAAAATCAACCAACAGTTGAATCACTATTAGCTTTATATAAGAAGTTCAAAGTTATGCCTATTGAAGATAGGGATAGAAAACTTCAAATTATAAAAAATGCTCAAGAATTAACAATTACTCAAAATTATCTAGGAACTTACAGAGTTTATAAATATGATGATAGATATTATATTTACGTTCAGCAATTTGGATATAACCTAATGCTAAAAGACTCAGCAAATCACAACTATAGTATGGCCTTTATAATTTTTGGATTTATAATATCTTTACTTACATTTTTATTTTTATATGAGATTTTAAAAAGAAAATTAAAACCTCTAAAAGTATTAAATAATCAAATTATTGAATTCTCAAATGGAAATAAAGATATTAAACTAAACTATACAAATAATGATGAAATAGGAACAATTGCTAGAAGTTTTAATGATGCAATAAATATTATAAATAATCAATCTAAATCAAAAGATTTATTTATGAGAAATATGATGCATGAATTAAAAACTCCAATCACAAAAGCAATGTTCATTGCAGAAACTCTTGAAGATGATAAAACAAGAGAAAATCTACAAAGAGCATTTAAAAGAATGGATGATATTATCAAAGAATTAGCTATGGTTGAAAAGCTAACTTCTAAAAATACAATGATGTATAAAGAAGAAACTTCTTTTTTCAAAATATATACTAGAACATTAGAAATCATGATGATAAATCCTGAAAATATAGCTACAAAAATTAGAGATTTTAAATTTGAAGTTGATATTTCAATGATGTCAATTGCCTTAAAAAATCTAATAGATAATGCAATTAAATTCTCACCAAATAAAAAAGCAATAATAAATGCAAATAAAGAAAAAATCGAGATAATTTCACTTGGAGAACCTATAAAAAATGAGTTATCATACTACACAGAAGCTTTTTCTCAAGAAGAAAAAAGAAGTGATGGGTTTGGGCTTGGGCTTTATATTGTAAAAACTATTGTAAATCTACATGGGTATAAACTAGAACACAAATACGAAGGAGGTAGAAACTACTTCATCATAAATATGATGAAGTAGTTTTCTATTTTTTTAAGATCTTACATCTTTCATTACTTCAAACCAATTTCTATTAAAATTCTTTTTAATATATTTAGCCCTATGAGGCACTATACAGCCTGAACAGTTTTGATGGATATAATCCTCTCCAATATATTGAGAACCATCCCTAGACTTAATATTGCACACAGAAAATAGTGTTTTTCCATCGTCAGTTTTTTCAAAACCTTCCATTTTAAATCTGAAATTTGGACATGCACATAAATAGCAATTTAAATCTTCCATATCATGGCATTTTTTATTGTCTTTGTATAAAGGACAAAAATCTGGCTCATTTTTTACCATATTCTCAAATTTAAAATACTCTATTACCTCATCAGTAGTTTTATCCACTAATTTTTTCATCACATTTGCATGTAGATTACCCTGTTGGATAAACCACTCTTCATAAGTCATCATAAAACTCCTAAAATTAATACTATTGTTATAAATACATCTAAACGATTTCTCAAAGAAAGTGCTTTTAATACATCGTTATTTTCTATGTTTTCTACTCCATCCCCAAAATAAGGTTTGTTTTTTATTTTTCCAAAATATGAAGTAGGACCGCCAAGTTTAACATTTAAACATAGAGCAATAGCTGATATTGGAAGTCCTGCATTTGGACTTTCATGTTTTTTCCCATATTTTTTGAATTCAAATAAAGCTTTTAAACTAAAAAATAAAATAGCTATTAAAATAGCTGTTATTCTTGAAGGTATAAAGTTTAATACATCATCAAGTCTTGCGCTAAACTTACCGAACTTTTCATACTTTTCATTTCTATATCCAACCATAGAATCAAGAGTATTAACAGCCTTATATAAATAAGCTCCAACAAGCCCAAAACAAACAAGATAAAACAATGGTGCAATTACTCCATCACTTAAATTTTCACCATAAGTTTCAATAGCAGCTTTATTCACATCAGAATTTGAAAGATCTGAAGTATCACGACTTACTAACATAGATATTTTAAATCTTTTATCTTTTAAATCTTCATTTGCAATAATATCTTTTACACAATCATAAAGCATTTTTGATGAAAGAGTAAAAGAAGCTAAAAATCCTTGAACTAAAACATTATCAAATAATGAAAAAAATAAAGAAACAACAAAAACTATTGTAAGTAATGAAAGAGTTAATACAACTCCCATTAATACAGAATCTTTATAAAACTTCTTTTGAAACCAAGAGATATAATCTCCCATAAAAATAATTGGATGTTTCAAAAACTTCACATTTTCAAACTCACCAAAAACTCTATCAATTATATATGCTATCAAAGCTACACTATAATACATTGAACTTACAAATCCTATGATTTTAATTTTTTTATAAATGTTATAATTTATTTGATGCAATAGTATCATTACTTTAGTAAAAAGGAGTCCCAAATGAAAGTTTTACTTACAGGTTCAACTGGTTATATTGGAAGAAGACTAAAACAAAAACTTCTTGAAGATGAAAACATTGAACTTAGATTATTAGTGCGAAATAAAAAAAGTATTTCTTCTGATATAAAAAACAATATAGAGATAATCGAAGGTGACACTTTTAACAAAGAGTCTTTAAAAGAGGCACTAAAAGATATTGAAGTGGCTTATTATTTAATTCACTCCCTAAGTAATGATAACTACAAAGACCTTGATAAAATTTCTGCTCAAAACTTTTTGGATGTTGCAGATGAGTGTGGCGTAAAAAAAATCATCTATTTAGGTGGTCTTGGTGTAAAAGATGAAAATACAAGTGAACACTTACTTTCTCGTATTGAAACAGGAGAAATTTTAAGTTCAAATAAAAATGTTCAAACTATTTGGTTTAGAGCAGGAGTAATAATAGGTTCAGGAAGTGCTAGTTTTGAAATTATTAGAAATCTAACAGAAAAACTGCCAGTAATGACCACTCCTAAATGGGTAAATACTATGGCTCAACCTATTTGTATAAAAGATGTTTTATCATATCTACAAGAAGCTATAAAACTAGAAACAAAAGAGAATATAATGGTAGATATTGGAAGTAAGGCTCTGAGCTACAAAGAGATGATGATAGGAACGGCAAATGCTTTAGGACTAAAAAGAATTATTATTCCTCTTCCTTTTATGAGTATTAATATCTCATCATATTGGTTAAACCTCTTTACTCCCGTTCCTTTTAGTGTAGCAAAAGCTTTGATTGAAGGACTTAAATCAGAAGTAACCATACAAAACGACAATGCAAAAAAATACTTTGCAAATATAATCCCTATTTCCTATGAAGATTCAGTAAAAAATGCAATTAAAGAAATAGAACAAAACCAAGTAATAAGCAGATGGAATGACACTACAAATGGTGTTTGGGAAAAAAATAGTTCAAATGAAATTTCACAAGCTTTGTATATAGATAGAAAAGAGATTGATATTTCAAATCTTGATAAAAATAAAGTTTATCAATCTTTTACTTCAATTGGAGGGGAAAATGGTTGGTTTGCTTTTGATTTTCTCTGGGAAATTAGAGGTTTTATTGATAAAATGATTGGTGGGGTTGGTCTAAAACGTGGAAGAAGAAGTCAATGTGACTTAAGAATTAGTGATTGTTTGGACTTTTGGAGAGTTGTGGATTTAAAAGAAAATGAAAGACTATTATTATACGCTCAAATGAAACTTCCAGGAGAAGCGTGGCTTGAGTTCAAAATCAAAGATAATAAACTAATCCAATCAGCCTACTTCTATCCAAAAGGTGTTTTTGGAAGACTTTATTGGTATAGTTTAGTTCCTCTTCACTATTTTATATTTAAAAATATGATAAAAAGTATTATCAAAAAAGCATCAACTATTTAGTTTATGCTTTTTAGTATATGATTCACATCTAGTTTTGCTTTTAGAGTAGAAATAAAGTTATCTATGGTTTGTTTTTTATACTCTTGAAAATCAAAACCATTGTAATCAGATTTTATAGATTTAAAGTATTTTGTTCTAAACTCATTATTATCAAAAATTCCATGAACAAAAGTACCTTTGAAATTTTCCTTTTCAAAAGATAGTGGATACTTTTCACACATACCGTGGTGTATTTCAAAACCATCAATTTTTTCTCCAAATAAATCATAAGTTTTTTTCTCTAGGACTTTCTCTTTTTCAAAAACTATTGATTCATCTATTATTCCAAAGCCCTGCTCTTTTAGTGGCTGTTCATTTTCTAAAGCATACTTATCATCAAGAGAATTAAACATCATTTCATAACCACCACAAATGGCACAGATATTTTTATTATAATTTTGTATTTGCTCAAATAGTCCCGTTTCTTTTAACCATTTTAAGTCTTTGATTACAAGCTTGCTTCCTGGAAGTATCACTAAATCAAACTTTTCTAGTGAAATATTTGAACTCACAAACTCTACAAAAACTTCCTCATCTGCAATTAAAGGTTCAAAGTCATTGTAATTACTCATATATGGATATGAAATAACTGCAATATCAAGTTTTTTATTTCTTGGATGTTGTACAAAATTTTTCAAAGATGCACTATCTTCAAATCCTAAGTTAAAAGGCAAATAAGGTAATACTCCTAAAACTGGAATTTTAAAATCCTCTTGAATGATTCTAATTCCCTCATCAAAAAGTGATAAATCACCTCTGAATTTATTTACTATTACACCTATAACATTTTTTCGCAAGTTTTCAGGAAGTAAATTATAAACTCCCCAAATAGAAGCAAAAACTCCACCTTTTTCTATGTCTGCTACAAGTATGATTTTTGTATTGTATTCAGTAGCTATAAAAATATTTGATAAATCTTTATCCATAAGATTTAATTCTACTGGGCTTCCAGCACCCTCACAAACAACACAATCGTACTTTTCATCAAGATAATCAAAGCATCTTTTAACAGCAGGTTTTAGTAAGTCTAAATCTCTGTAATACTCTCTTACATCTTTGTTGGTAACCACTTTCCCCTCAACAATAAGTGAAGCCGAACTTCCACGACCTGATTTTAATAAAATTGGATTTAAATGATATGAAGTTTCAACTCCTAAAACCTCAGATTGAAAATACTGAGCAATTGCTATTTCACTTCCATCATCACAAACATGAGAGTTATTTGATACATTTTGAGCTTTAAAAGGAGCTACTTTATAGCCTAAATCTTGAAGTATTTTTGCTATTACAAAAGTTATTGTTGATTTTCCAGCATCGCTACTTGTGCCAAAGATTGATATGTTATTCATTTATTAAGATTCCTGTTTCTATGAAGTTGTTGATTTTATTTAATTGTTCATTTGATATATTTTGTCTATATTCTAAATTTATTTCAAATTTCCAGAAAAACCAAATTAAATCTTCATATTTGTTCATTAATTCTAACGCTTTAAGTAATTCTTCCTCAGATTCATTTTTACTACTCATTCTCATAAAAATTTTAATCTTATCAATTACTTCTAATTTAAGTTTTATTTTTTTTGCATGTTGTTCTACTATATTTCTTATCGAATTTATACCGTTAATAGGTATATCTTCTAATCTAAAAAATATTGTTGGTAATATCTTTTCACCAATTTCTTTAGGATAATTATCAAATCTAAAAACTATATGATTTGAAACAAAATTAATATTCACCAAAATCAAACATCTTAAAACATCATCACTTTTATCTTGATTTTTAATCCACTCAACTAAATTATCCAAAACTTGAATATAAATTCTTGCATTTAATTCTTCAATTTCTTCAATAGTTTTTAAAATAACTTTTAAATGTCTTCTTAATTTTGAATATTTAAATTTTTCTTCACTATTTTTTTGAAATATGATAGATTTAAATAAATCTCTAATACTTGGCTCATATTTCAAAAATTTAGATACTGATTTTTCTTTTACATTTGAAAAAATCTTTTTTTCTTCGCCCTCAAATACATCATCATTTAAAATAATCACAACTTTACAATTTAAATCAATTGCTAAATGGGAAATAAATCCAAATAAATCATTTAAATCTATATCTTTTGATTTTCTTTCAAAATCATCAAAACAAACTATTCCACCATTTTCAAGATATGATAAAGCACTTCTTTTAATATTTTTTTGTTGTATATCATCTATCCCATCAATTAATTTTGATACATCAAGAAGTGAGCAAAAACTTCCAAATCTTTTTCCAAAATCTTTTACTGTTTCATAGCCAGATAAAACAGCATTTTTCCCACCAACAGAACAAAGGTAAGCTTGGGCATAAATATTATCTTCAATTTTATCAATAGTTCTATTTCCATATAAACTACTATAAACATAAGCTTTTTGTTTCTTAGTTTGATTTTCAGTTAAATCTTTTGCAATAATATTCTGCCAAAAATGAGTCTTCCCACTCCCCCATTTTCCTGAAAGCATAATAACTTTACCATTTGAAATATCATTTTTCAAATAGCCATTATTTCCTACTAAGTACTCTTGTAATCTTTCTTGATTTGTCATTTTGAATATTCCAATTTATTTCTTATAAGAGTTTTCTCTTGATTTTACAGACACAACTAAAATAATAAGTCTATCTTCTTCTTTTTTATAAATTACTCTGTATGTTCTTAGTTTCAGTCTATAAAGTTCTTCGTTTAAACCTTGAAGTTTTTTGATTTTGCCAGTTTTTAAAAGTTCTTGTTCAAATTCAAAAGAGAAATTCTCTACAAATGAGTATAAAGACTCTTTAATAAATCTTATATCTGAAATATTTATATTTTTAAAATCTTTTTTTACAGGCTTTTCAAACTCAAGAGCATACATTTACACTCCTAGTTCTTTAAAAAAATCATCTGCATTTATTGTTCCTGTACTATCATTCAATCTTTTTTTAGCAAGTTGAATATCTTGATAATCCATATACATTTCAAGCGCTTCTGAGACTATTGCTGTTTTTTTCTTACCCATTTCTTTAGACATTGCTTCTAAATCTTCTAATAATTCTAATGATAAAGTAAATGTTGTTGGTTTAACTGTTTTATACATAATAAACTCCTTTTATATTGTTTATTATATTGTTTATTATATTTATTGTCAAACTGTTTTATACATAAATCATCTTCTTAGTCATTCCACCATCTATTACAAAATCACTTCCTGTTATGAAACCTTTGTTTTTTAGTAAGAATTTTACAGTATCTACTATATCATCAGGAGTTCCAACTCTTCCACTTGGGTGTTGTGAGTTATCTGATTTTGTAGGAAGATACTCTTCATTTGTATTTATCCATCCAGGACTTATTGAGTTTACTTTTACATCGGGACTCAAAGTTATAGCTAAGGCATGAGTTAAGGAGCTGATTCCTCCTTTTGATGCACTATATGATTCTGTTCCACTTTCACTCATTGAAGCTCTTGTTGAAGAGATATTTATAATATGACCTTTTGATTGTTTTAACATAGGTGCAAACTCTTTTGACAGAATATATGGAGCTGTTAAATTTATACTTATTATATTTTCCCACTCTTCTAAAGTCTGTTTTTCTAAGCTTTTTGATGAAAAAAATGCTGCGTTGTTTACTAGAGCATAAAGTGAATCAATATTTGTTTTAATCTTTTCAATAGTTTTTAAAAGTTTACTTTTATCTGATAAATCACACTTATAGAAATCTACTTTATCCATCTTATTTTCAATTATATCAATATTTATAATATGATATTTTTTACTAAGTTTTTTTGCTATTGCTCTACCAATACCATTTGATGCACCTGTTATTATGATATTTTGCATTTTTACTCCTAAGGTTTATTTATATTCTAAATTTTTAACAATTAATTTTTTATTTACAAAAGGATCTACGATTGCAGATATTTCATCAAATTTATATTTTAAATTAAATCCTATTTTAGAGCCTGCGGCTGTACTTTCTAGGATATAAAAAGCTTTGTCATTTACATATAATGCTCTTTTATTTGCTAATTCTTTTTCCATATTTACTATTACAAAAATATGTTTTGGCACTAAGACAAAATATGCTTCATATCCTCGAACTTTTAAAAGTGAAATCAATAGATTTGATTTATCATCACAATCTCCAAAGTTTTGAGTAACCACTTGTTTTGAACTTCGTGCAACGCTTTCATTTATTTTATAGGGAATTGCAGTTACAAAATCTAACATTGATTGAACTTCGCAGGTTTTTTCACCATTGCAGTCTTTTGTTAGATAAGCTGCAAGTTTTATAGTGTAATCATCAGTTCTTACTTGATTTACATAAGTTGAATCACCAATATCTATGAACTGATTTTTTACTATAAAAAATGATGTAATTATCATATAAATCACATAAGCTATAAATATTGCTGATAAGAAAAAAGAGAAGTATTTTACAAATCTATTTTTGATTAACATATCTGTTTTAAGGCCTCGCTCAAGGCTTCATTTGCATTTGAAGATTTAACAGCAACTCGAACATATCTCTCATCTAAACAATCAAAATTTGAACAATCTCTAACCATAATTTTAAAAGGTTTTAACTTTTCTTGAAACTCTTTTGCATTTAATGATTTTAATTTTATAAGTACATAGTTTGCACTACTTTCAAGAATATCTTCTACTAAAATTGAACTTTTTAAAATATTTTCTAACTCTATTTTATTTTTTACATTTATAGCTTTTGAGATAGATTTAAAAAGTTTATCATCTAAAGC
>Ga0180008_1001308_pt1 | contig 16078 bp, 15 predicted proteins | sample MM_PW_MetaG_FD_121121 | JGI IMG/M metagenome (GOLD analysis project Ga0180008, IMG submission 121121) | Groundwater microbial communities from the Aspo Hard Rock Laboratory (HRL) deep subsurface site, Sweden - MM_PW_MetaG | ecosystem: Environmental > Aquatic > Deep subsurface > Groundwater...
GAGTTCATCGTCCGTCAGGAGACCTCAGTAAATCTTCTGGGTGAGTTCATTGTCAGGCACACTACATCAAACCTACTCGGAGAATTCATCATTCAACATACAACTACCCTGGATTTACCCGCTTATTTCTGGGTCAATTACTACGCGAAAAGCCTCTTAGCTGCCTTTAATGTGCGTCAAACCTCATCTCGAGCCACCGACTTCGAGATAATAGATACCACCAGAAAACTCACGATCCAGGATCCAGATCGGGAGATGACAGTTACTTCCCCGCGGAGAATGAGACTGACCCATGATGGGGAGATGATAGTTACTCCCCGACGGGGAATGAGGGTTGAATAACCACATAAAATAGTTATAACTAGATAAACGAATAATTGAGTGGAAGGCTCCAAATGGTGACATGGGATCTCCTTGATCAGGACTGGGACAGTGTCACCGGATGGAATCAATCCGGAAGCGGAATCTCAGAAATCGACCCTCCAGGACAACTTCATCAAGCCCCTAACCCCTCCAATGTAATTCATAGAATTCGGGATATAGGGTCATTACCTAGCACCTATACTGCTGAATTTAGATTAAAGATAGACGATTTCGGGTCCTCTGGACGATGGGAACATGATTTTTATGATGGGATTCATGTATTACAATTCAAGATATATGCTTCTTCTATTGTTCTCGAAAATCACGCTCCATTTGCTTTCAACACCAATATCGGTAAATTCTATATTTGGAGATTAGTCATAGACAGTGTTGGACACCATTTTTACGTTTATAGAAATGGCATTTATATTACTGATTTGGGGGCCGGCGTTAACTGGACTAAAGCCGACGGAACTCTCTATGTATCCGCTGTAAATACCAGCATGGAGGGTCACGAAGATTACTTCAAAATTGCAACAGGACTACATCATTTTGGGAGTTCTGACCTTGCATCTAGACTTACCATCAGACAAGGGATTGAAAGTCTTCCTGCAAAACTTATAGCTAGGCATTCCTCTTCTCTCGATCTTAATGCCGCTTTCAATGGCCAGATTTCGCTGAACTTAAAAGCTGAGTTCATCGTCAGAAACATCGGAACCGTTGATCTCCTCGCAGAATTCAAGATCCGACAATGGATAGAAAATCTTCCCGCAGAATTTGCAGCCAGATATTCCACCTCCCTCGATCTCAATGCCACTTTCAACGGTCAAGTTTCGCTGAATCTTCCTATGAAGTTTACTGTGCGAAAACCTAATGCTAGAGATTTATCCGCACAATTTAAGGTCGGACAGAGTTGGAGAGACCTGAAAGCTGGATTCGATGGCCAAACATCTGTAGATCTTTCCGGCAAATTCATCAGCAGACATGTCGCTACAGCGCGTCTGCACGGTGAATTTATGGCTGGGCAAAGTGCTGTGAACCTATATGCTGAATTTGAAGCTGGCCAAGGTTCAGTAAATCTTTATGGTAAGTTTATTGTCCGACATGCAGCTTTGAAGGATCTGAAAGCTGGCTTCGATAGTCAAGCTTCTGTGAGGCTTTCCGCTGAAGTCATTATCAGGCATTCAGCGAGTGCTAACCTTCCTGGGAAATTCACGGTCCTTCAATGGATGGAGGATATACTCTCACGGCTCAGAATCGAGAGAATCTATAATCTCAAAGGATCTGCCGGAATCGCGTTCTACTGGCAGGGTGCGGATAACCCTCCGGAATCCATTGTTGATTTCATTGTGGAATCTCCGACGGGCTTCTGGGTCGCTGAGTTTTATGATGGCCCAGCCCGACTCAGGTACGTCTTTATCCCCTGGACATTATTCAGAGAGACTGGATTAGATGGCTCAAGGCCAGACATGACTCAGATAGATGCCTTTACATGGATCGTTCATACCAACGGTTTGCGCAGAATAGATTATATCCATGCCCCCATTTTCGGGAATCTCTACGCTATCTTTGAAGTCCGACAAACAACATCTACGAATTTGAAGGCGGGATTTCGAATACGACAAAGCTTTAAGAACTTAGCCGCGAAATTTGAGGTAATGGTATCTAGGGTCGATCTGATCGAGGAACAGGTTCTGGCGGGGATTCAGCAGGATGTAGAATTCACAGGCTTGGATCTGAGCACTCATAAATTTTATCATCTAATAGGAGATTTCAAGAATGCCGATGCGGTCAATCAAGTCTATGTCTACATATTCTTCAATGCCGATGAAACTGCTGCGAATTATGAATCACGGTATCTGATCAATGGTGGTGAACAAAATCCCGCTACGCCGTTGCTGCTCACAGTAAATAAGGATCAGAGAGGCAAAATCGATATAACGATCACGATAGATCCTGATGGAAAATTGAATTGGGGGGGAATATGCAATCATGCACAGCTCGATCAGTATATTTCATCAGGAATCCACAAAGTAGTTCAAGCGAATTTAACGAACATAAAGCTGACGACGATAAGAACAATTGGTGGTGCGCCTGGTGACGGTTTCGTGGCGGGGTCCGTCTTTCAACTCTACGGCTATAAAGCTTCCTAGTTAAACGGCATTATGTTTAATGAGCTTCTTTCCCTTAGCCTTTAATTCATCGTACTCGGCTTCTAGCTTCTTTATCTCAGGTATTAAACCATGTCTACGTAATTCTATAATTCGCTTGAGGAGTTCTCTCATTCTTTTTCTTCGCTCCATTCCGGCTTTCATCATTTTAGGCAACTCCTGTCGCACTAAATGAATACAGTCTTGTCCACACATTTGCTGTTGAATATGCCACTATATATGAATACATCATCAGGAAGAATTGCAGTGGATGAGTAGGTACTGCGGTAGTATGAGTGGCTTTAAGGACATCGTCAATATAGAGTCTGATTCTGCCTCCTACCGGATATTCACTAGCATTTTCCCAGATAATCTTGAAGGTATGCTGAACTTTGAAGTTTACTCCTAGAATGGCGGTTGTTTCCGTAGCCCCATCATTTTCTGTGTAAAAATCCCATCCTCCTACCCCGTCCGGCACTAACATAACTGCATGGGCACTGCTACCTGCAAACCAATCCCATTTATTCTCTATAAGCCCGAAGGCGGGAGTATATATTGGGTCCACTCCCCCCTCAGCATTTACCTGGGCGTCGAAGGTGAAAGTACCCTTACTATAGGCCCGATGACTACCGACCATCGTGACAATTGTTCGATCATTTATTGCATGTCTCTGCCTCGCCGTTATTGCCCCTGTTGTCGGATCCACCTCGATCTGGCCCTGTTGAAGACCGACTTCGATTTCGGCAGCGAGATTTTGCCATACAAACTGGTAATCCCAGAGACCATCCGGAAGAATCATGTTGTCTACATAGAAACCTGCCTTCAAATCAATAAATCTCTTCCGTACACCCAACACGAATTTCGCTGATAACCGCTTCGAAGTTTTACCTGTTCCCGGCCACGTATCCTCCCCTATCACCGGATGGCGATATTTCCATCCAAACTGTATATAGTCGAAACCTCCAGATACGTAATTATCTTTTATTCTTAGAGATGCCTGACCTTTCTCTTTGACTTTAGTATCTACCGCGTAAGTAGGTCGAGAAAGAAAGCCAGTTCCTACATTCTCAGAATAATTGAACCATGCATTGGGGTCTTCGGCAATGATTATCGCCGAATCAGTGTATGAATGCCGCACTATGAATTTCCCTGAGAGGTTTTTGACCCCCAGATTTCTCACGAAAAAAGCCGCCGGTAAATTCTGTGCCCCCGCAACACGCACCACCATCTCTGCGGAGAGATTCCCTGAACTTGACCGCCTGATCACGAATTCAGATGGAAGATCTAGTGTATGCTGAACAACGAATTCCCCGAGTAGATTTGCAGTACCTGCGTTCTGAATAAAGAATTTTGCGGTCAAATTCTTTACGAGCTGGGCGACCACGAATTTTGCGGGTATGCTGAACTGATTATTTCTCTGAACCGTGAATCTGGAAGGTATCTCGAGCACGGCTTGACTTTCGAATGATCCATGTAAGTTTACATATCCCGCATTCCGCACGAAGAATGCCCCAAGAAGATCTTTACCATCTTGCCCAACCTCGAACTGCGCAGGTAAATTTACTGAGCCGTCGGCCATATGGGGTTCTCGCCTAATTATTCGTTTATCTAGTTATAACTATTTTATATGGCTTCAAGTCATTTAATCTCTTGAGGATGGTCATAAAGGAGTCCGTCGAGAGGGGGACACGTAAACGGTTCCAGACGACGATCACCGATCTAGGTGGAACTGCCCAGGATCCAGATACAGATACTTGCTTTGTGCGCCTCGAGAAGGTGGGATCCTATGATGCCGGATCTCCGACGGAGTGGGTGCTTTGCAGCAAGGTCGGAGGCACAGGAGTGTTCGGAGCCGATATCTGGCTAAGCAATTATCTGACTCTAGGTGACTGGATTGCTCGATTCAAATGGGAAATTTCAGGAGTACTCGACGATGACTCTTTTCCCTTCACGATCATCCGCAGAGATAAGCCCTATGACAATAGAGCAGGACCGGTGTTATAATGGCAGATGGATCGGTAACCCTCCTTGCAGGATTTTGGTCTAGAAATGCTGCCATAGTCGGCACAAGCGCCGCAGCGGCCCATGATCCAATTCTCGAACCCTCCCAGAGAGCCACGTTTGCTGCCGCAGGCAGACGCTGGGTATTCTATACAGATGGCACCAATCTTGTGTTCAGATCGAGCACCGATGGCGTGGCGTGGTCTGCTGACACCACGGTAAGAGCCTGTGTTAAAGGTGACCGATTCGCGATTCATTTCGATGGAACATACGTCCATTATGCATATGCAAGTCCGGTAGCCGGCGCATCAGGAGGCATATGGTATCGCAGGGGTGCGCCGCAGTCAAATGGCACTATAACTTGGTCGGCTGTTGAACAAAAACCTGCAGAACCCGGAGAGCCAGGCAATGTCTTTCTGACACCCTCCGTTTCCGTTGATAGCAGTGGATATCCTTGGATCGTCTGGGTATTATACGATGATGATGGTCCTACTTATCGCCTCTATTGTATTAGGTCTTACAATAACGATGGCACTTGGAGCGGCGCTGAGGGCGGTGGATCTCTCGCTAGTGGAATGGACTCAACAAGCTGTCCCCGACTCGTCCCCTTACGTGCACGAAGAATGTACTGTCTCTATGATAAATCCGGTGAGATCCTGGGGAAGCTATTTTCAGGTATCACCAATCCCACTTTGTGGGGTTCTGAGGAAGACACTGGCGCCGATATAGCTGCTTCCCGCCTCTACGACGCGGTCTCGTACCTCGACCACGTACACCTGGTATGGACTGAGACGACCACGCTCAAGCTCCAGCACAAGAAGCGAACATATGGAACCGGCTGGAGTGCTTCACATGAGATATATGACGCCGTCCTCTCCGACATGGGCCCCGCCCTCAGCATAGGATCCCAGGGCAAGCCCACATTGTACGTTTTCTGGGCTCCTGATGAAGCAAATCCTACCGCTGACCACGTCTTCTATAAAACCAGCACGGATGATGGGGTCAACTGGTCTGCACCGATCGATTGGATCGATGAATCAGCGGATGGATTTCCATTACCTAATCAGCAATCAGTCTTCGAGGCTCAAGGAGAATTCTACATTGGGTGCATATGGATTCGCACGAGCCCTGACGATATTCGCTACTATGAGGTGGAAGACGCCGCGAATGAAGTCTTGAATCTCCTTGGTCAGTTTATAGTAAAGCAATGGCGGGAGGATCTACTCGGAGAATTCGACGCCCGCCAAGAGGCGAATATCAACCTTCATGCCGCTTTCGATGGTCAAATTTCACTGAACTTAAAAGCCGAGTTCATTGTTCGTCAGGAGACCTCAGCGAATCTTCTCGGTGAAACCATAGTCCGACAGGAATCCTCGGTGAACCTGCTAGGATACTGGGAAGGTCAGACGTCAGTAGACCTACTCGGCGAAGCCATAGTCCGTCAGGAGGCCTCGGTGAACCTGCTAGGATACTGGGAAGGTCAGACGTCAGCAGACCTACTCGGCGAAGTCATAGTCCGTCAGGAGACATCAGCGAATCTTCTGGGTGAAGTCATCGTTAGGCATGACAACACAATAAATCTCCTTGGAGAGTTCATCGTCCGCCATGAATCATCAACGAGCCTTCTGGGCGAGTTCATCGTCCGTCAGGAGACCTCAGTAAATCTTCTGGGTGAAGTCATCGTTAGGCATGACAACACAATAAATCTTCTTGGAGAGTTCACCGCCCGACATGAGTCCTCGGTGAACCTACTCACTGCAGGCTTTGTCAGAAACGCTGGAATCTCCAATCTTCCTAGTGAAGTTATTGCTAGACACTCAGCTACGCTGAATCTACCTGCATTATTTACCGCCAGACATGCCTCAACCGCAACCAACGGGAATTTACCTGCAAAATTTGCTGTCAGATATATTTATCCTTATTGGACCAGCCGAAAATACATTAACGGCGTTATTGATGCAGCAGAATCTCTCATAGGAGATGCCAAACTGGAATTCATCATCGAGGGGGTGATGGATGACATCAAAGTTTGGGCTGAAGCAAATACCGTTAGTTATACTACCTGGATGAATATCGAGGTTGTTCCAACAGCCATCAAACGCGCCACCACCTACGGCACTGTCGCTGCACTATATGCCCGCCACACAAAGACATTCCAAGGACAAGTGATACCAACTCTAGCTCCTGTGGCTGTGACTGTTACTGGCGAACAGGAAAAAGCTATGGAACATTGGGTAGGAAAGATGGAAGAAATGCTCGAACTTTATCTGAGCGCCCAAGGCTTCGAACGGATATATATCAGCACAGCGGATGAGGAGCCCGTTTTCACCATGGCCGATATACCTGCTGACGTCACCGATGAAACGTCGTGGCTCGGATGGTTAAAGGTGCGTGAAACCTAAATGACGCTTTCAGGATCTACTGCGCCTGGGTCAATTCGGATTCGTGCTGAGGGTCTTCCTTCAGCTCTACATTTAGCTCAGAGCGTTCCTGATCGAATTCTCCCTCCTTCGATAGATGATGCACTGGATGATCTCGTCAGACTAGGTATCGACTTGATGGCCATAAATATCTTGAATACAATCAGGACCGATAAATCGTCGGGGGATTTAGCTAATTCAATTCAAGGTGAATGGAAACAAACTGGAGGCACTCCGGGGAAAACGGGGGGTACCTATGAACTAGAAGTGGGATCTGCTCTTCCCTACGCGAAATATGCCTCCCGGGAAATCGGATTGAGCACAATTAACCGGAACGTGCTCGTCCAACCTGGAAAATGGAGATTCATTGGAATACGCCCACCAATCCCGAAACACCCCTTCTTGGAACAGACGCTGGGAGACCTCCATAAAGCCATGCCTACATTGCTCGGGGGACACTTTAACAGATATGCCGGAGAGGTTCAGAGAGAGGTCGACGAATTATCGAGGGATGAAATGTGAGTGAATACGTCTCCCTAGAACGGATCATCGAAGATCCTATCGAGGATATCAAGTCAACACTGAAAAACATGGACGTCTTCGGCAAAGTTGATGAAGGTACTGAAGTTTACACTGGCACGGAGCCGTGGGCAATCATTCTACCTGGTCCAGATACCATACGACTGGATGGAAATCAGCAGCTAAAACATACTATGAGCGTCTACGTCAATTATCTTCAAGCTCAAGGTTCTGGAACCCTGAAGGATCTCAGAGCTCTAGGAGAAGCTGCCCACGATGAGTTGATGAAGGATCAAACCCGGGGAGGCGCCTGTTTCAACTGTCTTCCGTTATCGTGGCATCCCGGCTTCATGGCGATGGGGGAGTATACCTTTGTCGGAATCCAGAGCATATGGGGGGCAGTGAACTGGCAGACATTTCCACTTCCAGCATCCCTTGGGCGAGCATGGGAAAGTATGGAAGACGTCGTGGAAAAGATCGTTACAGCCTTCAAAGACGAACTTTTGAATGTGCCGGAGATAGACGACATAAATGAGGGTGAAGAGATCTACCAGGGTAAAGGCACTGTAGCTTGGGTAATTCCCGGGCCCACAAGCATTGAAAGCTTCTCACGTGCTCGACTTCAGCATACAATGACGCTGTACCAGAATCTTCTCACTGCATCCACAACAATGACTCTGGCTGAAATGCGGAAGATAGGTGAGGCTGCTTATGATGCTTTAATGCAAGATATCACGCATGATCAGAGTTGCAGTGTTTGTCTTCCACGGCTCTGGCATCCCGGTTTCCTGCAGTTTGGTCCAACTTCTTACGTGGGGATCCTGTCAAATTGGGAGGCACGCGTCCTCCAAACTTATACTCCTACGTAAAATCCTTTAATACTAATTCCTAGAATAGTTATCGTGAGAGAAAATTGGGAGGCACGCGTCCTCCAAACTTATACTCCTACGTAAAATCCTTTAATACTAATTCCTAGAATAGTTATCGTGAGAGAAACTAAATGTCGTCGATACTTGGCGGTTTCCTTGGCACTATCTACACGCACACAAGCATGACTACGGGAACTGCTACTAACCGAGGAGTCATCACGCGGATCACGCCTGTAATTGATCCCGGGAATCTCAACATCCGAGGTACCGGTGAACGCGGGCTTTACGATATTCTCATTGGACGCCGAGAACCACGTCTCACCATAGAATTCTTGCCCACCGATAAATCCTGGCTCGCAAGCATACAGGACGGCTCATCCGGAACCGAGTTCCTCTTCCTCAAATTCGTAGGGAATAAAGGTCTAACCTTTGTAGATGCATACGTGAATCGATTCAGCGCTGAAGTTCAAAACGGTGAGACAATACGATGTACCGCAGAATTCTGGGCGGGAGGAGATGCAACCTATCCTGTAGGAGTCATAGATTGGGATGATGTTACCCCAACCTGCAGCTGGGGCGCTAGACAGACAACTCCCTACCGCTGGTTGGATAGTGATCTGCGTATCGGAGTTGCAACTGAAACTCAGTGGTGGAGCTGGAGATATGAAGTCAATAATAACCTGGAGCGTCTCGGAAATGTGGCGACCGGCGGAACCCGAGCAATCAAACCTAAACAACGCGATGTGACGGGCTTGATCGTGAAGGACCTCGAAGACTTTGAGGAATATGGAGCTATAGCTGATCTCACCTCTGAGATGGCTCGTTTCAATATCCGTATCAGAATCGATGGAACTGCTTTACTGGACTGTGATCGTTGCCGATGGGGCACCCTTGAAGCACCAACTGCACCGGAGGATCTTATCGCAAAGAGGTTTCCGTTCACCGCTACTGACTTAACCACCTTGACACCTTAGTGATGTAGAATGTCATCCAGCGAGTTTGAGATAACCAAGGAAAACGCCCCGTATGCCCCAGAGGAAGAACTGGGAGTCTATAAGGCTAAGCGATGGACTTGGCGAGAGAAGCAGAAAGCTGTAATGAGTGCTAGCAAGATCCTTGATGATAAGAAGGGGTTGATAGAGCTGGATCTCGTTGACTTCCAAGCGGAGCAGATCTTGCGCTGTGTCACGCCTCCTGAAGGATTTGAATGGGACAAGGAGCGGATAAATAACCTCGATCCTGATGTAGGAGACGCTGTCCTAGATGCCTGTCGCAAGGTAAACGGGACCACTCTTTCTGAGCGAACCCGTTTTTTAGGGCTCTCCGAAGAGGAAGAGAACATCCCTGGCTGACTCTGTATTGGGCTTGCACGCATCTGACAACCTTACCAGATCCCACAAAATCAGTCGAGGACCAGGACATGAGACTCCTCGAGATCCTCATGTACGTTGAGGAAATGGCGGCAAAAACGGACAAGGAAGGACCTGTATGAGTGTAATGGATCTCACGGCGAAAATACGCATCGTGCTCGAGATAGATCGTCCTGGGCCCGAAATGGCGCAGCTAGCCGAAGGAGTTCAAACAGTTGGGGTTCGAATTGCTGAGATCAATCAAATCCAGAATACTTATCGACAGACCACGGTCTCAACAACCGCTAGTGTTCGAAATCTGCTCTTGAATCTGCGTATGTTCTCATTTGGCATCCGAACATTGAGACGAGAATTTGGGGATACAAATCCAGTATTAGAGAGCTTTTCCACTGCAATGATAACCGTTGCCGCAGCAGGAACCATGGCTGTATCCGGTGTGGCCTTAATTACCCAGACAATGGCTAAATTATCGCCCTATTTGATATCAACATCAAAAGAGGCCGTGGCACTTGCTGCCTCAATGGCAGGACTGGGTATAACATGGAGCATGGTCGCCGTCACCGCTGGTCTTGTAGTCGCAATTCCGCTTGCATCATGGGCTATGGACAGTATCTCTGGAATAAGCGCTCTGAGGCAAGAGGCAAAAGATCTGGAATCAGACTTGGCGATGATCGAAAATCGCCTAAAAAGCATGTCTGCTGAGCAGGATAAATTCAATCTGGGCATGTCAGCAACTCAAATCCATATGAGAGAATTGAAGCGAGCAATCGACCTAGCAGGAGGGTCAAATGAGGCCCTCGAATCTCAACTTGCCGCCATAACTGCCGAATACGAAAATATGGGCATCGAAGCATCAAAAGCCAGCCTTGCAGAAAAGGAACTATTAATCGTTCAGACTGAGGGTAAAACCCTTCAAGATGATCTTATTCGTCTAGCAAATGCTAGAAAATACGCTCAAACGCAAATAGCGGGGCATCCTGGGGCTTATGGCTTTGGAGAGGATGTTTATTACGAGACGATGAAAGCTCTGGGGACCACAACGGGAAGGCCTTCTGTACAGCAGCTTCGAGAATATACTGGAAGAGAAAAGGGCGCCGCTGGGCTAGGAGGTGGGACCACATCTCCATCTGTTACCATCAACTTCCCAGGGGCCATCTTCAATACTGAAGGAGATATTGAAGCCGCTCTTCAATCTGGAGCCGAAAAAGCAGGACGAATTATCTATAATCAATATGGAACCCCAGGAAGTCAGAGATAAATGGTCGATGCCTCGATAAATCTTTCCGCTAAATTCGAGTCTCGTCAGCCATCGATAGCTGATCTTTCCTGTAAGTTTTTTGCGAGCCGATATAGAACCCCCAATCAAATAAAGGAATTAGACTGTTGGGGTGCCCTCTTATGTATTGATCCCAATGGTCTACGAGAAGATCAGAAAGGGCCTATTTACTTCCTTCTCGACACATGCGTGCTCCGCACTGGTCTCACTGATAAAGCCGGAGGATTTGCTGCAACAATTAATGATAACAAGACCTCGATCTCATCGAACGGGACACAAAAACGCATCTATGACATGACGCTCTTCGAATCAGATACCATCTACATCCGAGATAACGACGAGTTCTTACTCGGAGTTCAGGAAGGCCCTTCCTCTGAATCGTGGACTCCTAACAGCGGGCGATACTGGTTCATGGGGGGGTGGATCGACAAGCGATATTATATCTACGGCGCCAAAACCCAGATCATCGCCAACATCGAAGGCAAATGCTACATGGATCTGTGGAAAGAGAACTTTTTTGGCACAGGTGCAGCTCCTCGTAATTATAATGAAGCTGTTGACATCCTCCAGGTTGTTGTGGATCTTCTTCACGACATGAATGCGATCCAGGACTCTGATTATGAGTTCCGCAGCCATCCCGATAATTTTCCAGGTTCACCTTTAACGGTTGACGTGGCTTCTGGAGGGACCACAATCACGGTAGAGTCGACAACTCCTTTCCAGATAGGAAATGCATTCATCTGGGATAATGAGAATTACACAGGTGAGACGGTTTCGATTACGGCGATTCCCTCGACTACCCAACTAACAATAGTTGGACCGGGGATCGCCAGCAGTGAAGGATACTCCTTAGATGAAAATGCATGGATCGTTATGTCCTCCGAACTTACGGGGGTCTCTTTCCTCAAAGAATTCAGTAATTCCCCGATGTTTGGTGTGCTACAGGATCTCTGCGAACGTGCCGAGTATGAGTGGAAGGTTACTCCATACCCGACGGGAATAACACCTGCCTCACGCCGTGCTCTTGAATTTTATCCCCGGGTATCAGCTCCCCGTTCAGAGGCTCAGTTTATCACATATAATGACAATATCAGGCAGTTACCCTCCATAATGGTGGGTGACACTACAAACCTTGTAACTAATGCGCTTGTCACGGGAAAGCCTGTTACCTTTCCCGAGGATAAAGTGACATGGATAAACACAGGAATATGGCCTGATCTATCAAGTCGAAATCGATATTATAGCATAGCTTCAACCCCACCTCCACCGAACGCGTTTAGTCAAGCTTTTGCTGATACCACCCTCATCTTAGATGATGAGTTAAACGCTGCCTTAAATCTGCAGAAAGATAGTGAACCGATCTTCAATCTTTATCTTAGTCTTTTCGCTCAAACCTCAACTCTCTCTATAGCCACTTTGGACCTGGATCTGAGAAAATGGCGAAGAATTAAATTCCGTTTCAGACATGCAACGGCGAAATCCCCGACTATCACACTCACGGTGGCTGATTATCTTGCTTTAGCTGGAAGCACAATTACCGTTGTCTCTAGCGTGATCGATGGGGCTTCAGGCATATCTTATTTGATCGAGGGCGTGGACTGGGATGCTGAAGTCAATAATGACACCACCGCTGAGAATATTCGTGTAGCCATAGAGAATTCCCGCCCCGGCATCCTTGTTGCCACCCGCGTTGGCGCCGTCATCACCATCACGGTTTTGGTTATCGTTGGCCCGCTAGCCCCTGAATACTGGCTAACCTACATTGATTCTACTGCGTCAGCAGCAGATCTCGTCATCGATACATCAGAAGTGAATCTTTACCGCATCGGACTCAATACCTATGATCAAACATATGCTGGTGGTGTAAATATCTGGAATCGGCGTTTCTACTATGATTTCGGGAAAGGCGTCGTACAAAGCAGCGAGATACTCAATGATCCCGTAGTATCAAACCATGACATCGTGAAAGATAGAGGCTGGAATGAGATCGATATTTTGCTTCCAGATGTAAATCCCGATGGTACCATAGGCAGCGGCACAGTCGCAGATCTATATGATGATGATTACATGCATGGATGGAGGCCCGTCTTCCTTACCGGGCCTCCTATTACTCCGGATACCACAGCGGATCCAACGAATATAGACTTCTTGGATATAGATATACAATGCACAGAACGCGGAGCAGGAGGTCTATCAACAGATGCTCCTGGAAGTTATGTCAGAAATCTCAGTGGAACAAATAAGACATTCGCGTCGACTCTTCCCTTAGCTGCAGCCGCGCAAGCTGGTGATGTTTTTCTTGATGTGGCCAATGCCTACCGAATGGCTGGAGACTATCTGCCTGGTACAGGCTCAATACCAACGGAGGCAAGAGTATTCCGTGAACCATATCCTGAATATGTGATTTGGAGAAATTCTGCTAACTGGGAAGCGATCAGTATCGCTGGGATAGCAGATAGTGGAGGATTGTATCCTGACCTCCATGGAACTGGAGATACCAATGTCCGTCTAGAAACGCCTCTCGTAAACAGCTATGCCACAGGGGAGATTCTCTGCCGTGGCGGATGGAACATTAGTTTTAGCCAGCTCCACTTCACCCCCGGGTCCATAGATAAATCGAATTCTCTACCATCTAATCTGGCCAATCCGAAACGTTATCGTCTCGTAAGTTCTGATGACGTCGAATATTTGCTTGATGTAGAAGGATTAGGCGATCAAACGTTATTGGATTCTGCAGCTTATCAGGGCGTTAAGATCACACTTGATGGTGATCCTCGTCGGCGCATTGGCCTGCGAGTGATTCCTTATTTAGATCCATTACGTGCTGCTGCGGGTTTACCTACTATTTTCCATGGAATAGATATGGTGATAGACGCGGCAGAGCATCACATTGTCTCCTGCAGCTTCTTCTCCACTTTCATGCTCGGGACCATAGCCACTAGAGGTAAGGAACGGGTAATGGCTGCAATAAGTGGACAGCAAGAAGCTAAATTAGCTCGAACAAGTTATGGTACCCGAGTCGTGGGTTCATATCAGAGGAAATGAAATGAGTGAAGATATTAAATCGGCAGAAGCCAAACCGAAGGATGACGGCATCTTCAGCAGCGACGACATCGATACCCGGATGAAGTACAAGGAATTCCAGCATGACCCCGAAGGAAAGACCTCCAAAATCAAAATCGAAATAAGACAGAATCGTCAGAGAGCGATAAAACTTTGAGTGAGGGAGAAGAATAAACATATGCGCAGCAAAATGGCGATAGCTCAACCACGAAATGAATTTGGGCGATTCAAGAAGGTGGGGACATAAAATTGGCCGTAAGTGAAGGATCCCCCACAGAAATGCCGGTTGGTCCCGAGGACATTAAAGTTTCTGATTGGTCAGAAACGCCTCTCTGGGAGATGAAGTTCAAAGTCTGGCACGCACTTATAGAAAAAGGGTGCATCGCAAAGAGAGGTGTAGGTGGGCAATTCTGTGGATTAGGAGGGACTGCTTGTTACTACGCCGCGTGCCCACGTAGAATCTTCGAGGAAGTTGCTGTATTCAAAGAGGATATACATCAACCAGTGCCCACCCCCAACTTCGTGAAGAACTTCAATCAGGGTCTTGCCAGGATCGACAAGCTGGAGAAAGGTTTAGTCCGAACCAAGAAGATCATTGATCAGCATTTAGCCAAAAAAGAGGAATAAATTATCTCTGTTTGACTGTGAATGAAGCCTTTACATCATTGGTTTTCCGACCCTTGGGCACCTTCAATACAGCCAATTGTTTCAGTAATTCCATATCCGTTATGAAGGCGTCATAATTCAGCTTTTTCGCCCTGAGACGAATCTGACGGATCTGAGAAGACATGGCGGTAGGCCTTGTTCCTAGATAATTCTTGATCGCTTGTCTCTGTTCATTACTCAGTATGAAACTTCGAACCATTCTAATCTACCTCCTTAATTACGGGAAATCGAGATTGCCCCAAAACCCCGAGTGGTTGGGTTGGTTCAGCGATAAAATAAGTAACTCCCTCTATCCATACTCCTTCTTTCTGGAATTCGAAGTGATCCTCATTCATCTGATCCATGGCTCTCGCCCATTTCAGATAATAATAGGAGAGCACTAGGAACCCGATGATCACCGCAGTAATAACCGGATAAAACGTCCAATGAACCATAGCTCTACCATAGTTACTGCTGCTGTCACGACATATAACTTTACCGAGTCGTTTCAGCTATAGTCACGACCTCCTTGTCGATGCTCTTAAATTCAATTACCTCATCCTCCTAATGGGAGTCCGAGTCCCGTCCGGACGGAAATCCCTCTGCCGCCAAGAGGCAGAGCAAAATAGAACACAAAGGCCAATGATATCCGGGGGTCCACCACCCTGGATGGAGGCCTACAATCCTCCAAGGCTGGGTAGGAGCCTACTAAAGTTTTATACTGGCCCTGGCGTTCTGTAGGGTGGTCGCTGGCATGACGGCCCAAAAGCAGGAAGGGCGAACAAACCCTCCATCATGCTAATTTCTCTCTGAAGGAATGGTGGGCATTCTTTTGCCCATGGGCAAAACCGTTATAGATGTCTGTCTATAGTCTTTATACATGGTTCTAGAAGTAACCAATGTTTCACTGATCCAGTTCAAGGATCATGAAATTAAAGAAGAATCGATTCCCCCAAGGATGCTGAAGGAGATCGATAGTAAAGACCTTATCCTCCCCGTCGTTCTTCGTTGTGGCGCTGTGGATTATACCCTCGGTACCATTCTTCGTACACGGCGAGGCCGAGATGAAGTCTTCGGAGACCTCTCTTTGGAGATATCTGGTTCACTTGAATACGAAGTAATCAAAAATGAAAAGGGTGAGACCACGGGCGTTAAACCCAAAAAATTCGTTTACGTGAAGGAATAAACATGACACACCTCAAGGATTTTTTGTATCTCAAGCTTACCGAGGAAGAATATAGGGAGATCCTTGAGTACGTCAATGCTATACTCCCGATGACTTGGGTGAAAAAATACGATAGTGGAGAATTCCCCCTTTCTGATGAGAAGATGAACCCAAATACTGTGGGTATCTTGGGTGAATGCGCATTAGGTAAGTATGAAGGAAAACCTGTAACTCAGA
>Ga0180008_1001309_pt1 | contig 16075 bp, 20 predicted proteins | sample MM_PW_MetaG_FD_121121 | JGI IMG/M metagenome (GOLD analysis project Ga0180008, IMG submission 121121) | Groundwater microbial communities from the Aspo Hard Rock Laboratory (HRL) deep subsurface site, Sweden - MM_PW_MetaG | ecosystem: Environmental > Aquatic > Deep subsurface > Groundwater...
GGACGACCTGGTAAGGTCACATCAATCGTTTCATTTTCAAGCTGTTGTTGAATAGCTGCGTTCTCTAATATTACTTGTCTTTCATCAAGTACGACTGTAACTTCCTCGCGTACTACGTTTACTAAAGCCCCCATTTTAGGACGTTCTTCAGCAGGTAATTTCCCCATACCTTTTAGCAAATCCGTAATCGGTCCTTTTTTACCTAAGTAAGCTACTCGTACTTCTTGTAGTTCTTTCACACTTGAAGCGGCTTCTATTTTACTGATCGCTTCTTGTTTCAATTGTTGTAATTGTGCTTCCATTTTTATATCCTCCCTCTAAAAAATCAAAAAACCCCGCCCCTATAAAAGGGACGAGGAACTATTTCGCGGTACCACCCTGATTACTACGCTGATTTCCAGACGTAATCACTTCATTGAATTAACGGCTCTTCACCGGCTCATCTTTACAGCTATGCTGGTCCTGATGGCAGCTAACGGGGTGAACTTCGATGAACCTTCTATATTTGCACTTGCAGTCAAGGTGCAAAATCCCTTCATAAAAGAATTTCATGTACTCTTCCCGATCATTGCTTTTCTTTATTAAATTAGTCTTTATTATACGCTCGAATCTATAATTCATCAAGGCTCAATTTGTTTGAGGTATTAACGTATATAACAATATTCCTGCTGCAACAGCCACATTTAGCGACTCAGCTTGACCGTATAATGGGATTTTTAAATTCATATCAGTTTGTACGAGATGTTCTGGTGCTAAGCCACTTCCTTCATTTCCCATGATTAAGGCAAATTTAGCTTGAGGTTGTACTTCATGGTATGCGATGGATTCTTCTAATGAAGTTCCATATACGGGAATTCCTTGTTCTTTACAAGATTGAATCCATTCGGATAAATCACTTTTAACGATTGGAATATGAAAATGTGAACCTTGACCTGATCGTACTGTTTTTGGATTAAACGCATCTGCTGAACCTTTTCCTAAAATAACAGCATCAATGCCTGCTGCATCTGCAGTTCGTATCATAGTACCAACATTGCCTGGATCTTGAACAGCATCGATCATAAGAACTTGTTTCCACGATTTTTGTTGATCTCTGGAAGTCGTTTGTTGATGACAATGTGCATAAATTCCTTGTGAATGTTCTGTTTCAGCCATTTCTTTCGCAATCTCCATCGTCACTTCAATAATTTCAATATCGTCTACATTCCACTTACTTGGAATCTCCATGCCTTCTCTGATAATAATGGCTAAAACATTGGGTTTGTTTTTTAAAGACTCTTCTACTAAATGAAAACCTTCAACCAAAAACTCACCTGACTTGTCTCGTTCTTTTCGAACAGTAACAAGTTTTTTCCAGTGTTTAACCTGTGTATTTTGTAGGGATTCAATTCGTTTCATCAATTTTACCGCCTTTTTCTTTATAGTGTATCAAATACATGTATAAGTGGCGAGGTCAGCGGACAAAATGAATTTTGAGGAGGAGAGATTATGAACTTTCAAATTCGAGACGCCATTACTGCGAACATGATTGGAAACAATGCTTCCGAAATTCGTGATGTGGTAGAAGATGCTATTACACGAGGCGAAGAGCACTTACTTCCTGGTTTAGGTGTATTTTTTGAAAAATGGTGGAAAACCGCTCCAGAACCTGAAAAAGAATCTGTTTTAAAACATTTAGAACAATCCTTCCAATCATGACAAAACAGCTCATTCCAAAAGGATGAGCTGTTTTCAGTTTTATATATCCGTTACAAATAAATCAAACCCGAGTGCAGTTAAAACCCCAAACACGATTGCCCATATCGCTATACTTATAATTGACCAAACCGTCGTTTGTTTCTTACTAGCCCCAAGTGTCATCCCAATAAATGCCGCTATATGCGTTCCGATTAATATTGGTCCGAGCATTAGCATGCCAGGTAAACCATATTTATTCCATAATTGTTTAGCACGTTCACTTCGTTTAGATTCCTTTACTTCTTGTCCTTCACGACGCTTAGCCAACCATAACCTAAATTTGTCATAGCCTATTATTAAAACCAAAACCGTCACCATATTCCCAATAAACCCTATGACCACAACCCAAAATGGGTTCAACCCAGTAACGATTCCTAGTGGAATAACCAAAGCCATTTCAAGCCAAGGTATCGCGGCACCTAAAAAAACTAAAAAATATTCCCACATTAGTCTTCATCCTTGCTTAAATATTTGCGAACTTCTATATAAAAAATAAGATATTGCATGAATGCTAAAAATAAAATACCGATGACGATCCACAAGCGACTCAAGTTAAATAGAAGATAAATCATAGCAACAAATGGCAAAGCCCAAACAAAAAATGTATACACTTTTTGAGCTGCGCGTCTCGTAATATAAATCATACCTTCATCTTCTTCTAAATATTCAATTGGTTTGATCTGCCAGAATGATAATTTTTGTTGAGGATGTCGTTTATTATGATTAGTAATTTTCATAATAAAAATTATTAATAGAATAAATGTCATTGCAAGTGTAATAAATAATAGAATAGATTCCAATGCTGGAAACTGTAATGAATAACTAAATTCGAGATCATTTTGAATCATTTCTGATGATGCTCCAGTAAGGCTAATTGCAATAAATCCAAATAAAATAATGAATGCCATTTGCCATAAAGGATATTGGACTCGAAAATCTTTCTTCATGATGGTTTCTCCCCCTCTAACCAAAATAATTCATCTACTTTAACTTCAAATTCTCTTGCTAATTTTAAAGCTAATGTTACAGATGGTGAGAATTCACCTTTTTCAATAAATGCAATGGTTTGTCTCGTGACACCAACTCTCTCACCTAATTCACCTTGTGAAAAACCATACCTTGCTCGGAGTTCCTTGACTCGGTTTTGGAGCATTTCATCAACCCCTTATGTTAAGTATACTATACATAATGTACAGTATAATTAACATAATGTAAACTATTATTAACGAAATATAAAAATCTTCGATGTATTAAAGAATTTTTTTAAAAAAAGAATAGTTGTCATAATAACTTAAAAAGTCATTAATTAATAAAAGAAAAACGTCTAAAAATATTTAGACGTTTCTCCCAAGTATTTATACAACATAGTCATTAGAAATTAATCTTCTGTTTCGCGTCCGAACCCACAAATACAGTCTAATCTAATAAAGTATAGGTCGAATTCTTCAAGTTCTTCATCATTTTCGCAATTACTCTCTACTTCGATTGGTTCAATTCCTCTAACCAATTTTACAAATTCCTTGCCCACTTCTGACACAATTCCTTCTGTATGTGTGGAATCTTTCGTAAAGAAGGTCACTTCTTTGTACAAAAAGTTTTTTTCTAATATTTCGCGAATCCATTTGTTACTATCATGCTTTTTCTCATGATCTTTTTTATCTTTATCATTTTTATTGTCTCTATCATGTTCTTTGTTACATTCTACATTGATTACAATTTTCTCATGAATTTCTTCGTATTCACGACATTTCCAACAGCTACAACCTTCTCTTCTTTCCCATTGCTTATCATTATATGATCTCATAATTGATTACACCTCCATTCGACGGAAAGTAATAGACTTTGATTTAGAGTCCACTCGATCCAAATTTGCCTTTCATTTATAAAATATTAATAGATAGAAAAATGTTCTAGGCAAAACGGAAAGAGCTATAGAGTATTTCTATTTATTTTATTTTCATTGCTCTCACTAATATTGTTTTTAAGTACGTTTAATATGTTTGGTTATATTTTTTGAAAAGTAAACAAATGAAGTATAGTCAGCAAACTATGCTTCATTTATTAGTTTATTACTAGATTATTTTCAAAAAAAAAAAAAAACACCGCATAAGCGATGCTTTAAAAACCTAATTTAGTTAAAAATAATTTCATTCACTGTTTCTCTATCGAGCTTTTTAATTACTGCTACGATTAATTTTACAGCATTCTCATAGTCATCACGATGTAAAATACCAGCATGAGAATGAATATAACGAGTAGCAACACCAATAGCTAAAGAAGGAACACCATTCGCAGTTAAATGAATAGCTCCAGCATCTGTTCCTCCACCCGGAATCGTTTCGAATTGATACGGAATATTGTTTTCATCTGCTACATCTACTACTAAATCACGTAGTCCTTTATGAGACACCATGGATGCATCAAATAGAACAATCTGTGGACCAGCACCCATTTTACTAGTAGATTCTTTCGGTGTAATTCCAGGCGTGTCTCCTGCAATACCCACATCAACAGCGAACCCAATATCAGGTTTAATTTTAGCAGCCGCTGTGCGCGCTCCTCTTAAACCAATCTCTTCTTGGGCAGCTCCGACACCATATACAATATTAGGATGTTTTTCGCCTTTTAGAGCTTTTAACACATCAATAGCTATCGCACAACCGATACGGTTATCCCACGCTTTTGCTAATAATAGTTTTTCGTTGTTCATGACAGTAAATTCGAAATAAGGAGTTACCATGTCTCCTGGTAAAACGCCCCACTCCATTGCTTCTTCTTTCGACGATGCACCGATATCAATAAACATATCTTTTATATCAACTGGTTTGTTACGAACTTCAGCTGGCAAAATATGTGGTGGTTTCGAGCCTATTACACCAGTAATTGAGTCTCCTTTGCGAGTAACAATCGTTACACGCTGAGCTAACATCACTTGTGACCACCATCCACCGACGGTTTGGAATTTCAAGAATCCCTTTTCATCAATTTGTGAAACCATGAATCCTACTTCATCTAAATGTCCAGCTACCATAATTTTCGGTCCATTAGGGTCTCCCACTTTTTCAGCAATAAGACTCCCCAAATTATCTGTATCCATTTTATCTGCAAATGGTTCTATGTATTTTCTCATAACATCGCGAGCTTCACGTTCATTACCCGGAATTGCTTTAGCGTCAGTTAATTCTTTCAACATCGTTAACGTTGGATCTAGTTTCGTCATTATTTCGCCCTCCTAAATATACCGTCCATTTTATTATAATGTATACGCGTACCGTATTCAAAATTTTCTTTAATAACCAGAGCGTTGTCGTTCATAATTTTTTTCATTCTTAGCATTGTATGCTTGTACCACATCTTCATGAATAAACCCTAATTTCTCTGCCAGTGCCCCATACCACGACCAAATATCCTCGTATTGATTCATAGTAGGTTCTAATAAGAATTGATTGATAGAAGATTGTGTGTGCAAAAATAACAAGGTGAGAGATTCTTCCTTGTGGCTTTTTGGCCAGTTTTCTAATGTATTAAAGTTCATTTCAATACCAAGTGACAATAGAAAGTGAATTGAATCAACATATTCCTCAAGAATGACTTCTTTTTCTGAAGGTCCTTTTTCACTCCAAAATTTAAAGCAACGAGTTTCATTTGCAAGTTCTGCAAGTTCTACTAAAAGAGCTAATCCTTTTTCTAAAAAGACATCATGTGAGATGTTTTTTTCAGTTTGTATATAAGCGTCTAACGTTTTTTGCATTGTAAATAAAGGTTGTAATTGCACATTGAAGTCCCCTCTCAAATCTTTTTAATAAAATTGAAACCATTTTATAAGGTAATCCGTATATAATAGTAACACGTCTGCCCAAAAGGGGGTTCATTATGATAATTGTTTTATTACGTTTCGTTGTTCTTGCATTTATTATTTATTTATTTTACCGTGGAATTTCGTTTTTAATGGATCCTAAAAGAAAATTAGATGAAGCAGTTGAAAAAAATACGTACTATTTTTACGATGATATTAAAAATGTGAGAAAAAATTTTTTCATCACCTACAAGGGTGCATTATTCGAAGGTGAAAAGTATTTAGGAACAACAAAGGATTCATTTGAAGTTGTGTCGATTTTTGTGTGGGTAAAGGATACAATGACTTTACAAGGAATGACAAAAGAGGATTTTCTTTTTTTAGAGAATGAGATTCACATGAATTATCCTGATGCCAAAATCAGTTGGAAAAACCCAATCGAAAAGTTAATGAATGAATAAATGAAACCCGTCACGATTAATTTCGTGACGGGTTTTTTACTTGAATTCGAAATCGATCTATTCATTGATAATCACGAATAAAATAAATCCAAAAAAGCAAAGTTAACTGACCAACTGCTAATAAAGTAAATCCAATTCGAAAGTTTAAGTGCTTCGTTTTATGTCGAAAGAAAATCATACCCAAGTACGAACCGATAGCCCCTCCTACAAGTGCTAAAATCCATAATGTTTTTTCCGAAATTCGATGCTTATGCTGTTTAGCCTTCCGCTTGTCTACACCCATAGCTATGAAGGCAATAATCGACATTAAGATAATCAATAGTATTGGCAATAGATTCATATACTTCTCCTTCGATCGTTTAATCAATAAAGTAAGCATACCATGTGTATCGTTTTAATAAAACGATTTAATAAATTGGGATGTTCCCTAAATTCACGAAATATGACTAATTAAATTAACCCTATCCATCAGTAAATTAGTAGCTACTTTCCATTTATATGACACGAAAATATAAAACAAAAATAGAAATTCACTCAATTCTCTCTATCTATTATCAGTATTAAAACCATTTCAGCTGGTTGTGGTCTCCATGTTTATTCATAAACTGAAGTAATCTTAATTTTTCAGCACAAAAAAAGACTGACGGAAAATCCATCAGCCTTTTTAATAGGAAAGATTAGTTATTCATTGCTTTTTTAGCAGCGTCTGCTAATTGTGTGAATGCTGCAGCGTCAGAAACAGCTAATTCAGCTAACATTTTACGGTTAACTTCGATACCAGCTAATTTCAAACCGTGCATTAAACGGCTATATGAAAGACCATTCATGCGAGCTGCTGCATTGATACGTGTGATCCATAATCTACGGAAGTCACGTTTCTTGTTACGACGGTCACGGTATGCGTACATACCTGATTTCATAACTGCTTGGTTTGCTACTTTATAAAGTAATTTTTTAGCACCATAATAACCTTTTGCTAATTTTAGAACTTTATTACGACGTCTTTTTGTGACTGGTGTGCTTTTTACACGTGGCATAATAATTACCTCCTGCTATTATTTCGAACAATTAAATTTCGAGTTTTATTTCATGTAAGCGATAAGTGATTTGATACGTTTGTAATCACCTTTTGATACAAGTCCACCTTTACGTAACTTACGTTTAGCTTTTGTTGACTTGTTAGCGAATAAGTGACTGCGGTAAGCACTAGCACGTCTAATTTTTCCAGAACCGGTCTTTTTAAAACGCTTAGCCGCGCCGCGGTGAGTTTTCATTTTTGGCATGTCAAATTCCTCCTAAACTGTTCGTAGATCTTACTTTTTCTCGTTCTTTGGTTGTAACACTAAGAACATGCTACGGCCTTCCATCTTCGGTTTTTGTTCAACCGTCGATACTTCAGCACAAGCTTCTGCAAAGCGATCTAATACGCGTTGACCAATTTCTTTGTGCGTAATTGCACGGCCTTTAAAACGAATAGATGCTTTAACTTTGTCGCCTTTTTCAAGGAACTTGATCGCGTTACGTAATTTCGTTTGGAAATCATGCTCATCGATTGTTGGGCTCAAACGAACCTCTTTCAATACAATAATCTTTTGATTTTTACGAATTTCACGATCTTTCTTTTGATTCTCAAACTTGAATTTACCATAGTCCATGATACGAGCGACTGGTGGCTTGGCTTGAGGGGCCACAAGGACAAGATCCAAATTAACGTTAGCGGCAATTTCAAGCGCTTCGTTACGCGTTTTAACTCCTAATTGTTCACCATTTTGGTCTATAATTCGAAGTTCACGTGCGCGAATGCCATCGTTTACATACATGTCTTTGCTAATAGTAATCCACCTCCAGGTAGTGTCGCGAATACGTGGTTTGGGCATATTGCTAATTAGGAATTCCTAACGAGTCAGTTACGCCGTTCCGGACAATAAAAAAACGAGCGGACATTTTATAAGATGTCCGCCCGCCGATATATGTTACGTACAACACTGTACGTTACGTTCAATCGTGTGTCTACCTGTAAACAACATAATGTGTCGATCAGGTGAGAAGCGGGCAGCCTCTACTTATACCACAAACTTGTATTCATTAACCTTAATAACTATATCACTTGGAACTATGACTGTCAACAGTGTTTATTGGTTTTCTTTTGAAATACGAGAAAGGAATTCATCAAAAGCAATGCTTTCAGAATTTTGCTCTCCATATTTACGAACGTTTACGAAACCGCTCTCTAGTTCTTTATCGCCAAGAACCAGCATGTAAGGAATCTTTTGCATTTGAGCTTCGCGAATTTTGTATCCTAGTTTTTCGTCACGATCATCCATTTCAACACGAAGACCAGCCGCTTGGAGTTTTTCAATCACTCCTTTTGCATACTCAAAATGCACTTCATTAGAAACTGGAATCACTTGTACTTGGACTGGAGCTAACCATGTTGGGAATGCGCCTTTGTATTCTTCGATTAAGAAAGCTACGAAACGTTCCATTGTTGAGACAACCCCACGGTGAATGACAACTGGACGATGTTGTTTTCCATCTTCACCAATATAAGATAGATCAAAGCGTTCTGGTAATAAGAAATCTAATTGAACTGTCGATAATGTTTCTTCTTTCCCTAAAGCTGTTTTCACCATTACATCAAGTTTTGGACCGTAGAATGCAGCTTCACCTTCAGCTTCAAAGTACTCTAATTCTAGTTCATCCATTGCTTCTTTAATCATACCTTGCGCTTTATTCCACATGTTATCATCATCAAAGTACTTTTCTTTGTCTTCTGGATCACGATATGACAAACGGAATGAGTAATCATTCAAATCAAAGTCTTTATAAACATCGATTACTAATTGAACAACGCGTTTGAACTCGTCTTTGATTTGATCTGGACGAACGAAAATATGTGCATCATTTAAAGTCATCCCACGAACACGTTGTAGACCTGTTAAAGCACCTGATAATTCATAACGATGCATTGTACCTAATTCTGCAATACGCATCGGTAAGTTTCGGTATGAATGGATTCCATTTTTGAAAATCATCATATGATGAGGACAGTTCATTGGACGAAGAACTAAGTCTTCATTATCCATGCTCATGACTGGGAACATATTTTCTTGATAGTGATCCCAGTGACCACTCGTTTTATAAAGCTCCACACTACCCATAACAGGAGTATAAACGTGATCATAGCCTAATTTCACTTCTTTATCGACAATGTATCGTTCGATAATACGACGGATTGTCGCTCCTTTTGGCAACCACATCGGCAGTCCTTGACCCACTTTTTGAGAATTCATGAAAAGATCTAATTCTTTACCGATTTTACGATGATCGCGCTCTTTTGCTTCTTCTAACATTTGCATGTGAGCAGCAAGTTCTTCTTTAGTGAAGAATGCTGTTCCGTAAATACGTTGAAGCATTTTATTGTCACTATTTCCACGCCAGTAGGCCCCAGCAATACTTAATAGTTTAAACTCTTTTAATTTACCCGTTGAAGGAACATGTACTCCACGACATAAATCAAAGAAATCACCTTGCTCATAAATTGATACTTGATCGTCTTCAGCGATGGCTTCTAATAACTCAATTTTATATTCATCTTCTTTAAACTTTTCAAATGCTTCAGCACGACTTACATCATGACGAACAATTTCAATGTTCTCATTTATTATTTTTTTCATTTCTTTTTCAATTGCTAGTAAATCCTCAGCAGTAATTGGTTCAGGGGAATCAATATCGTAGTAAAATCCGTTTTCAATAACAGGACCTACTCCAAGTTTTACACCTTTGAACAAACGTTTAACTGCTTGTGCCAATAAATGTGCTGAGCTATGACGCAGTACTTCTAGACCTTCATCCGATCCTGGCATCACAATCGCAATCGTTCCATCTTGTTTTAGTGGTGCTTTTAAATCGACAAGTTGACCATTTAATTGACCTGCTAAAGCTTTTTTACGTAAGCCTGGGCTAATTGAAGCAGCCACATCTTCTGTCGTTGTTCCAATTGGGAACTCCTTTATCGCACCATCTGGAAAAGTTAATTTAATGTTTTCTGACATGTTGACCACTCCTTATAAATTTTATTATTCGTATAAAAATGAACGCAAAAAAACCTCATCCTATGAAAGGGACGAGGTTTGAGTTCGTGGTTCCACCCTTCTTCCTTCTCAATAGTCGCATGACTAAAAAGACGAAGCTTTGAGCCGGCTAACGGGCCGTTACCGTCAACAATTACTAAAAATTTCACTGTTGCTGCTCCGAGGTGGTTAAATGACTATCGTACTTAAGAAGCTTCCAGCCATGGCTTCTCTCTCTTAAAGTCGTATAGACAAATGTTGTCCTCTTCTTGGCATTTCATTATTCTTATGTTGACATTTTACTCTTGCTTTAAATTAATTGCAATACTTAAATGAATTTATACAGTTGCTAATTCTCTCGTTTCAACAACTTGTTCAAATTGTGGTGTTGGATGCGGATGTATTCCAAGTAAATCGCATGGTCTTCCAATTAAATCTATGCATCCATCTTTCAATTTAACGATACGATCAGCTAAAGCATGTGCATCATTTTCATCATGTGTAACAAATATAGAAGTGATATTTGCTTTTTTCAAAATTTCACGTAGATCTTTTCGGATTTTCACTTGCAACTCAGCGTCCAAATTACTAAATGGTTCGTCCAACAAGATTAAGTGAGGATTCGGAGCAATAGCTCTTGCAATTGCCACACGTTGTTGTTGTCCGCCACTCAACTGATGAGGATAGCGTTTTTCAAAACCTTCCAATTCAACTAATTCCAAAACTTCTTGGAGACGCTTTTTCTTATCTGCTCTGTTTAATTGAAATAATCCAAACAGAATATTTTCAGCAACTGTCATATGTGGAAATAATGCATAATCCTGAAAGACCATTCCTATTCCACGCTTTTCAGGTTGCAAGAATGTTTTATCATCAAACAAGACTTCATCTTGTATCGTCAGTGAACCAGTTGTTGGTTTCTCAAGCCCAGCAAGTAAGCGCAAGATCGTACTTTTCCCACTTCCGCTCCGACCTAAGATTGAAATGACTTCCCCTTTTTCAATTGACATCGAAAAATGATCAAGTGCTGGACTTTCTGAATTGGGATATGAAAAACAAACATTATTAATAGAAATAAACATGTCAATTCGGCTCCTTTTCAAGAAACTTATAGAAAACAACAATGGCAAGGGCACTAATACCGACAATTAATAATGAAGCCTGTGAGGCTTCCATAATTTTTTCATCACTCGCATATTGAAAAGCTTTTGTTGATAATGTGTCAAAATTAAACGGACGTAAAATTAAAGTCAGTGGGATTTCTTTTAAAATATCTATAAATACTAAAATAAATCCACTTATGATTGCCCCTTTTAACATAGGCACATCAACTTTAAAAAATGTTTTGGTTAATCCTACTCCTAAGAGTCTCGATGCATCTCGGAAATCTGTTCCAATTTTATCATAACCAGATTCAATTGAATTATAGCCGATAGCAAAGAATCGAATAATGTAAGCAGATATTAACATAACTAAACTTACACTCAAAAATAAAGTGGTTTCCATTCCAATTAATCGATACAGTGGAACTAAAAATCGATCAAGGGCTATAAAAGCAGTGACTACTGCAACTGCAATTACCGCACCTGGTATAGAATAACCGAGAATTGTTAGTTTCGGCAATAATTTTGCTATTTTACCATGTACAAGACGACTAAAGTTACCCACAATCAAGGCAAAAACAATAATTGCCGTTGCACTTATACCAGCAACTAGTACGGAATTTTTAACATAAGTTAAGAATTCACCCATAGGAATCGTACCAATGGTTAAAATCATCCAATCGATCAATTGAGCGATTGGTACAAAAAATCCTAAACTTAAAATCAGTAAACCGTATGCTGTAGCAATTCCTGCACGCCATCCATTTAATTTTATTAAAGGTAACGGACGGACCTTTGTAGTGGAATAACTATATTGTCTTCTTCCACGCAAAATCTTTTCGATCATTAAAATTAGAATCACAAACCCCATTAAGGATGCAGCAAGTTTAATAGAAGATTCTATATCGCCTAATCCAAACCATGTTTGAAAAATTGCGGTCGTAAAGGTTTGAATTCCGTAATATTTAACCACGCCATAATCATTTAAGACTTCAAGAACAACTAAACTTGCACCACCAATGATTGATACGCGAGAAATGGGAATGACTACTTGGAAAAAGGTTCGCCAAGGTCCCTTACCTAGCATTCGTGCACTTTCAATTAGTGAAGCTGATTGTTGCGACAAAAATATCCGAGTAATCGTGTATACATATGGATATAAAAACATCGTGTATATGAAAATGGCACCAGGTAAATTCATAATATCAAAGAACGCTGGACTCAAATTTAAACCAAAGTGATCTCGAAGCGTCGATTGAACAATCCCTGTATAATTCACAATTCCATGATACGTATACGCACCGATGAAAGGTGGAATTGAAAGAGGTAAAATGAGTGCCCATTTAAGAAAATTCCTTAGCGGAAACTGATATTGTGCGATAAGCCATGCCAAACTCAGTCCAATCGTTATGGTTAGAATGGCAGTAGCACTTATTAGTATTAGAGATGTTTTAATGAATGAACTTAGAACAAATTCTTTCATATGCTCCCAGTTTTCATTTGTAGGTGTGAATATGCCAGTTACGATCGTTAAATTCGGCAAAAACAACAAGAGCATGATAACTGCCGCCGTCACGGTCCAACTATTAAAATTTGTAAATTTCCTTTGCATAACGCCCCTACACCTCGTAACTAATATTAGAAACACATACTATTCTTAATAAATAAGAAAGTGGTCCCTTTCTGTTATCCATATACATGTTAACAGAAATTAATGTAAGAAAACCCTTGTTACGAAAATTGTAACAAGGGAATTGTATTTATTTATTTCCAGCCTACTTCATTAAAGATTAAAATAGACTTCGCATTATGATCACCTAAAGCTGATAATGAGATGTTTTGCTCTTTAAACTCGCCCCATGATTTCAATAATTCTGTAGGTTCTACAGATTCATTCACTGGGTATTCATAATTTGCTTTTGCAAATTCACCTTGAGCTTCTGGTGCTGATAAGAATTCTAAAAGCTTAATTGCGTTTTGTTTATTTTTAGCTGTTTTAACTACTCCAGCTCCACTTACATTTACATGAGTTCCTGTTGTTTCTTGGTTAGGGAAGAAAACACCTAAACCTTCAGCAACTTTAACTTCTTCTGCATCTTCGGAGTTCAGCATTTGTCCAAGGTAGTACGTATTCATGATTGCTACGTCACCAATACCTGCAGCAATTGCCTTAGCTTGGTCACGATCTCCACCTTCAGGGTCACGTGCAAAGTTTGCTACAAGTCCTGCAGCCCACTCTTTCGCTTTTTCTTCGCCTTCGATTTCAACAAATGATGCTAATAAAGATTGATTATAAATATTTTCAGAACCACGAATTAAAACACGACTTTTCCATTGATCTTCCGTTAAAGCTTCGTAAGTCGATAAATCTTCTGGTTTCACTGTTTCTTTATTGTAAACAATAACACGTGCACGTTTAGTTAAGCCGTACCACATTTGATCTTCGTCTTGGAAATTAGCTGGAATTTGCTCGTCTAAGACATCACTAGATACTGCTTGTAATAAACCATCGTCTTTGGCACGGAATAAACGTCCAGCATCTGCAGTTAAAAATAAATCTGCTGCTGTTGCATCACCTTCACGCTTAATACGCTCTAGTAATTCATCAGCCTCACCTTTAATAACATTTACTTTAATTCCTGTTTCTTCTGTAAATTTCGCATATAATTCATCGTCAACATCATAATGACGAGCTGTGTATAAGTTCACTTCCATACTTTCGTTTGTTTCTTTTACCTCTTTTGTATCAGTCGTTTTTGTTGCTTGGTCATTACCACATGCAGTTAAAACTAACAGGGTAAATGATAATAATAGAAATAATATTTTTTTCACTTGTTGTCTCTCCCTTTATTAAATGATTTGTTATTGAAAACGATTCTCAATATCAATTATAAATCGAATTAATAAAAAGTCAACCAATCGCAAACGACTTTAAGATATTCGCAATATTCAAATAAAAATTATTGCTATTGGAACATATAATATGGCGATACCGTCCGATAATATGGCGTTTAATCGTCATAATATGGCGCAAACTCAAAAAAATTTGGCGCTCGCAACTCATTTATTGACTCTAGAGATGATTTGACGCATCTACCATCTACATACTAAAAAAATGTCCCAAGAGTCATCATACATGACTTTTGGGACATCTCATTTTAGCCATCTCTTCTATTTTTCCCACTTAATCTCATTGGAATTGTTATGGAACGAATTCTTTCCATTATTCTTGCTGCTTTTACTAACTCGCGTTCACCTTTACCTGAGTAGGCTAAGTGATCTTCTAATCCGTCATAATCAAAATTCGAGGTAATAAAAGTAGGAAGGTTTTCAGCCATTCGATAATGTAATACGGTTCCTAAAATTTCATCTCTTGTCCAGCTAGAAAGTGTTTCTGCACCTAAATCGTCTAACATTAATACAGGAGCTTTTTTCACATAATCCACTTTTTCTTGTAACGATTGATCTTGAATCGCATGTTTCATTTCTCTAAGGAATTCAGGAACATAGACAAGAACGGTTTTTATTCGTAATTCAGCCAGTTCATTCGCAAGCGCACCTAAAACATATGACTTACCAACACCGAATTCACCGTAAATATAAAAACCTTTTGCAGGTAAACTTCCTTCGGTTTTCACTTCTTCTAAGAAAGTTTGTGCGGCAGATCCCAGGTTAACTCGCGTATTATGATCGTATGTGACAGTAGCAAGTCTAGCCTTTAATACATCTTTCGGCATATGCATGCTTGATATCATTTCCGATACTTGGCGACGCTCTTCTTCAATTAGTCTCTGATTACACTTTGTGTATTCAATATCAATACTACCTCTAGTAATTACGAGGTTAGGGACGAATCCTTTCATCATGTTCGAGCATTGAGCGACGTTTGCGCAATTTTCACAATCATGATTTTGAGTCGTGTATTCATATAGTTTCCCTAAACTTCTATCCACCATCGCTTTATTCACTTCATCAGCATGTTGAGATAAGAACTGTTGGACTCCGGGATTCTCTAATATTTCTGCTTTCATATTGTCATATCGTTTAGAGAATTCTGGCGCATTTACTACTCGTTTTAATGTTTCACTAATCGGTTCCATTTTATTTCGCCTGCCCCTCTGTTACACCGAGTTTCTTAAGCAATTTTTGTTTCTCAATTTCAAAGTCTTCAGTGACTTCATTTTCAATTGTTTGTTTAGTCGCTCGGCTTTCTTTGGCTTTAAAGAACCATTCCGGAACTTTTTCATCTCGTGTTCCCTTTTTGCGGAAAGCTGCAGGTTTTGATGCACTATTTTGCCAATCTAGATATTGATCATGTTCTTTTCTCGAAATATCGATTGCTTCTCTTGCGGTTTGAACATTTTCTCGTTGCCAATGAGCCGCAATTTTATGGACATAGTTTTTATTTAATTTCATTTTTGCACGTATTAAAACAAATTGAAGCAACACATTCACCACTGGCGGTGGTAGTTCATATTTCATGACCAATTCGTTAGCCAATTCTACTTCAATCGGCATCGGTTCTCTACCTTTTGAAATATCTCTTAACACTTCGAGCGGAGGTGTTTCTTCGAGATATTTAATCAACAATTCATCCTTTGATGATTTTGCAATTGGACTAGCAGGCTCAGTTGTATTTTTAACTTGTTTCATGAGCTTAGGTGGTTTAGAAGAAACCGTCAATTTATAAAAATCTGCTGCTGATTTTTTTAAACGCTCTTCCGTAATCCGATTTTGATCATCAATCGCGAGCATAACAACCTTTTGCATGTCGATAGGATTAAACGAATATAAAAACGCTACCTTCGCTATCAATTCTTTTACGGGTAAAGTTAATACATGCGAAGGAATCATCACTTCAGACAACCCTGATTTTAATAAGTCGAAATCGAAATCTAGTGAATA
>Ga0180008_1001310_pt1 | contig 16074 bp, 32 predicted proteins | sample MM_PW_MetaG_FD_121121 | JGI IMG/M metagenome (GOLD analysis project Ga0180008, IMG submission 121121) | Groundwater microbial communities from the Aspo Hard Rock Laboratory (HRL) deep subsurface site, Sweden - MM_PW_MetaG | ecosystem: Environmental > Aquatic > Deep subsurface > Groundwater...
AAACCTATTTCGAGTTTAACGATGTCAGTTGATTGGGTAAGTGGATTCATTTGTGGAGCACTATCTATGTTTATTTTTATTATTCTAGTAGCAATACAAAATGATAAAAATAGTGAATAAGAAGGTAATAAATAATGAGACTAGAAGATATTGGATTTTATACGTTATCAGAAAAAAGAGTCCAACAACTTAGTTCCACTTCTCCCATGTGGAGATGTGAGATTATTATAACCGGCAGATGTAATTTTAAATGTCCTTATTGTCGCGGTCCAGAAATTATTCAGTCTGACGCGAAGAAGGACTTATCTTCAGATCAAGTATTTAATACTTTAAATTACTGGATTAAAGATGGTTTGAAGAACATCCGATTCTCTGGTGGAGAACCAACTTTACATTCTGATTTATCTTACTTTGTTAATTATTGTAAGAATAACAAAGTTGAAAGGATTGCTGTTTCTACAAACGGATCTAATTCAATTACTACCTATAATCAACTTTTATTTGCTGGAGTAAATGATTTTTCAATTTCCCTTGATGCTTGTTGTTCATCTGCTGGACATCAAATGACTGGCAGAGAAGGACAATGGGAAAAGGTAGTAACTAATATTGGATATCTTGCGAAGAGAACGTATGTATCAGTCGGTGTAGTTTTAACTGAAGATAATCTAAGTGAAACAATTAAGGTTATTGATTATGCTCATTCACTGGGAGTTTCGGATATAAGAATTATTCCGTCCGCGCAAAATAATAAAAACCCGGAGAACTTGGATTTTCTTTCAGAAGAAATTAGGGAAGCTCATCCGATTTTGAACTATAGAGTTAATAATATACTCACTCAGAAAGAAGTTCGAGGGATTTCTAATCCAGAACATAACAGATGTTATTTAGTGATGGATGATTCCGCTGTTGCAGGTAATCATCACTTCCCTTGTATTATTTATATGAGAGAAGGTGGATCTCCAATTGGAGAAGTTGGTCCTAACATGCGACAGGAAAGAATCAATTGGAGTGAATCTCATAACGTATATACAGACTCTATCTGTCGAGCTAACTGTTTAGATGTTTGTTGTTTTTTCAACGAAAGATGTAGCGAATTATGCGAATTTTAGATGTATCAAATTCTTCAGAGAGACCTCAACATAGAGGATATGGAGGGCTCTTAGAGAACAGTGTTGTTACCATGTTGAAAAAACATGCAAGAGATTATGGAGCTAACTTTGTTTCTGAACCAGAAGATGCTGATCTATTTTTTACAAATGATGTTTATCCAGCATGGGTAGAAAAGTATAATCTCCCATGCATCAAAAGAATGGATGGAGTCTTTTGGCAGAAAGAGAATATCGAAAGAAATATTCCTTTAAATGCGGCGGCAGAAAAAAGTGATTGTGTAATCTTTATCTCTGAATTTTCTAAAAGTCAGTATGAAGAGTTATATCATCCTTTAACCGTACCAAATAAAGTAATCCTTAATTGGGTAGATACAGACTACTTTTATCCAAGTGAAGAACCAATCGAAGTTACGAATATCATAGCTACTGCATCTTCTTGGGAAAGAGAAGAGAAAAGGTTTAGATTTATCCTAGCTCTTGCTCGGCAATTTCAAGATATTCAATTTATTCTTATTGGTAAACCGAACAATAAATATATCTCAGAGAAAAATTTAATTTTTACCGGCGAAATGAAAAATCCAACAGAATTAGCTTCCTCACTTCGACGAGGAAAAGGATTTATTAATCTTTCTTATAGAGATGCCGCCCCGAAAGTAATTCCAGAAGCTATGTGTTGTGGACTCCCTGTTTTTTTTACTCTTAGCGGCGGGACAAGAGAATTTAATCCTGCTGGATATGCAATCCAAGATCCTATATTAAATAACTTTGAACATGAAACCCCGAAACTATCTCTAGACGATCTGTTTAGTTCATTCCAAAAATTCTTAGATAATCTACATCTTAATTATCTATACACTCGATGTACATTTCCTTCGTATCAAATACGGAAAGCGAATCTTCTTGAAAATTATTTTGGAGTTTTTTCAAAGTATTCATAAAGATTAAAACAAATAGTACTAAAGGAAATATTTATGGAAACCTGTGGAGAAGAATGTATTCCTCTCTGTAATCACTGTCATCATATGTATCAATATCCAGATGATGATGAATTTCTATGTGATCTCGACGATAAATATATAGACCCAACTGATGTATGTGAAAGCTTCGAATGTAAGCTTCTTTATCCAAAAGATAGAGGATTAAAGCTTAAGAAGATTTTCAAAAGATAAGTTTAACAAAGGAGTAAATTATGGGAGATAATCCAATTTTCTGGATCATCGGAATCGCAATCTTCGTCATAGCATTGGTATGGAGCATTATTAGGGCCGAAGAACAATACGATCAATGTATTGCCGAAGGTTACGGACCATTTATGTGCAGACAAATGGTGTATAACGACTAATGGAAAATGAAGTTTTCGAGATTACATTTAGAGACGCTATGTATCAAGGAACTGGAAAACGAACTACTGTAATCGGAGCAAAAGTAGACTACGACTTCATTAATTATACGCTTAGAGATTTTGACGGATCAGTTATTTGCATTATCCCAGTCGATCGAATAAGTCGCCTTCGATGGAAAGAAATTGGGGAAGACTAAAAAACAATTATGAAAGAAAAAACTTATGGAATAATGGATTTTTTAGCCCAAGCGTTTGGAGTGACCCTTCCAGTTGAAATCGGGACTACCTTTCCAATTAAAAAGGAAGAAAAAGGATTAAAAATGGAAAAGTTTAGTAGTAAGAAGAAATACATTACTGAATCGATGAAACAGCTAAGAGAACAAGGTTGGAGACTCAGATTTAATATCGACGACTCTCGAATCTTTTCAATTATGTATCACAAGACTCCAAATTCTAACGGAGAATGTAAGGTTTACTTCTCTGTCAGATCTTGCAAGGATGAGTTCTCGCGGCCAAAAGCACGAGAAGCACTTCTCACTCATTGGAAGAACGATACTCACTATCTCTCGATTGTAGAAGATGATCTCTTCGATAACGAAGTGATTTTTGATACTATTCTAGATCAGCAAGATCGTTTTCCTTATGAATTCAGAAGCGATTTTAGTCTTCTAGACTATTAATTCCAGCGCCGGGAATTGATCAATTGGCTAGATCGGCTGACTGTGGATCAGCAAATTAAGGTTCAAACCCTTATTCCCGGAACAAAGAAAGAGAATAAGATGATGAAGAAGAATTTATCGATTTTGAGGATCTTAGCAATACAAGAAACTCTTGCTTCAACTTGGGGGGTGGCTGACCGTTGCTCAGAAATATGGAAAGCTAAAGGATTAGCAAAACTAATCTATATCCCGTCTCTTTTATAGTAATGAAGAGTCAACGCTTTTAGCCGAGCAGTATGGAAGAATTCAGGAAGAACTAAAGCAGAAGAAGAAAGCATATGAGAAACTTGCTAATGAAAATTATGATTTGAGAAGACAGTATCGACTTCCATATATCTTATCAATTCTTATTTTCATACTTCTCAGCGTATCTATAATCTTAACAACTTATAACTGTAATACGAATACAGAGCCTAGTACGTTCTGTTATATAAATTTGTTTAATCCACAGGATCGTCCTGATCAATACATTCTATATCAAAATGTTGAATGGGATATGGATAGAGATATTGGAACATTCGATTCTTTAGAGAAAGCTGTTCACGCCGCGAGAGAAATTTATCGATGTAAATTAGAAGGGGTAATCACAGAATGAACCGATTAGATCAAGATGAAGTAATTCGCCAGTTATGTAAGATGGTAAATGAATGTTCCCTTGCTTTAGATTTAGAAAGGGAAACTCCTTGTATTTGTCACGATAATGGATGGAGTGTTCCAGCGGAAGTTATTGCTGAAATGTGGTCAAGAATCACTTCTCATCATCACTTTATCGAAGTTCTAAAAGAATGTCAGACAGTCTTAACTTCAACAGATCAGATTAATAATCGTCCTGCTGAGATTAGAGTCTTTGATACTATCCATAAAATTCTGGAAAAAGCTGAAATCGGAGGACGTATTTCCGGGCAATCAGTATTTAGATCAGTAGAAACGCCGACTATTAAAGAGTTATGTAGTCAGGGTATACAGAATTGTCATAAATGTCCTGACTTTAATTGTGGTGATAATATAAATCCCGCTAAGAAAGAGGAAAAATAGATGAGAATGGTAAATGTTATTGAAGCTATTGACGGACAAAGATTTCCAAGTGAAGTTGAGTGTCTCGATTATGAGAGAGACCTATTTCAAGCAGCTTATAAAAGACTTAATTATCACTTTTCCGCTATGTTTTTAATGGCACCGACGGTCCTAGATCATCATCGAAACGAAGTAACCACTGCTAAAATTAATAAATTGATTTTAGTTCTATTCTCTGAAGGGACTTACTTTAACCATACCTTTAAAGAAGACTACGAACTTTTTAGTAATAAATATCCAATTTATTTAACTCAAGGTGGACATCCTATTGAGGTGACAAAATGAGTAAGTATTACACAAACTTAATCGATCAAGAATTAGTTGGAGGCACAATCGTCGACTCAATTATAGGTTCGGACAATCCAGATTTTTATGGATTTGAAATACGTATGTCGTCCGGAGAAATAAAGAATGTTTGGATTCTTCGTGATGAAGAATGGAATGGTCCAGGTGCTATTGAAATTAGCTCTGATAACGAAGAAGAAGGAGACGAAGATGAGTGAAAGAGCAGAAGAATATGGTGAAGGGAATCGACCGTTTATTGCTTGGTTAGAAGAAATCGAGGAACTTGTTTCAGAGAAAACAGAAATGAGTATTTTTGATTTTGAAGATTTACTTTATATGGATAGTTTTCTCGCTGGAGAAACACCAGAAGAATTTCTTCGAGAAGTATTTTATCCAGCAGTCGAACAGTCTTACGGGATTGATCTATCTGAATAAGGAAGAATTATGACAATAGCAATAATTAACAATAAAAAATTTGATACTACAAAGGCTTTGAGACACTGGAGTTTAAATTATTTCGATGGAAATAATCATCATTATGGAGATCTCTATTTATCTTCAAAAGGAAGTTTCTATTGCTGGACACCTAGCCAATGGGGTAATGGACATTCCTGGGATACAAATAGTGTCGATGTACTTATTGACTTATATGGACAGGGTCTTTCAGATAAAGAAAAAGCCGAGATTTTAGAATTAGCGAAAATTGAAACTGAATGATTATTTCGACGAGATTAATCTTCCCGCCTCAATATAAAAGCGAGAAGGATGACCATCATTCTCTAAATATTTTATTGCGCGCGAAAGAATATTATTATCTTCCTTCGCTAAACCAATAAACATATTACATTGCCCACAAAGTAACCCTCTCACTTCACCTGTTTCATGATTATGATCTATATGTAGATTTTGTCCGGGAGTAGTCTCTCCACAAATAGCACATTTACCTTCCTGACAACGAAACATATTTTCATATTCAGTAGCTTTAATTCTATATTTTTTGTATGTTCTTTGACGATCTACCATAGAAACACTTTATCATACGGAAGGTCAGGTCAATTACCCCCACCTAATGGAGGAGGCTTGTGAGGTGATTCACAAGGGTAACAGTTGACCAGACCACTAGCAAAGAAAGGATTTTTAAATTGCTAGTAAACGTTAAAACAGAATATCATACCTTTGGATGCCGCCCCAGTCCGTTGCTCTGTGGCGTATTATTAAACAGAGTTCAAAGACTCAGTGTAATACGTGCAAAAAAATGTTTTAACAGGTCGAGGGGAAGCCGTAATATTTTAGCGAAGCTTTCTAGCTTTAATATTATGCACTACTGCTTAAGATTTAGCAGGAAGGCTTTATGTTAGTCTTCGTATTAAATCAATATGGTAATCCGCTAATGCCTTGTAAACCTCAAAAAGCAAAAACCCTTTTAAAGATGGGCAAGGCTAAAGTGGCTAAAAGAATTCCATTCACCATTAAGCTTAGATACGGATCGTCTGGATTCAAGCAAGAACTTACCGCTGGAATGGATACCGGTAGTAAAACAATAGGATGCGCTGCTATTGCAAATGGAAAAGTAGTTTATCAATCAGAAGTTCAAATTAGACAAGACGTATCAAAGAAGATGGAACAAAGGAAAATGTATCGTAGAAATAGAAGAAATAGAAAAACACGATACAGGAAAGCACGTTGGCAAAATAGAGCTTCTATGCGAAAAACAGGAAGACTTGCTCCAAGCATCAAATCTAAAGTTGATTCTCATTTAAGAGAGAAGAAATTTGTTGAGTCCATCTTACCTGTATCTCGTTGGAAAGTAGAAACAGCAAGTTTCGATATTCATAAAATATCCAATCCTGATATTAAAAGACGGGAATATCAGAACGGAAACCAGAAAGATTTTTATAATGTAAAGGCTTATATCTTATATCGTGATAGCTACCAGTGTCAGAAGTGTAAGATTAAAAAAGGCAAATTGCATATTCACCATATAATATTTAGAAGCAATGGAGGCACAAATGCTCCAACCAATTTGATTTCACTTTGTAAGTTCTGTCACGATAGGTTACACAATGGAGAATTTGAAATTAAAGGAGTCCGAAGTAAGACTAAACATGCTACTGAAATTGGTATTGTAAAAGCCCAACTCAAAAAGCAGTTTGGTATCTTTGAGGAATGTTTTGGTTATGAAACTAAGTTCAAAAGAGAGCAGATATTACAATTACCTAAAACACATTATTACGATGCCGTAGCAATATGTTGTGAAGAAGGAGAAATTGTTAACTTATCTGATCCTGTTTACTTCAAAAAACATGCCGCTAAAGGCGATTATCAACAAACGAAGGGTAAGCGTTCTGAAAAAGTAATACCAACTGGTAAGCTATTCGATTTAAGGAAGTTTGATTATATTCAGACACCAAAGGGTATTGGATGGGTTAAAGGCAAAAGAAGCACTGGCTTTTTTGCCATATCAGATTTGGAAGGTAATGTAATCAATCCTTCGGTAAATATAAAGAAAGATTGTAAAAGATTAAGAGCAAGAACAACAACACTAATCGAAAGGAGGAAGGCGTATTCCTCCGCAGGACATCTCCATTCCTCTTCCACCTAAAGCAGAAAGTCTCCTTGAGATATTCAGATGACGTATCTAGAAAAGCTCGAAAAAGTAATTAATTTAACGGAACCTCTATTTCATTTATCAGATTCACAACTTTCTGAAGTAACAATTGAAGATAATGATCCAATTGACGAAGGTGGATTTGGTCTAATTTATTTAATTTCGCCGAAGGTCATATTAAAAGAATATAAATGTATCAGTGTTAAACAATCTATTTTATTTGCGGCGGATGAAATTATTTCTTCGTTAGATTTCAAGTATGGACTAGTACCTTTATCTGTCGTTAAACTAAAAGAAAATGGTCATTTTGCTTTAATTAAAAAGTATATTCACCGGAATATCTCAACGGATAAATTCAACAGTTTACCTATAAGTGTTCGAACTGAATTTGATACAGCACTTCAGCAGTATAAGGTAGACACTAAAGGTAAGATTTATAGAGTGGATACTCAATCTCCACTTGCTGGAATTATCTCTTGGGAATCGTATGAGTATACAGAAACCGACGAGGACATTGAATCTCATTTAGAATCAAGACTCAATTTTTTAAGATACTTATTAGAAGAAATAAAGAAGGAAAAGTAAGATGAAGATTAATCTATGGAATAAACTAAAATCTTTTTTCGCCGCGAGAAAAATAAAACCAATTATTCAGCGAGATAAGATAGTTAATCTAACTTGTTTCCTCTGTGAGAGAAGTGAATCTTTTCACTGCTCGGCAGAAGACTTCCTCGAAAAACAAATAAGTTGGGGAACTACTGATAAAAGTAGATTTCTAATTTATCACGATGATAGAACTTCCACAGTTGAGACTTTCTGTCCTACGTGTCAGAATAGAGTATCTACCCTTCGAAAGTTTCAGCATGGATATAGAGAATCTGACATTCGGATTATGAGAGATTTTATATAGGAGACGAAATGGGTCAATGTAAAGACTGTAAAACCTGTAATTGTGATAACGAACAATCAGAAGGAGTTATTCGGGTTCAGTATAAAACGATTCCTTGGGGTCTCAAAGAAAAGACTGAAGTAGTGAATAATTCAATCTTCTCTTTAGGAGATAGAGTATATCTTCCTAATACAAACGAAAGAGGAGAAGTAAAAATTATTAGACGAACTTCATGCGGAATTCATCTCGACGGAACAAAAGAAGATAAATTCTCGTTCTTTGAGTTTAGATTTATTAACAAAGAAGAAATCTGATGGAAAGTATCTTCATCTGTAAAAAATGTAGCTTTACTTGGAAGAATGAAAATGGGCCTCAAACTTGTCCGATCTGTAAGCATGTATATGTCGAATGGTTAAATTATAAAGAGTCTGATTTCTACGAAGATTCTTTCGTCCCGCCGCGCGAAAAAGAAGATTAAATAATAGAGGTTACTCTATATCGGATATAAGAACTAAAAGGTGTTCTCGTTCGACTTTATCTAACAATCTCTTAATGCTCAAATCAAATTATTTTTAGTTTTTATGAAAGGAAAAAAGATGTTGCAGAAAATGAAGATCATTTTGGTCTGTCCTTTCTGCAAGGAGCATTATCAAGACGAAGGATCTTTAGAGCACGGAACTAACTGTCTACTGAACCCTGGCCTGGAAGGATGCGAAACTTGCAGTAACAAGACAGAGAGAGATAAGTGTTCTTTAAAATTAATTCCGATTGATTTTAAAAGAAAAAAGAGAACAGGAAGATACTGTTTAAGTTGGAAGGAAAAAGATGATAATTAAGATATTCGAAGAAAATCAAGTTTTTAACGATGATCCGAAAGTAGTAATTGCTTTTCCGATGGGAAAAGACGATGCACCTACGAAATCTTTCTTTCGAGATAAGAAATTCTCTAAATTCAGAATTATACAAAGCTTATTAAAAGCTATTTGGGTAATTTTTAGATGTCATTACTAGAAGAAATTAAATTAGCTTTTCTACCAAGTAGAAAAAAGATAGAAGAGAAAGTCATTAATCCGATCCAAACATTAAAAGAAAGTGAGGTAATAATTAACGGTTTCGCCCGAGAAGAAAATCAAGACAACTGGATAAAGAACGGATGGATTGAATATTATCTAGAAACAAAGGAAGTTAGATTTAAAGGAGAAATCTATTCTATTCCAGAAGGAAAGAAAGTAAGATGTTTAGCGATTTATAAAGGAGATCAATTCTTTATAAATATTTTAACTCGCGGCGAAAATAATCTCCGCAAAATTCACATGATTTAATATGGAAATATTCTTAATAGTTATTCTAGCTCTTCCTCTCTTATCTATCTTAATCTATTTTCTAACTGAAGCTTTCTTCTTTTTTAAAGAGAAAACTAAAAAAGAAAGAAGAGATTTAGAAGATGATGAGCTGGAAGACACTTCACCAGAAATACCTCAATTATTAATCGAACAACTCACAAAGGAGCAAAACTCCAAGTAGGAAATTTATGAATGTTGTAGGCTTAACTTTTGGCTGTTGGGACTTAATGCATTATGGACATATTCGATATCTACAAAGATGTCGAGAAGAATGTACTCAACTCTATGTAGGAGTTGAATCAGATGCTCTCATTCATTCAAAGAAAGGATCTTCTAGACCGATTATTCCAGCAAGAGAAAGATTAGCTACTATTGCTAGTTTAAAATGTGTTCATGCTGCATTTATTTACCGAACTGATGAGGAATTAAATCAGATCATTCAGGATTTCGCCGTCAATAAAGTTTTTAAGAATAATAAAGACTTTAAACTAAAACCAATTATTAATAGTCATGGTACTTCAGCCGAGTTAGTTATTATTCCTGATATAGAAGGATTACCTAATACGAAAGCCTTAATAACAAGAATTATTTTACTCGCGGGAGAATAAAAATAAGTGGATGTTTTTATTCCTTTTACAGTAGTAACTACTCTCATTTGGGGATTCATTCTTTTATACTTTTTCTAGGAGATTACATTGTTAGATTATCTTGATCCAGCTAGATTTAAATACTATGGCCCGAAGGAAATCATAGACGAAGAAACCGAACCCTATGGTTCAGACCCGGAGATTAGAAAACTTTTAATAGAAATGGGATTTGTTGGTAGAAGGAGAAAAGATAAATGGAAGAATCAGAAAACTGCTTCTTCTGCCCAGCATGCCAAAGCTTTATTCCTAAAACAAAAAGAGCAATCTATGTCGGATCACCAACAAAGTTCCTAATTTGTCTTTTATGCTGGGAAAAAGATTTCGTAACATTAGGATCTCCTACTAAAATCTTCCGAGGATTTGAAACCTGGAAAAACAGAAAGAATTTTTCTTAGTTTTTTTAGAAATATTAACAAGTTGGATAAGAACCAACTAGAGGAGAGAAGAACCATGGCTACTGGATTTAATCAGATGATCGCAATTGGACATTTGGGAAGTGACAGTGAACTTCGTTATACCCAAAAGCAGATCCCAGTCTTGAGTTTCAGAATCGCTTGCGGAGAACGTTATTACACCGCCGAAAAGGAATGGAAAGAACGTGTAGAATGGATTCCTTGCGTTCTCTTCGGGAAGAGGGCTGACGGGCTTCACAAGCTTCTTCAGAAAGGAACGAGGGTCCAAGTAACGGGTAGTTTCAACACCCGTCAGTACGTCGGCCAGGACGGTATATCGCGTACTCTATCTGAATGCCGATGTAAGGACCTGATTATTCTTTCAACCCCGGAGGGAAGACAAGTTCGCACTCTTCCGGAAGAACTTGATGATGGCTGCGGGACTTCTACTGAAGAGTAAGATCCGCTTCTAAGAAAGAACTGTAGTTTAAGTAAAACCTTCGAGAGAAGATCCTGGTTCATATCCAGGCAGTTCTACTAATAGGTAAATAAATTATGGCAGACAGATTTCCAATCCAAGGCGGATTAACTATTTCTCGCGAAGCGGCGGAAAAAGCATATATTGAATATTCTCGCTCATACGGAACAGAACAATCTTTAGACCGTCTAGCTGAACGTGCTGGATTTGGATTATTGGAATTCTGTCATCTATATCTAAAGAAACATATTAGTTTTAAATTAACAAACGAGCAAATAACGAGAGCGTTGCATGAAGCAAAAGTAATGTCTACGCTTGCTTAGAAAAGAAAATATGATATAAACAATAAACGTCGGGTCGTCTAAGTGATAGGACAGGACGAAGTTAAGTACTCCAGATCTAGGTTCAAATCCTAGCTTGGCGAATATTCTGACTTAGCTTAATGAGAAAGCCCTAAATTGTATTTAGGAAGTTGTTGGTTCAAGTCCAGCAGTCAGAAATTAGGTTCGAATCCTCTTCTCCCCATTCAAAATTTCTAAATCAATCCAACCTACTTTGTTCATCTTCCAAATTCTTCATACAATAAGTTATGACTCATACTCCGATCCCGACTCCTATTCCTCAAGAAATTGGAGTTCTAATTGTATGTGACGGATGTCTTAATCACATACGAATAGAAGAAGGGAGTCTTCCGCTCGGATGGAAAAAAGTCTATGTATACGGATGGATCGGAGCATTTCACGCTTGTTGTGGTAGTTGCGAAGAAAAAATTATTTCCGCGCGCGAAACAAAATCAGTATCACGTTCTAAGATTATAATCGTCTAATCATCTCGAAAAAAACATTTGTTTTTCAAAAAATCTCAATTTTTAATTGGAGGCTTTTTGAAATTGGATATTCCTATTTTATCTGTTACCAAAAAGTCGATCGACGAGTATGGTTGAAGGACGTACAATATAAGAATGGAAAAGATCTTCGTGTTGGATACAAATGTTCTCCTTCATGATCCTAACTCTCTAACAGCTTTCGAAGACAACAAGATCGTTCTTCCCATCTATGTAATAGAAGAGATTGATAATTTTAAAAAAGAACAAACTGAACTTGGAAGAAATGCTCGACAGGTCTCAAGACTATTAGAGGAACTTCGTCAGAAAGGAAGTTTAATAGACGGAGTCTCTAACGGATTAGGTATTATTCAAGTAAAGACTTCAAAACATCCGATCCCGGATGAGTTTGTCGCTATCGATCGTGGAGCTGATTCAAAAATTCTAGCCGTCGCGCTAGAAACAAAATTAAGTTCTTCCTGCCCAGTAGTCTTTATTACAAAAGATATTAACTTAAGAATTAGAGCTTCCGCTTTAGGAATAGAATCCGAAAATTATGAAACAGAAGGAACATCTGTTTCTGAAATTTATTCAGGAACTTATAATATAGAAGTTGAATCTTCTATATTAGAAATTCTATTCGCAGAAAAAGAAGCTCCTCTAATTAAGTTAGATGTGGAACCAAATAGTTTTGGAGTTCTTACTGCTGGTAAACAATCAGCTTTAGTTAGATTTTATCCAGCAGAAGGAAAAATGAAGCTTCTCTCTAAGAGAAATGTATGGGGAATTAAAGATAAAAATAAAGAACAAGCTTTTGCATTAGAACTTCTATTAGATGATACAGTTCCTCTAGTAACCCTTCTTGGAATAGCCGGATCGGGAAAAACAATTTTATCTTTAGCTGCTGGACTTCAAAAAGTAGCCGAAGAAAAAAAATATAACAGGATGTTAGTTTCTCGTCCTGTTCTTCCACTAGGAAAAGATATCGGTTTCCTACCAGGTGAAATTTCAGAAAAAGTTCGACCCTGGATGCAACCAATCTATGACAATCTAGAAGTCTTAATGGGTATTCCTAATAAAGATAAAAAGAAAAATAGATCTGCTGAAGAATTATTTGAACTCGGCTTAATCGAAGTTGAAGTGCTCACTTATATTCGAGGAAGATCTATCCCAAGACAATTCATCCTTTTAGATGAAGCTCAAAATGCTACGAATCATATAATCAAAACTCTAATTACTAGAGCTGGAGAAGGAACTAAGATCGTTCTCGTTGGAGATAATTCGCAAATAGACGATCCTTACCTCGATCCAATTAACAACGGACTCGTTCATTTAATTAATCGGTTTAAAGGTCAATCCTGTTACGGTCATGTAACTTTATCGAAAGGAGAAAGATCAGGACTAGCCGAAATCGCGGCTGCCCTTCTATAAAAGAGATATAATTAAAAGTAGGAGAATTAAGTTGAGAAATCATTTAAATGATCAAGTCGTTAATGGAGTGATAGCTTTAAGTATAAGCCTCCAAAAAAACGATAAATTAATAGCTGCCACATTTCTAAGAGATAAGATTAATAAATTCGTAATAGAGAAAGATTTTATTTTAGTAGATCTACTAATTACATTTCTCCTTCAATCTAAAGTTGATAAAGAAATTATCAACGCAATTATGAAAATATTAGAGCCTTATAAAGATAAACTCCCCGCTTGGAAAGAATCAATTTAAGAGGAAAATAACATGAAGATACGAGATGGATTCGTAAGCAATAGCTCATCTAGTTCGTTTATATTAGCTACAGATAATCCTAAACACCAAAAAGCTTTTAGTCTTTTTCTTGATAAGGTAAATCATAAATATTCAGCAGAACATTATTTCCCACGTTGGGTTCTTGAAAGTTCTTCTGTTAAAGAATTACAAGAGTCAATTATTCTTCATACAAAAGAAGAAAAGAAGAGACTCCGTAGTCTAAATAAAATAGCAAAAGAATTAAAAGTTCTGTCAGTTGGAGATAAAGAGGTAATTAAAAGATGGTTAAGTCTCGACTATCCTCTTAGAGCAATTGTTCCTTCAAAATATATTCTTTTAAATAACGATATCCAAGAGTCAATAGACCAAACGATTGAACTATATAAAATCGATGTCGATAAAGCTTGTGAAGAATGTAAACAATCAATTAAGACGTACGAAGGTTGGCTTCATATAATTAACCAAAACGAAATTCCGACTGACTCATATCTCTATATATTAACAGTTGATCTTTGGGATCTAAAGGAAGTCAGAGAGATGGTTGAAGCTTTAGATCTAACTGTGATCGAGGACAATTAAGGAGAAATTTAAATGAAGATTAGAAACGGATTCGTATCGAATAGTAGTTCGTCATCTTTCGTTTGCAATATCTGCGGAGAAACAGAATCAGGCTGGGACTTAAGTCTATCTGAAGCCGATATGATGATGTGTGAACATGGCCACGTTTTCTGCAAGAGACATCATCTTGATTCTAAAATAACTAATAAGATTTTACAAAAATGGGAGTTTGTTAAAGGATTTATTCAAGAAAATTCGGACGACATTCTTAAAGCGTTAGAAGGAGTCACCTCGGAAGAAGTTATTCTTCAAACCTTAGAAGATTACGATTACGATTTAGACGATCTTTATGACGAAATTACTGAACATCAACTTCCGGAATCGTGTTGTCCCGTCTGTCAATTAAAGTATATTTCAGATGATACACTCCTCCATTTTACGCTTCATAAATATAATATTTCCCGAGAAACTTTAGAAACAGAAATGCGAACTAAGTTTCCTAATCTTCAAGATTTTTTCGCCGCGATAAAATAAGGTATTTAAATGAAAACACGAAATGGATTTGTAAGTAATAGTAGTTCTAGTTCATTTCTTTGTGAAATTTGTGGCCGTCATAAAGTTTCATTTGAAGGACTGTCTGAAGTTCAGATGGTTGAATGTGAAAACGGACATTTATTTTGTGAACATCATCTCCTCAAAGTTAAAAAGAAGACCTTACTCGAACAGTATAAAGATCTTCAAGAAAAGGGAGAGTTAGATGAAGATCTTGAAGTTGAGATTTGTAATAAGTTACAGGGGGCACTAACACCAGAAGAACAAGAAGCTCGTCTTAAAGAGTTTGAAGATCAATTTGAAGATACGTATGCCGACCTTGATCAAGATGGAGTGCCAGCCGATTCTTGTCCGATTTGTACGTTAAATTATATCAGCAATGAGTTACTAATTAGTTATCTTCAAGCTACGACTAAATTGAATTTAGACTTAATTGCCGATCAGATTAGATCGTCATATAAAAATTTGCAAGAGGTTAAAGAATATATAAATCAATCTAAGTAAACAATGATTCAATGGTCAAAAAACGATTCCTTATTTAAGAAGGAATTAGAAGAAGGATTTAAATATCAATTACAGATTGCGGAGATACTCCAATCTAATGGAATTGAGGTAAGTGTACCGAAGCTACGCTTCAGAGAGAGCATTAAAGACATTACTGAATTTAGTAATGAACCAGATTTGATATGGGGAGATAAAATATTTGAAGTAAAAAGTAGAAATTTAAGTTTTACTAATGTGGATAATTTTCCGTTTGAATCGATCCTTGTTGATACGGTTAATGGATGGAATTCGAAAGAGAAAAAACCAGATGCTTATTTATGTATAAGCAAAAAAACTAATTCAATTATTTGTTTAAGTGGTAAAACATTCCAGCATTGGGAGAAGAAAAAAGAAAGAGATCATATTAGAAAGATAGAAGATATTTTTTATTTCGCGGCGAAAAAATATTGGATAGATTTTGAAGCGTTTCTCCAAGTAATAAGAAATTATTCTTATCTTTTAGAAAAAGGAAAAGAAGATGAAAAAGTTTCTAATTCTAAGTCTAATTCTGACTAGTTGTCATCAAGATTTCTATCATCCTCCTGATTCAGATCTCGATATGAATCATATAGAAGATACTGAATCAGATATTGAGATCGAAGATATCCCGGATGTAGAAATTTTTATTGACGCGGACGTACCAACTGAAGCAGATGTAGAAGTTGATGAAATCGAGCTTCCTGATGCTGAGCAAATCTTTGATTCTGATATCCCTGATGTTGAAGATGAAGTTGATGCTCCATTATGTCCTGAAGGATATGAATGGTGTGATAGTCGATGCGCTCATATAGTAAGCGATATTAATAACTGCGGTGGATGTAATATAAATTGCTCTGCTGCTCGTCGGCCAGAATGTTTAAATGGACATTGTGCCGGACTTTCAGATTGTTATCTAAGAACTGATCGACTTCCAAATTGTGATGATGTCTGTGGAGAAATGGGAGCAATTAGTTCTTTAGATTGTACCT
>Ga0180008_1001312_pt1 | contig 16055 bp, 9 predicted proteins | sample MM_PW_MetaG_FD_121121 | JGI IMG/M metagenome (GOLD analysis project Ga0180008, IMG submission 121121) | Groundwater microbial communities from the Aspo Hard Rock Laboratory (HRL) deep subsurface site, Sweden - MM_PW_MetaG | ecosystem: Environmental > Aquatic > Deep subsurface > Groundwater...
AAAGTCCCTGCCCATGCCGACAAACTGCGACCCCTGGCCGGGAAAAAGAGAAGCCGTTTTTGCGGCATCATTTATAGTAGCTGTCATCTTCAATCCTTCAATTCTTTTCTATCAATAATCCTCAACCAAAACACAAAAACCAGCCCCCGCTCAGGAAGGCTCCCCGTCCTTGTCCAGCAGGCTGGCCAACAGAAAAAGGCCGACACCGACCACGATGGCTGAATCCGCCACATTAAAGGCCGGCCAATGATACGTGGACACATAAAAATCGAGAAAATCCACCACCGAGCCGAAGCGGACCCGGTCAATCAGATTGCCCACCGCGCCACCGGCAATAAAGGCAAAGGAAAAGACATACACCGGGCTGCGCTGCCGAAACTGCCGAAAGGAAAAAAAGACAAAAACCAGCGCCAGGAGTGCGATGCCGATGAAAAAATAGGACCGCCAGGCCGGGTTGGCATTGGCCAGCAGGCCGAACGCCGCGCCGGTGTTGTGCAGATAGGTCAGGTTGAAGAAACCCGGCACCACCACCTTGAACTCATACAATCCGAAACGGGACATGATGAGCCATTTGGTCAGCTGATCGGCAACAATGATCAGTCCGGCCAGCAGCACCAACAGCAGAGACGATTGCGATCTGCCCCTTTGTCCCATCACTCGCCTGCTGGTCCGATCTGGGCGATAACCGAGGAACAGCGGCCGCAGATGGTCGGATGATCGGCGTTCTGCCCCACGGTCTCACTGCGCATCCAGCAGCGCTCGCATTTTTCCGAGGCAGCGGACTTGACCAGAATAGCAAGCCCCGGGATCTCCCCGCTGGCCATGGCCCCTACCGGCGCAGTTTCGGTTCTATGCAGCTTGGAAACGATACAGATGGTCTCCAGCGTCTGCCATTTTTCCTGCAGGAAATCGGCCAGATCAGCAGGAACTGCCAACCACACCTCGGCCTCCAGCGAATGGCCGATAATCTTATCCTGCCGGGCCACCTCCAGCACCTTGGTGATCTCGTCCCGTACGCCCTTCAGCCTCTCCCAGGTGAGATTCAGATCCTTATTGAGATTGCCCTCTTTTATCGGCGGGAAACCGGCCAGAAAGATATTTTCCTCCCGGCCGTCATCCGCGGGCAGATGATTCCACACCTCGGCGGCGGTAAAGGTAAGCACCGGGCTCATCAGCCGGGTCATGCCGTCAAGAATCTCATAGAGCACCGTCTGGGCCGACCTGCGGGCCAGGGAACTGTCCAGCTCCGTATAGAGGCGGTCCTTCAGGATGTCTAGGTAAAAGGCGCTCATGGTCACGGTGCAGAAATTATAGAGGGTATGGAAAACCGTGTGAAACTCGAAATACTCATAGGCATTCATCACCCTGCGCTTGACCAGCTCAAAGCGGGAGATGGCCCATTGGTCGATCTCAGGCATATCGGCCACCGCCACCATATCTTTAGCCGGCGAAAAATCGCTGAGATTGCCCAGCATATAGCGGACGGTATTGCGGATCTTCCGATAGGCGTCGGACAGGCGCCTGAGGATCTCCCCGGAGATCTTGATATCATCCCGGTAATCCTCGGAGGATACCCACAGCCGCAGGATATCCGCGCCATACTCCTTGATGATTTCACCGGGGGCAATGACGTTGCCGATACTCTTGGACATCTTGCGGCCCTGGCCATCCACCACAAAACCGTGGGTCAGCACTCCCTTGTAGGGCGCCCTGCCCCTGGTGCCCACCGAGGCGAGCAGCGAGCTCTGGAACCAGCCGCGGTGCTGATCGCTGCCCTCCAGATACAGATCGGCCGGGGTTGGCAGACCGCGCTGCTCGATCACCGCGGCAAAGCTTACGCCGGAGTCAAACCAGACATCGAGAATATCTGTTTCCATGGCAAAGTCCAGGCCGCCGCATTTGCCGCATCTGGCTTCAGTGCCGATAAAATCCTGCAGCTCATGGGAGAACCAGGCATCTGCCCCTTCCTTTAAAAACAGCTGCTCAATAGTGCTGTTGATCGCCTCATTGTTGATGATATGCCCGCACCGAGTGCACATGATGGCCGTGATCGGCACGCCCCAGGCCCGCTGCCTGGAGAGGCACCAGTCCGGCCGGCCCTCCACCATGCCGTAGATGCGCTCCATGCCCCAGGACGGAGTCCAGTTGACCTCCCTGATTGCCGCCAGGGCTTTCTTGCGCAGGTCATTGTTGTCCATACCGATAAACCACTGTTCCGTGGCCCGAAAGATGACCGGCTTCTTGCAGCGCCAGCAATGGGGATAACTGTGGGAAAGCTTGGCCTGCTCAAGCAGAAAGCCTGCGGCGCGCAGATCATCGCAGATCCGCGGGTTCGCCTCCAGGATATTCATGCCGGCATAGGGACCGGCCTCATCGGTGAATCTGCCGAAATTATCCACCGGCGAAAGAACCGGCAGACCATAGCGGAGACCGGTGAGATAGTCCTCCCGGCCATGGCCCGGCGCGGTGTGCACACAGCCGGTACCGCTGTCCAGGGTCACATAATCAGCCAGCACCATGACGGATTCCCGTTCCAGAAAGGGGTGTTTGCATTTTTTCCCTTCAAGGGGCCCGGAGGCAAAGGTGGCAAGAATCTCATAGCCGGAGATGCCGCAGGCCTCACAGGCCCGCTCCACAAGTCCCTCGGCCATGAGCAGCACCTCATCACCCACCTTGACCGCCGCATAGGTGAACTGGGGATGCAGGGCCACGGCCAGGTTGGCCGGCAGGGTCCAGGGGGTGGTGGTCCAGATGACGGCAAAAACCTTTTTGCCGGACAAAACGGGAACCACGTCTCCCAAATCCTCATCCAGCGGGAATTTCACATAGATGGAGGGCGAGGAATGGTCTTCGTATTCCACCTCGGCCTCAGCCAGGGCGGTGACACAGGAGGAACACCAGTACACCGGTTTCTTGCTGCGGGTGACCGAACCGTTGGCCAGGAAACGGTTGAACTCCCGGGCAATGGCCGTCTCATATTTGAAGTCAATGGTGAGGTAGGGATTGTCCCAATCCCCCAGCACGCCCAGCCGTTTGAAATCCGCCTTCTGTTTTTCAATCCATTTCTGGGCGTATTTGCGGCAGGCGCCGCGAAAGGCGAGTTTGCCGATGACTTTTTTCTTCTCGCCCAGCTCCTTGTCAACATTATGCTCAATGGGCAGGCCGTGGCAATCCCAGCCGGGGATATACGGGCAGTGGAAGCCGGCCATGCGCTTGGATTTGAGGATAATATCCTTTAACACCTTGTTGAACGCGGTGCCGAGGTGGATGAAGCCGTTGGCATAGGGAGGTCCGTCATGGAGCAGATAAAGGGGGCGACCTTCACTGGCCTGCTGCACCTTGTTGTAGAGCCCCTCCTGTTCCCAGATCTTTAACAGCTCAGGTTCCTTCTGCGCAAGGTTGGCCTTCATCTTGAAACTGGTCTGGGGCAGATTAAGCGTCGCCCGGTAGTCCATGGTCGTGTCTCCGTATATAAAAATTGATGATTCGGTATTTATGCCCCTGGAGGGTATTTATGCCCTTTAAGGGTAAAAATATCCGACAGATTCCTGACAGTCGCTCGTCAAAACCCAAAAAACATGCATCTTATAACAAACCAGATAGAATACCAATTCAGTTCCAACTTGCAAGGGTTTAATGAGCTTCAGACCGGAAGAATGTTTTTTTTGTTTTGCACCTTGCCTCTTTTTGCCTTTCCGGTAAAATGCAATCCTCTGTTAGCATGAAAGTCATTTTCGTTGCGCAGCGTGTCATCCTTGCAGGAGCGGGCCATGCCCGCGATACGGGGATTTTGGCAATGCCACAGGTCGCGGGCAAGGCCCGCTCCTTGCGCACTTTCATGCTTTATTGCTCCCGCTTGCGTTATCATGCTTACAGGAAAACATTTCATCATTATTGCCCGGCCTAAAGAAACCCGCGTCAGAGATCAATACAGGCGCTGACTTCCCGGCCGGCGGAATTTCATCCGGAGAAGAAAGACCATGACCCCGAAAGTAATAGCCTTGGCAGGCAAAGGCGGCACCGGGAAAACCACCACCACGGCCCTACTGATCAAATATCTGCTGCAAAAACAACTAACCCCGGTGCTGGCGGTGGACGCCGACGCCAACGCCAACCTCAACGAACTGCTGCAGCTGGAGGTAGGGGCCACCATCGGCCAGATCAGAAAGGAGCTGAAAGGCGATCTGCCGCCGGGCATGACCCGGGACCAGTTCATGAACATGAAGATCCAGCAGGCCATTATCGAAGAAAGCGGTTTTGATCTGCTGGTCATGGGCCAGCCCGACGGACCGGGATGCTACTGTTCGGCCAACCAGTACCTGGCCATGACCATGGACCACCTGGCCGCCAACTACCGGTATATTCTGGTGGATAACGAGGCGGGCATGGAGCACCTGAGCCGCATGAATCTGCGGGTCATCGATTATCTGCTCATCGTTTCCGACCCGTCGGCCCGGGGCATCCTTACCGCCCGCCGCATTGCGGAAATCACCGGCCCCCTGGGACTCACGGTGAAAAACAGATATCTCATCGTCAACCGGGCTCCGGAGCCCATGTCCCCCGAGCTTGACGCCAAGATCAGAGAAGCGGTGCAGGAAAGCGATCTGCCCCTGGGCGGCATTTTCCCGTCCAGCGAGGACCTGATCAAACAGGAGATCATTGGCGGCTCCTATTTGAAACTGGGGGATTATGTGCCGGTGGTGCAGGCGGCCTTTGCCGCCTTTGACCGGATTTTCATGTAAGGTGGATAGTCTGAAGGTGTTTAGTCTGTTAGCCACACAATGAGGAATCGAGACGCAGCCATATCCCGGATGAAGCTGCCCGGCAACCCATTTTTCCCAAGGAGCGGGCCTTGCCCGCGATAACGGGGTTTTGGCAATGCCAAAGGTCGCGGGCATGGCCCGCTCCTACGCCACGATGGCATATCTAGCTGGAGTTACAATAAAAAAACGGAGGGCGGCGCAGTCATCCTGCCCGCCATCCGTCCTTCCATGAGCCATGAGCCATGAGCCATGAGCCATGAGCCATGAGCTTACCGGCTCATCAGCTTAACAGCTAATTATCTCTTCATATTAATGACATCCGTGATCATCTCATCGGTGGTGGTGACTATCTTGGTATTGGCCTGAAAACCTCTCTGCACGGTGATCAGATTGACGAACTCCGTGCCGATATCCACGTTGGATGCCTCCAGGGCGTTGGGGGCAATGGTTCCCAGACCGTTGCTGCCGGGAGCGCCTGTCACCGGCGCGCCTGATTCGGTGGTTTCGGTGAAAATATTGCCGCCTCTTTTGAAGAGACCTTCCAGGCTGGCAAAATTTGCCAAGGCCACCTGGGCCTTCTTCAACACCTGGCCATTGGAATAGTTGCCGGTAATAATGCCTTCCGTATTGACGGCCACCGCCTGCAAAAAGCCTGAGGCATAGCCGTTCTGATCCTGAAAAATGGTGGTGGAGCTGTTGGCGTACTGGGTGGTGGCCAAGGCCTCGGGAGAGAAATCCGCACTGACGACTCCTCCCTGCAGACTGCCATCCTCACCGCTCACATCGGCCTCCAGGGTGAGGAAAGCTGTGAGACCATTGCCCCAGGGGTCGGCGCCGGAAATCGACCCGTCTGAAACCGAAGTCATGGCCAACTGACTGTGATAGCCGGTGGCGGAAGCCTCATCGGCCACGCGGTCGGTGAGTACCAGACGGCCGGCAAAATCAATCTCCGCATCGGCGTTAAAGGTGGTCTCAAGCCAGGTGAGCATATCCTGCACCGTGCCCGTATTGGTGGGAGTGATCACCGCGTCAACCGTATAGGTAGCGTTGACCACCGGGGTGCCGTCACTGGCAAAGCCGTTAAAGGTAAACACATCGCCGTCTGCTATGGCGGTATTGGTGCTGTCAAAAACCTGTTCCCAAGGGGTATTCGCCGTAATGACCGGCACGGTGCCGCCGGTGCTCAGCCCCTGACCGGTGGAGAAAATCTTCTGCTTTGAGGTGGTGATATTGATGACGGTATCGCCATTAACGCCGCTTTCACCAAAGGGATTGGCGTCATCCTGGGTGGCGGGACCGGTTACGCTGCCGTCCACCACCACATTGGTGATATGCATGCCGCTGTTGCCGGCGGTCAGGTCGGTCATTTTCAACCGGCCATAGGCGTCAATGGTGGCGGTGCAGCCGAATGCCGTACCCACGGCATCGAGAAACTCCTGCACCTTGGCATCGGTATTGACATTATAGGTTACGGAGGCATAACTGCCGTCATTCTGAAAACCTTCAATGAAGATGGTATCGCTGGAGAGTGCAACACCATCGCCCTGCAGCTGCAGCCCATTGGTGTCATAGACATCGCGCCAGTAGGTTTCGCTGGTGATATAACTTGCGCCGGTGAGGTTGCTGTCAACCGCGCCAAGCTCGCTGACCAGCGACTGCCGGGTGGTTGAGGTCAAGCCGCTGTACTGGGCGCCGAAGTTAACCAGCACGCTCTGGTTGGTGGTGGCGCCGGTGAAGTTGGCCTCAAAGCTGTAATAGCTGTCCGTATTTTCCAGAATAATCCGGTTATCGGACCGGGCCGGATCAACATTGCCGTCCGGCGGCACGTCATAGGCGGAGATCTCCTTGATATTACCCGAGGTGTCAAACTGGATCGTACCGTAAAGCAGGGCGCCCGCCCCTTTATGATCCTCGTAGTTATAGGTGTCATTGGGGGCATAAATGGACTGCTCCCGCTGATCCAGATAGCGCAAATCCTCGGAAGGGTCACAGGTTATCAGGTACTCCCATTCATTATCCCTCGTGGTCCGGTCATAATAAATTGAGATATCATGGCTTGCACCCTTGGAATCGTAAATCTTGATGGCAGAGGTATATTCATACTGCAGCGGATCAATGGGGGCTGTGGGTTTGATCGCCGACGCGTTGGTGCCGTTCCAGGAATCAAACAGACGCACCTCGTTGAGTTCGTTATCCTCCCGGGAATCGAGGTTGGCGATAACTTCCACCAGTTCGGTTTCAACCGGAGGGGTGGTCTTATCGATGCGCATATCGCCGATGGTGCCGGCCCGCTCGCCGGTGGTCTTGTCAATGGTCCAACCCTGGACAAAATATCCCATGGGTGTCACCAGATATCCTTGCTGGTCAAAACGGAACTCACCTGCCCTGGAATACATGTCCGCCTCAGCGTTTTCCGTGGCACGGAGCATGAAAAAGCCCTGGCCGCCAATGGCCATATCCGTGGCGATGGAGGAACTCTGAAAAGAACCCTGGGCAAAGAGACCGTCAACGGTGCTCAGGGTAACGCCACGGCCCACCTGGGCCGCGCCGGATGCGGTGGAAACCGACTGAGACAGCACATCCTGAAAAACCGTGCGGCTCGACTTGAATGCCAGGGTATTAACGTTGGCCACGTTATCACCAAGCACGGACATGGCATTACCCATGGTGTTAATGCCGCTGATACTTGAATACAGTGAACTTGCAATCGCCATTATTTATTCCTCCTTACTCTGAAAGCCCGCAACCGAGCCATAGCACACCATGAAAGATCTTTACCCGCCAAAGAACATGTCATTTTCTATAAAACACTGACCACGGAACCGACATCGGCGCCGACCCAGTTATCCAGTTTGAGCTGTGCCGCACCGCTGTCAAAGGTGACTCCCGTCACCATGCCGCTGACCCGGTAATCCACCTCAAGTTGTTCACCCAAGGCATTATATGCCTTGACCCAATAAGTATAGGCGCCGTCGTCAACGGTTTCACCCAGGGCATCCTTGCCGTCCCATTCCAGGGGATAGGTGCCGGAGGACAATGCCCCGGCATCAACCATCTGCACCAGATGGCCGCCGGCATCATAGATTTCCACCACGCAGGTATCGGCGTCCTCGGGCAGAATATACTCCCCGCCGCCCGGCACACCCTCATTGACGCCCATGGTATTGCCGACAATCTGCACCTGGTTGTCAAGCAGGGTCAGCAGCTGCAGGTTGTTCTGGGAGGTCTGGTAATCCAGCAGCTTTTCCATGTTGCTAGACATTTCCAGGGTGGCCTGCATATTGCTGAACTGGGAGAGCTGTGACGCCATCTCATAGGTGTCCATGGGTTTCATCGGATCCTGGTACTGGAGCTGGGTGATCAGCAGATTCATGAAATCATACTGATCCAGTTCTTTTTTACCCACCGTCGGATAAAGGCTTTCCTCTTCATACTGGGGCAGGGTTGTGTTGACAGTTGATACGCTCATGGGAATTTCCTTTTCTTATTTTCGATCAGACAATCAGGTTGATGCCGTTTGGCTGTCCATCCGTACGGGTCGACGCAGCCTGCAGATACAGCGCATCAGCAGGAAGATCCGCCATGGTTTCCATGGCAGCCTTTACCGTCTGCCGGGCCATTTCAAACCTCTGCCAGCTCTGTCCGTTATTCTCCTGGCCCACGGAAACAAAGCATTCCCCGAGACTGAACCCTCGCTGGCTCATGTTTTGCTTGAATTCTTCCATGTTGCTTTCCAGCATCTCTTTGACCCGGGCGTTTTCCATGTTGAATGATACGGATATGTGTTCATCCCGCACGGTGAGATTGACCCTGACCTCACCGAGATCCTGGGGAAAGAGGCGCAGCACTAGATGATGTTCCTGACTTTTCAGCCCCTTGATCACCCCGTCGGAAAGCTGCTGAAAAACCTGTTGCTGCATCTGACGGAATGGGGTTCTGGCAGCGGCTTCTCCTTTGGTTGCATCCGGAGTGGAAACCACACTCTGACCTTCCGACTTGACGGCGAAAGTTGTAGCCGGCTGGCTGTCGGATTCGGTTTTTGCCACAGTCACTTCTCCGTCCGTCTGGCCAAAGGTCATTTCGCCGGAAAAATCTGCCGTATCATCCTGTGCTGTCGACTGGTCGAATTTTTCAGCAAGCCCTTTGACCCATTTGGCAAAATCACTCTGCAGATCCTGCTCCTCCTGAAACTTATTTTCCTGCAGTTTGCTTCCCTCAACCTTGACCCGGGCCAGATCAACCAGCTCCTGCAGTTGCTGGAAAACGGCGCTGACCGATTCCTCCACCACCGGAGTGAAGCCCACACCCTGTGCTTCAAAATCAGACTGGGAAACGATCTTCTGCAGATCAGTGAGGAATGCCGGCAGATCAACCTTCGGCTGACTGTTCTTCACTGCGGCAATGGCATCATTTATAATACTCTGCAGCCTTTCAATGGTGAGCTGAGTCGGATCTCCGGCATTTTCTTTCCCCAGCACCTGGTTCAGAAACCTTTCCGGCAAAAGCTCATTCTGCTTTTCCAGGGTAAGGCCGGCCTCTGACAGCAGATTCTGCAGCTGCTCCGTCTCCCAGTCCGTCAGGGTGGCCGGGACAAGTCCTTCTTCCCCGGCCGCGCTGTCAATCCCTTTAACCAGCAGGCTCAGGTCAAGCTTTCCGTCACCGGTCACGGCCTTGTCGGCTATCTGGGCAATGGTTTCCTCATCAATACCCATTTTCGCCAGCAGCGCTTCCAGCATGGGCAATTCGGCCTCAGGGACGGTGGTGGGGACGGACTGGTTCATTTCCTGAAAATGGCTGGTCAATGCCTGAAAAAAATCGACCAGGCTGACCTTGTTGTCCTGATTTTGCAGCTGCTGCAGGAACTGGGCAAAATCTGCCTCCTCCATTCCCGCATCAGCGGCAAGCTGTTGCAGGATTTCCGTATCCGGCAGCTCCGCCTTCCATTCGCCGGGGACCCCGGTCTTCTGTTCGGCAACATTCTGCAGTTCCGCCAGAAACTGGCTCAGCAGTTCTTCTACGGAACCGGCCTTGGTTTCATCATCGCGCTGCTCATCGGATTTGCTTTTGGCTGCACGGGCGGCATTGTCTTCGGCCTTGGACGCCTGCCGGCTTTGCGCATTATTTTGGGCAACTCCCAGCTTATCTTTGTTGCCACCATATTTTTTATCCAGCTGGCGGTCGAGATGCCGGGCAAAGGAACTCTCGAAATCACGGGTTCCTCGTGTTTTCTTTACTGACATCTCCGGTCCGGGAACAGGTAAAACCGGGTTCATTAGAATGGACATGCATCGACCTCCTGGCACATAATTTTTTTTCTTGAAGCAAGCTAAATGCAACCGCAATGCCAACATCATGTGCCGTCAGCGGATGAAAAAATGTTTTCCGGGAAAAGTTATCATTTCAGGCTGTTAGCCTGGCAGGCATAAAGGGATGAACAAATAAAAAAAACGGGCAAGGGATATTCTCGCCGCAATATTATGATGAAGTAGGAAAGAATTTCCCCAAACAGCCTATAGAAGTGGGAAGGTCTGGTGATGGAGAGTTTTCAGGCAGGATCAGGGGATGACAACAGGAAAGGATCGGCTTGGCGGCGGAAGGGATAAGTATCTCCAGAAAACGAACAGCAAATGAGATCAAGCGAAGAAAGGGAGAAAAAGGGGAAATTTGTTACAATTCAGCTTCGTCTGACAGACTTGAACCGCCTATTTCGTTTCGGATAGCACCTCCCACACCTTGAATGCCAGATCTTGCCTGGCAAAAGGCTTCTGAATAAAGTGCACATCCTCATCCAAAACGCCATGGTGGGCAATCACATTGGCCGTGTAACCGGACATGAACAGGCGCTTAAGGCTCGGATATAAAGACAGCAGATTTCTGGCCAGGTCCCTGCCATTCATCTCGGGCATGATCACATCGGTCATGAGCAGGTGAATTTCTCTGGAATGCTCACGGGCCAGGCGGATGGCCTCGCCCGGCGTGCCTGCCCCCAGAACGGTGTAGCCCAACCGTTCGAGCATCATCGTTGTCATTTTCAGAATCGCCGGTTCATCCTCCACCAACAGGATGGTTTCGCTTCCCCGCACATCGGGCACCACCGGATCTTTCTTGCAGATCTGATCCGTTTCGGTTTCATGACGAGGCAGGTAGATCTTGAAGGTAGTCCCCTTTTCAAGTTCGCTGTATACATTGATGAACCCATTGTTTTGTTTGATAATACCATAAACAGTGGCTAACCCCAATCCGGTGCCCTTATTGACATCCTTGGTGGTGAAAAAAGGCTCGAACAGATTGTCCAGAGTCTCTGGCGCCATGCCGCTGCCATCGTCGCTTACGGTAAACAATACATACTCACCGGGGACAAATCCGACATGGTCGGCGCAATAGTCTTCGTCAAATATCGCCTTGCCCGTTTCGATGGTGATCCTGCCCACATCCGTAATGGCATCCCGGGCGTTGACACACAGATTGGCAAGAATCTGATCTATTTGCGACGGATCCATCCTGACCGGCCACACGTTCGTTCCCGGCAGCCAAACCAGATCGATGTCCTCCCCGATGAGACGCCGGAGCATTTTAAGCATCCCCTCGACCGTCTCGTTGAGGTCGAGCACTTTCGGGGCAATGGTCTGCTTGCGGGCAAAGGCTAGCAATTGCCTGGTAAGATCGGCGGAACGATTGGCTGCCGTACAGATTTCTTCCAGGTCTACATAAAGCGGCAGTGCCGGGTCCACCTGCTCAAGGGCCATCTCCGTGTGGCCGAGGATAATGCTGAGCATATTATTGAAGTCGTGGGCCACGCCACCTGCCAGCCTCCCAACTGACTCCATTTTCTGGGATTGCCTCAGTTGGCGTTCTAAATGGATCATGGCCTTTTCAGCCTCTTTTTGTTTCGTGATATCCTGTATTACCCCAACAACTTTTATCGGTAATCCAGCATGATCTTTAACAACCTCAGCAATCGATTTGACAATCTTCTTATCCGGGCCGGTAATTGGCCGAATTTCGAACGTAAGATCATAGGGTTTATTTTTTTCTATCAGATCAACAAGGGCCTGATGAACCTGTTCTCTTTCCGGGATACACTTTTCAACTTCATGCGTAGTGAATTTTTTACTTTCCAAGTCAAACCCGTATATATGCTTTGCTTCGTCGGACCCCCAGAAATTTCGAGTTGTCAGGTCATATTCCCAATTCCCCACTTGGCCCATGCGCTGAGCGCTTTTATATCTTTGTTCGTTTTCTTTTAGTGCTTCTTCGGCCTTCTTACGCTCTGTGACATCTGTATGAGTGCCACTCATCCTCAGCGGTTTTCCCTGTGAGTCCCGGCTGACAATTTTTGCCTGATCCAGTATCCACTTGTAGTGTCCATCCTTTGCGAGCATACGGTACTCGATTTTATGAGCTGCCGTGCGCCCCTCCAAATGATCCTGGATGGACTGCCATGCAGCGACTCTATCATCGGGATGATGAAGATCGGTCCATTGTTTGACCGAACATTCCACCTCTTCCAAGGTGTATCCAAGCATTTCAGCCCAATGAGCATTCCGGATTACTTCATTTGTCTCAATGTTCCAGTCCCAAAAACCCAATTGGCTGCCATCAAGTACAAACTTTAAACGTTCTTCGCTCTCGCGCAGGGCATCCTCCGCCCGCTTGCGCTTGAAATCGGCTTTCTCTAATTCCAGAACTCGTTGCTCAAGCTCTTCATATGTCGGTTTTGCAGACATGGTTATTACCTATCAGGAAAACAGAAATGCCATATCAGGCCATGCCTCTGAAAAAGTCGACATTTATGCCTATTGGAAAGCTATTGCCAAGAGCCACTCAGGAAACATCAAAGCTTTGGAAAAACGCCTCAAAAAGAGACAATTTCACCATCACCTCTTTTCCCTTTTAAAGGCTTTAAGCCCAGCCATGCTGCATCGGTAGAGCATCTGCAAGATGCAGTGGAGCCTCTTCCTTAGGCATCAACTGCGCTATCATTATGATGCCGTTCATCGGCACAAATTGTTATCGTGTCATTGTGTGCGTGCTGGATGAACAATTGGGATTCCGTAAAGATGCCACCTACGAGTCTTGTGCCACCCCTGTGTAAATTGGCGCCGTTTCCGGCTTTTGCCGGCATCACGCAAGCGAGGAGTTCAAGTCGTTCGGCGATGCCATTGGGGGCTCCTGAGTGATTCAACCAAGTATCGACTCCCGAAAGGAAGTATCGTTTGAAATCGATCTGGGAAACATAAAATTGTTCATCATGTATTTCTAACCCATGATATCATTCATATTGGTTTTTATTTAGCTTTTTTTGCCGTCTAAAAATATTTTTAAAAATGTATCTCTTCAATGGAGGTTTATTCAGGAGGAAGCTCTTTTTTTGCAAATATCAGTCAGGAGGTAAAAGAATCGTACTGGCGATCTTCACAATTTGCTTTATAATCACGGGTGGGTATTTTAGAAACACTTGAACCTCTGCACGGAATGAGAAACCATGAAAATCGCATTATTAGGCCTGACCAACACAGGCAAAAAAACCCTGTTCACCCTGCTGACCGGACGTAATGTGCCGGCAACCATGAAACCAGGTGAAGTTTTAGAAGGCGTCGGACCAATCCGGGACAAACGCGTTGACGTCCTTGCCAAACTCTACAAACCTAACAAAAAAACCTATGCGGAGAATCATTTTGTGCTCTGTCCCGATATTACCGAGGGCAGCCAGACACGGGACTGGATGGATCCTGCGCGTCGCGGTGATCTTCTTTGTATCCTGATCCGCGCTTTTGAATCTGAAGCTGTTTATCATCCTGCCGGTACGGTTGACCCTGAACGGGATCGGGCCAATATCGAGACCGAGCTGCTGCTCGCCGACCTGCAGCTGGTCGAAACACGACTGCAACGTCTTGCCAAGGAAAAAAAGGGCGGCCAAAGTCAGGGCCAGAAGCTTGAAGAGGATATTCTCAAACGCTTCCAGGCAGCCCTTGATGAAGAAAAACTGCTCGCAACAGTGCGCCTTGAACCCCATGAGGAGACAGCCATCAAAAGCCTCGATCTGATGACACGAATACCGATTCTCTATGTATACAATATCGCCGAGGATGATATCGGCAAGGATTTCGAAGCCGGCATCTTTGCCATCTCCTGCGAGATCGAAAAAGAAATAGACGCCATAGAAGACCCTGGCGAGCAACAGGAATTCCTCGAGGCCATGGGCCTTTCCGCACCAGGCTTGGAACGAATCAATGCAGCACTTTACGACGCCCTTGGCCTGATGTCGTTTTACACGGTCGGCAAAGATGAATGCCGGGCCTGGACTATCAAAAAAGGCGCCACTGCGCCGGCCGCAGGCGGCAAGATCCACAGTGACATCGAACGCGGCTTCATCCGGGTCGAGGTGATCAAATACGATGATCTCATTGCACTGGGTTCTGAGCAGGCAGTTAAGGCAAAAGGCAAGTTACAGCTACAGGGACGTGATTATATTATCGAAGACGGCGACATCTGTAATTTTCTCTTCAATGTATAAAAATCTCGACTGGAAAAACAGGTAATCAATATCAGAGTTCCTGATGGCGTGACGTAATTTCAATAATTTATTCACCACTCAGGATTCTGGCCTGTTACCAGTTTGAGTGCCTGAAATACTTGAAGTACTTCAGGCACTCTTCTCGAAACGCAATCAGGGTATCAAAGTAAAATCTGCCGAGATCAGGTTGTCTGACCTTATCACCTTTGTAGATCGGGGGGCGGGCCAGACAAGCCAGATGGCCTGCCCCCCATTTATATCTCTGCCATATCTCAATGCTTCCCGAACTCCCGAGCGAATCTGGCAACATCCTCATCATCGATGGTCCCGTTACCATCCATGTCCGCGTATGGCTCTGTCTTGTTGGTATAGTCGACGATGAACTGGTAAAGATCCTCACCGTCGATATCGTTGTCACCATCAGTGACGCAGTTAATCTCGTAGTCACCGATGGCCCATGCACCGCTGTTTGCGTCCTTGACCAGGACCGTGTATGTCCCGATTTCCGTGGTCGTATGGTGGATGTACGCGACATCCTGGTCATAACCGTAGGTCAGGTAGCTGCCCCCTGACGGCCCGTACAGTTCGATTCGGAGTAAAAGGTCACCACTTGTGCTGGTATCGGTAATCTCAATGTCAAAGGTTTCACCGACATTGGCGATGAAGGTATAGGTAAAGCTTTCCGGGACGGTATACGCGATGGCAGCGACAGTTACGCTTTGACCGTAGGTCAAATAATTACCGCCGGACGGCCCGTAAAGCTCGATGCGCGGTGTCAGATCACCGCTGACACTGGTATCGGCCATGCGGATTTCCACGTGGTCCCCGGCCAAAGCGGTAAAGGAATACGTGTCCAGATCTCCGACATCGATGGTTTCCGAAAACACTCCGCCGTTGGTTGGCGTGGGGATCTCATCTGCACCCGGCACTTTCACATAGTAGAGATCGTAACTGCCGGTGTTGAAAGGGCCCAATGTGCTGCTCGTGTTGTCTTTGGCCAACAATGTATAGGTACCGCTTTCCGGGACGGTATACGCGATGCTAGCAACAGTATAGCTTTGGTCGGAGGTCAAAGAATTACCCCCGGACGGCCCGTAAAGCTCGATGCGCGGTAGCAGATCACCGCTGGCACTGGTATCAACCATGCGAATTTCCACGTGGTCCCCGGCAACTGCCGTGAAGGTGAAGGTGTCCGGATCTCCGACAGCGATGGTTTCCGAAAGCACTCCGCCGTTGGTTGGCGTGCCGAGCTCATTTGCCCCCGGTATTTTGACATAGTAGAGATTATAGCTGCCGGTGCAATCCTGGTAGGTGGAGGCGTCTTTCGCCAGCAGGGTGAAGGTGCCGCTTTCCTGGATGGTATACGCGATGTAAGCGACAGTATGGCTTTGGCCGGCGGCCAAAGCATTACCGCCGGATGGTCCGTAAAGTTCTATCCGTGGGACAAGATCACCACTGAGGCTGGTATCAACCATGCGGAATTCCACGTGGTCGCCGACCGAAGCGGTAAATGTGTAGACATCCTCTTCACCGACAACAGAGATCGCATCCGATATATGGCCGCCGTTGATCAAGGGCGCGGCGCTGACGGTTGATGAAAACCCGGTTACGCCGGCTACCGTCACAAATAAAAATAAGGCTGTTATTCTTAGCCCTACAACGCAACTTGAGCTAATTTGCTATTGATTTCGACTGGGCGTATCTGGTATTCTGGAGAAAAACACCAGAGAGGAGGTATTCATGTTGCCAGAGATTCGCCAGTCGGACTATTTGTA
>Ga0180008_1001313_pt1 | contig 16042 bp, 18 predicted proteins | sample MM_PW_MetaG_FD_121121 | JGI IMG/M metagenome (GOLD analysis project Ga0180008, IMG submission 121121) | Groundwater microbial communities from the Aspo Hard Rock Laboratory (HRL) deep subsurface site, Sweden - MM_PW_MetaG | ecosystem: Environmental > Aquatic > Deep subsurface > Groundwater...
AGGAGAACACCATGGCCATCATCGGCATCTTTACCACCTCTAAAGACGGGGCTAGTTGCAGTTAATGTGAGTAGGGAACGATGGAATGCAAGCCGGCGCGGCTGAATGCAAGCTCGCTCGCAATTAATCTGAGCCAGAGGGCTCCGTCAGTCGCAGTTAATCTGAGCCGGAAATTGCGCTGATTGCGAGCACGGCTGTTTTCGATTGCAAGCCGTTACAAGTAGGGCGACGCACGTTGCGCGGCTGTACGGCTCGCCCCTCTGATCGAATGGGCTCGACCGGATGAACACCTGCAGGGTCTGGCAAAGTTGCCGTTGGCCGCGCAGCTTTTCGCCCGCGCGGGTGGCGTAGCCGGTGACGGCTTCCTGCAGCTCCTGCAGGGTGTGTTTCCTTTCGCCGAATGACCTGGTGCACGCGATCATCTGCTTTGGTTCGGGCCCACACCAATCAGAATTTCGGTGGCCCGCCGCGCTCGCCGTCACCACCACCGCCTCGCCTGGTTTTTGGTTTCGGCGCGGTCTCGCGCAGCTGCTGGTAGAGCTGCAGGCGTAGCGAATGCAACTCCGCGACCATCTCATCTACGCAGTCTGTTTTACGTTGTAGCTCGGCCGACTCCCGAGCCATTTGGTCGCGGTCGATTTCGTACGCCAGACTGGCCATTTTTGCACTTCGCTCTGCGTTATCCCGCCGCTTATCCGACTCAATTCGGTGCCGAACTTCGGTCGCGAGATCCGCCTGCAGGGGCCGGATTGTGAATAGGTACAGGACCACCAGCACGGCTAATAATCCTGCGACCAGGAACAGCGCAGCAATCACCCATTGCTGCGCAAGCCGCTCTGCATCGACCTGCCCACTCAGCACCGCGCCGCTACAGAACAGGAGCGAGGCTGTGATGGGTAGGTGCACAGGGTTTATGCGGATCATCATCGTAGGTACGTGTCGGTGATGTCCGCGCGGAAATGCCCGATCTCCTGACTGACTACCGTTTTTGCGCGGGTGGGATCGCCTAGTAGTCGCTGTGCTTCTCCGTGGCGCTGTTGTGCGTAGCTGTGCCGAGTTCCGTGGAGTCCGTTCGAGAACTCAAGGGCCGCTTTTGAGGCGCGTGTAAATGCCATACTGAGCGCCTGCCCACCCCCTATTCTGTATTGCGATACGTACATGATTTTGCGGTCTCGGCGTGGTTCTGGAGCAGGCAGACGGACTGCTTCTAGCCGCTCGGCGAGGTGGTTTGGCAGGCTAACCTCGCGGGTGAGCCCGCCTTTTCCGGTTACGACATATCGGGTGTGATTTTCACGACCGCAGAACTTTTGAGGATCTGCCGGCCGCTTGTCTGGCGATCGTTCGTCTCGTCGAGCGATGGTGATGAACTCGTGTGCGCGCAACCCAGCAGCGTGTGCAATTTCTGTAGCGAGAGCGTTGTGCGGCCGCATGTGCTTAACGATTTCAGCCAGCTGCTGTGGTGTGTAATTCCTGCTTTTTAGAACCGTTTCCCTGTCGGCTTTTACCACCGGGAGACGTTGGTCGTTGCGCAGCTTTCCAGTCTGCTGCAGTAGCGCCTGCAGTGCCAGACGATCCTTATTCAGTGTTGATTGGCTGACCGTTTTTGCCCGTTCATTCAAATATTTTTTTGCGCGTTTTACAGATAACTCGGTGAGCGCGCCGCCCCCTGTGCACTTCATCCAGTCCCCGACAAGACTTAGCGAGTTTTCGTATGTGTGGGACGTTCCCAACGATGGAATTTGATTGCTCTTAAACATCGTGATGGCAGCGACCCTCGCCTGCGTGCGCGGTTTTACAAAATTGAGTGGGTTGTTTTTTTTGGACATCACTCTGCTCCTATCAGCTCTCGGTATATGGTTTTTGTCGAGGTGATGACGCCCTGCCTGCGCAGGTACTGCTGGATTTCGGGTAGTGATGCCCCGTGCTCGCGCATATAGGCGATATGGTTGCCCCACTCTGAAAGCACGCGCGTATAACGGCGCTCCTGGAGAAAAGCGCGGGCCTCGGTTTGGTACCGGTGGTACTCGTCATCGGGGGGGAGGTGGGGCATGTGGGTTACGCGGTTTTTGCTCAACCAGCGCGAAATGGTCGCCCGGCTAACACGTAGGGATTTGCTGTTGCGCAGGTACAGCTGCAGCATGCGGAGAGAGTATTTTTGGCGCGCACGCGATAGCAGATCCGCGTGATGGGGATCGAGTTGAGATTTGCTCATTTTGGGTGGTCGCTGTCAGATTTCACAGCTCACTAGATGAAACCACATCCGGGTGTGCAGCAAGCCAAAGAGGCTGCGCGAACCTATACCCAGACTATCCAGATTGAACCGTGTTTTTTGCCCATTTCCTCGAATCGCTGATTCGAGCAGCAGGTCAGCATGCAGTAACTATGTCCACATGGATGCTCAGCATCACGCTGTTGTTATTGGGCTCAAAACTCCTACATCGGTGTCAGCAACCCTTTCGGATTACAGCAATGACCAGTGGTCAATGGACGCCGCGGCGTTGGAGTGCAGAGCTCAGTTGCTGGTTTATTAACGACATTCAGCCTCGCCGTGCAGTGCAGCTCCCATCCCGGTTTGCAACGTTCGGGTGGGTTTTGCCGTCCTCGTAATCCGCATTGCGGAGAGAGGCGCGGCGCGGTTTTTGTGCATGAGAGCATGCGACAAAAACCGCTCCACCGATCAGATTCGCGAGAGCGCGAGGGCTGATCGGGAGAGCCGTCCGTGGGTGGATGGCTCAGGTGGATGAGCTCATCCTAGCGCCTGATTTTCCGCGTGCAATAGGACAGATTAAATTTGCGCGTACGGCCTCGACCTTCGGCTCTGTCAAGGTTTGAGCGCAGCGTGAAACCGTGACAGAGCCGAACGGTCGAAAAACAAAAAACAAGAGCGGCGCTTTGCGCCCATCTGTTGAGGGAGGGGGGCCGCGCAGCGGGGAACCCGCTCCGGACGACGGTCCGGTGGCGAGGTTAATTGCGCAGCAACAGCAGTGCGCAGCGCTGCCGTTTTGCTATGCGTTGGCGAGGGTGTTTTGGCTGGTGGCACGCGGAAATGCGGGCGACGATTGCCGCAAACATCACATGTCCCCTGGAGTGACAAATGCGCCGTCTGATTCGACTGAAATATTTTTTTGCATGCATCGCTACGGCAGGGTTGCCGTTGTCGCTGCTGAGCATGACGCCATCGATTCACCTGCAGATGTCGATGCCTGCAGTAACGGTCGGATGGCTCGCGATCTCCTGGATTTCGCTGGCTGCGATCGTCCTTTGGGTCGTGTGTGCTGCCGCTCATTTTGTCGCGCAGCTGCTGATCCGAAAAACTGCATTTGATGCGGGGTGGCAGGCATGATTTGGGCCGTTCGTTTTCGTCGCGGGGTGGGGTTCGGCGCGCTGCTCCTCCTGCTGATGCTTTTGCTCGGGCCGGCCATCCTCCCACTGCTACCGTCGTCGATTTTGTTATCGCTACGTGATGATGCTGGGCTCGGTCTACTCATAAATCGCCTCGCCGATGTCGGCCGGATTTCGCTGCTGCTGTGGATCGTCGGCTGGGCACTAACAGTCGCGTTCCGTTTGAAAATTCGAGGGCAGTGCGATGAGTGATGGTGCCGCTCCGCCGGTGATAACGGGGTTTGAGTGGCTGTTTGACAGCTGGCACCAGATTGTCACTGATCTGATTGTGCTGACAGCTCCAATATTTAATGCGATCGCCGGTGTGGCTGGTGGCATGGTCGGGGCAATCGGATTTGCCTGGCTCGGCCTCATCGTCATGCGCCTAGCTGTCGGGGGTCTAGTCCAGGGCATTGCCAGTGGTGTGGTCGTTTGGCTGGTCATGATTTGGGGCCTGCAGCCTGCACAAATCCAAACGTCTACGAACGGTTCTGTGCAGGTTACAAAATTGGCGTGGCTCGGCTGGAACGTGGCGTTGGCCACGCAGGGGGCGTTCGGCGAGGCCATGGAGAAGATCGTTACGGATATCCCCGTAAATGGCGCGCTAATGCCCTCCGAGGCCATCCTGACGGCTGCAGTTGATCGCGCGGCTGATCAGTTTCGAGAAACCGATTTGGCCCGTCTGATCGTTGATTACAACCAGCAGTGTGGCCCTGACGCTGGCGTCATACGCGGTGGAGCGGTGCCGCTGGAGGTTTATCACGCCGTTGGACTGGCAGGAGGCCAGGGGCTAGGAATGCCTGAATCAGAAATCGGATATATCGCCGCTGCTGCAAAAGGTTATGAGGGGGCGGTTAAATACCTGACCCAGCAATCGAACATCCTCACTGGCACCGGGGTGAGGGATGGGATTGACGCAATTGTTGTGTCTAATCGACGTCAGGCGGGCATTGCGGCTCTTGAGGAGGAGAATCGAGGTTTCATCACCAGCAGCCCCTACCTGCTGCCTAAAACCGAGTACTGGGAATCGGTTTACCAAAACGCGCCGGCCAAAAATAACGCGTACCTAGCCCTCAGTGATGCCCCATTTGAGTTGAAACCAGTCGCCTGGTCAGAGGAGCAGGGCGGGCCCGCCTCACAGGGGTTTGCCCCTACGAATTGTGTAGAGGCCTATAAGGTCGCTCAATTTGCCGCTGAGCAGTCCTATAAGGCGCTAATTAGCACGGGCGGAGAGGCCTCCAAGGGCCAGGGCAAGAGTGCTGAGGCTGGTCGTATTTCCGCAGCAGTCAGCATGCAACGCGTTATCAATCGAACGATGAACGCCGGGGCCCTTGATACAAAGTCGACGTTCAGTCAGGCCGTCGGCGGCGCAGTTGCAGTCACGCAGGCGATTAAAAATGAAATTGCCTGGTATGAGCAGTACACGCTGATTCCCGCATTCGTGGGTGGTGTCGGTGCGCTGCTATGGCTGCTCCTTGTTACAGCCCCAATTTTTGTATTGGTCGCTCCCGTACTCGGCGTCCAGGTGTTCGTGTCCTGGGCCAGTGGGGTGCTGTTTTGCACGATCAGCATAATGATTGCGCAATTTCTGACAGTCGGGATTGGTGTTCTGCTGACCGGAGCATCTATTTACCAGGCAGGTATGGCCGCTGGATGGAATGGCACCGGCCCAGAACTAGATCTGATTGTCGGTCTACTCCCTATGGCCCCAGGCCTTATCACCGTGATCGCTCCCTTCATAGCAACCATCATCACCGGTTTTTCGATTGGCCCGCTGGGTAGTGCGGCGCGCCAAGCGGTGGCGACAACAACCGACGCAGCGAAGGGCATTGCACAAGTCGCCAGCATGGCACTTGGGGCGCGTGGACTAATGATGAAAGAGTCCTCATTTGCAGCAAGCAAGTCGGATCGTGCTGAAAAGGCTGCTGCAAAGGCTGCAAAGGCTGGTGGTGAAGGTGGCGGCGGCGGTAGGAACGGTGGCGCAGCAGCGCCGAGCCAGGGTCAGTCCAGCGGTACCGGTAGTTCTGGATCTGTTGATGGCAGTGGAGCAGGGCTCGCGAAAAAAGCCTCTAATTTTGGTCAGATGCAGCGACGCCTAAATGCGCAGGCATCGAAGATGAAAGACGTCGACCTGATACCGAAGAAAAGCGAGGAGTAGTCATGTCTGTTGATCGTGGTCATGTTGTTCAAATTGCGGCGCAGAGCAGCGATGAGTTGATACGCGAGGTGCTGCTTGCTCTATTCGCAGACACGATGCCTGAGAGTTTCGGTGCGAATGCGTACGTCATGCGTGCATCTGCAATCGCAACGGATGATGAGCTGGCCGCAGGGGTATTGCTGTCCCTGCTCGGTGAGACGCAGTCGCAGGCGCTGGCCGCGCTCGAAGCCTCCTGTTGGCAGGAGGATTTGTCCGCAAATCCTGCCGAGCAGCGTGAGTTGTTGCGCCAGTCCATCGCGTCTGCAATCGCGCCCCGGCCATCTGCTGGCACGCTGTAACTGCACCTAACGTTGGGCCTCACCACAATGAGTGAGGCCCACCACCATGTTGTATCCCCTCTCCGCTGCACATATATCAGCCGACCTCGTATTTGACCTCGACGAACAGTTGCAGCGTGCGAACTGCTGCGCGGTGCATGTCATGCCTGGCCCGCAGGGCCCAGCGCTTGTCGGTATTAATTGGCCAACCCCCCAATTACCCTCAGATACCAAGATTTCCCGCCAAATACCGCCAATCACCGCCGTGATGCCCCTGATGCATCCTCAAATACCGCCCAATACCCCTAGTTCCCGCCAAATACCGCTTTGTGGGGTAGGTGGTAATTACCCTCAAATACCGGCAATTACCCTCCGTCACCCCCAATTAGAGTCGTTTTTGCACGCCGAGCAGTTGGCTGCGCGGGTCAATGCGCTAGCCGGTACCGGCGATTCTGAGCGAGCGGCCATCATGTGTGCGCTGTTGTCGGAGGCCGCACGTTGAGCCTTAATTTTTACCTGGTGCGGTGTGCACAGGCACGCCTGCGTGCAGCTGAGAAAAACCTGCACCTGGTGGCCGGCCTCGATCAGCTGCACGTGAACGTGCGCAACGACCTGGCCATGGGCTGTAGTGATTTGCACCTGGTGCGGATCTGCTGGAGGTCGTTCTGCATCGAGCGCTGTGCGCACCACGCGGCGCGAGCTGCGGAGAGTCGCCGATGATCGATGACGAGAACGTCGACCTGGAGTACCTGCAGTGCGCCGAGTTCGAACCAGGGAATTTCGCGCCCTACGTTCGGCCGCGAAATCCGTTTGAGCAACGACTGTCTGAAAACCTGCGCCCCGGCCTAGCCCTGGTGCTCGACCTCGAAACAGCAGCCAGGGTGATGGGTGGTGCCGCGCTCAGGGCAGGTCCAGGTCAGGCAATCGCGTTTGACCTCGATCTGCAGAATGGCCGCCTAGAGGTCATCGCGCGTGGCAGCTCAATGCCCTCTATTTGCGCCGATCACGCGGGCAGCCTGATACCTGCGCTGCGCTGGTATCAACGCACGGGAGTGCGCTCGATTTACGTCGCTGTGCAGTCCCCCAATTATTTTTGGTTTCCGGCGGTTCCGGCATCTGCTGGCACGCTCCAGCGGGTGTGAACCTGGCCCTCAAATCAACCGATGGAGGTGTGTCATGTTGAAAATCAAGGCCGATATTTGGTCCCCAATTGCGCTCGCTTTTGCGGCCTATGTCTCCGCTCAAGCCGCGCTGTTCGCCGTAATCGGCATGATGGCTTTACCAATGCCAGGGCTCTGGTGGTCCCTGTTGTCGATCCCGATAGCGATGATTATGTGCAACCACCTGCGCCGCCTTGGCCACCAGGTGCTGTCGGGTTACGTCGCGATGTATGCCACTGGCTTTGCCGGCGGTGCTGTTGGAGCGCATGGCCGAGACATGTACTGCGCCGTTGCCGCACTGCTATAACGCCGAATTGGATCTATATGATATGACGGCTGCGGATTGGGAGAGGTACACCCCGTCACCTGGCAGATTGTGTCGGAGCCAGCAGCCTGATTTGTGTTGTTTCAATAACTCAAAATTGCATATATGATTATCAAATCAGCGTTATTGACTGGCATCTGAGGGGCGGCTTCTGCCGTGTGAGGTGCTTAGTCGCTGTTACTGAGGGGCGGTATGATCCATGGCTAATACCCATGGACGTCCGCCCCCTTTTATTTGGAGAGTTTTGTGTCCCTCAGAATCCAAGAGCAAACCCTGCGCGCCTTGGTCGCTGCCGGCTCTGTTAGTGAGCTAATGGCTCAGCGTAGCCCGGCAGGGTGGGTGCTGATCGTGCGGGTCGGCACCGGCCATACACCGCTGGAGTTGCAGCGTGGAGGCCCGCGAGAATTCAAGTCTCTGGATGTTTTGGCCGCCCTGGTTGAGTCGGTTGGGCTGGCGAATTTCTCGGTTACCCTCCTGACGACAACCTGAGGTTGTAGCAGGCATGCCTACAACTGATCGCGGCAGTTTCGGCTTTGTCGTAAGCCCAGGTAGTGCCATCACTTCGTTGTTTCTCCGTTAGAATCGCGACTTTTGCCGGGGTCAGGGAGAACGGGTGTGATTGAGCCGAAGGTTGAGGCGTACATCGAGCGTTGGGGTGGTGGCATTAGCCGGGGTGGTAATGAAACCGCCAACCTGCAGATGTTCCTCACCGAGCTGTGCACCCTCCTGGACTTGCCGCAGCCAGAGCCCGCGCGCACTGATCGGAACGTCAACGCGTACACCTTCGAGCGGAGCATTACCGAGCAGTTCGCCACCGGTGGAAAGACGGGGCGTCGAATAGACCTCTATAAGCGCGGCTGTTTCGTCCTGGAAGGTAAGGACACGGGAAAGAAGGTCGAAAGTGATGGCTGGGATGCGGCCATCACAAAAGCGGTTAAGCAGGCTGAAAACTATGCCCGCTCTCTCCCCGTTGAAGAGGGACGGCCGCCGTTTATTGTCGTCGTTGATGTGGGTATATCGTTTTCGCTTTTCTCTGAGTTCAGCCGTTCAGGTGGCAACTATGTGGCCTTCCCTGACCAGCGCAATCACAAGATCGCCCTGGAACAACTGCGCAACCCTGATACCCGCGAACTCCTGCGCACGGTTTGGCTTGAGCCGTTAGGTCTCGACCCGACCCGCTACGCCGGTAAGATCACCCGTGTTATTGCCGACCAGCTGGCCAAGCTTGCCAAGTCCCTGGAAGAAAGCGGGCACTCCGCTGAGCAGGTTGCCAGCTTCTTGATGCGCTGCCTGTTCACCATGTTCTCGGAAGACGTTGGCCTGCTGCCTGAGCGCAGTTTCACCGACCTGCTGGCAAACCTTAAAGCCAAGCCAGAGTCGTTTTGCCGGCAACTGCGTAGCCTTTGGCAGACCATGAACACGGGCGGCTTTGCGCCTGCGTTGGATGCCGATGTACTGCGCTTTAACGGTGGCCTGTTCGCCGATGCCCAAGTTATTGAGTTGAACGCCGAGCAGGTTGCTCTGCTGGCCGCTGCGTCCAAGGCGGATTGGCGCTACGTCGAGCCAGCCATCTTTGGCACCCTGCTAGAGCGTGCCCTCAACCCGCGTGAGAGGCACAAGCTGGGCGCACATTACACCCCGCGTGCGTACGTCGAACGCTTGGTTTTGCCAACGATTATCGAGCCGTTGCGCGCCGAGTGGGCCGAAGTTCAGGCTGCAGCATTGACCTACAAACAGCAGCGCAAAACGAAGGAAGCGGTCGCCGAGATTCGCAAGTTCCACCATCAGCTGTGCCAAACCCGCGTCCTCGATCCCGCGTGCGGCAGCGGTAACTTCCTCTACGTCACCCTGGAGCACATGAAGAGGCTGGAGGCTGAGGTGCTGGAGGTGTTGGGTAGTATCGTTAAATCAGGCTCTTTCGAACTGGAAGGCCTGACCGTCGATCCGCATCAATTCCTAGGGTTGGAAATCAACCCGCGCGCCGCCAAGATCGCCGAAATGGTGTTGTGGATTGGTTACCTGCAATGGCACTTCCGCACCTACGGCAAGGTCAATCCGCCCGAGCCGGTACTGCGCGATTTTCATAACATTGAGCACCGGGATGCACTGATCACTTACGACGCCGTGCAACTGGTCACTGACGAGGCAGGCAAGCCGCTGACCCGTTGGGATGGCCTGACCTACAAGACCAGTCCGATCACCGGCGAGGAGATCCCCGACGAGTCCGCCCAGGTCGAGCAGTACCGTTATAGCAATCCGCGTAAGGCTGAGTGGCCGCAGGCCGATTACATCGTCGGTAATCCACCGTTTATTGGTGCATCGACCATGCGTCGCGCGCTGGGTGATGGCTATGTCGATGCGGTGCGCAGCACCTGGCCAGAGGTGCCAGAGTCAGCAGATTTCGTCATGCACTGGTGGCACATCGCGTCGGAAACCGTGCGCGCAGGTGATTCCCAACGCTTTGGCTTTATAACCACCAACAGCATCAAACAGACCTTCAACCGTCGCGTGATGCAGGCGCAGCTGGAGGCGAAAAACCCACTGTCACTGGCCTTCGCTATTCCAGACCATCCGTGGGTGGATGCCGGCGATGGCGCGCAGGTGCGCATTGCCATGACCGTCGGTGCTGCAGGCGAGCAGGACGGGCGTTTGCTACAAGTGCGGGACGAAATCAGCGGTAACCAGGATGAGATCGAGGTCAAGTTGCAGGAGCAGCAAGGTCGGCTGTTTGCGGACTTAAAAACCGGTGCCAATGTTGCGGCGGCAGCACTCCTTCAATCCAACCTTCAACTGAGTAATCGCGGAGTTAGTCTTTTTGGTAGTGGTTTTATTGTTACGCCGGAGGAGGCAAAAGCACTAGGTCTTGGGGTTATAGACGGGTTAGAAAACCACATCCGGGCCTATCGTAATGGCCGTGATTTGGCTCAGTCACCACGCGGTGTGATGGTGATCGATTTGTTTGGGTTGAGCACTGCTGACGTGCGTGATCGTTATCCTGCGGTGTACCAATGGGTACTAGAGAAAGTGAAACCGGAGCGGGATCAAAACAATCGCGAAGTAAGGCGTAGAAACTGGTGGTTGTTTGGCGAAACGAATCCTAAGTTGAGAGCCCAACTCAGTGGGCTTTCTAGTTATATAGCCACTGCAGAAACTACGAAGCATCGTATTTTTCAGCGCCTAGACGCTGCTATTTTGCCGGACAATAAGCTGGTCAATATTGCCATAAGCGACGCCCTCACTCTTGGTGTGCTCTCAACACGAGTACATACGGCTTGGGCTTTAGCGGCCGGGAGTAGGTTGGGGGTTGGTAATGACTCGGTTTATGTGAAAACGGCTTGCTTTGAGACTTTCCCCTTTCCGGCTGCCACGCCTGAGCAACAGGCCGAAATACGCGAGTTAGCTGAGCGCCTGGAGGATCACCGTAAGCGCCAACAGGGCGCTCATCCTGAGTTGACTATGACCGGCATGTACAACGTGCTGGAGAAACTGCGAGGCGGCGAAGCGCTGACAGCCAAGGAACAGCTGATCAACAGCCAAGGCCTGGTGTCCATTCTGCGTGAGCTTCACGACGACCTCGACCGCGCTGTCTTGGTCGCCTATGGCTGGGATGACTTGGCAGCACAACTGGTCGGCCTGCCCGGCGCGACCACCCCACTGCCAGATAAGTCAGACGCTCAGGCCGAAGCCGAAGAAGAACTGTTGCTGCGCCTAGTCGCGCTCAACAGCCAGCGCGCCGCCGAAGAAGCCAAAGGCCAGATCCGTTGGCTGCGCCCCGAGTACCAGAACCCCAGCGCTACTAGGACGCCGGAACAGTCCGAAGCTGAGCTGGATGCTGGCGACGAAGTGGTTCTTGAGCCTGCGGCCAAAGTTAAAAAGATCACCTGGCCAAAAGGTATGCGCGAACAAATCGCCGCCGTGCGCAACACGTTAGGCAATCAAGCAATGACACTAGAGTCGTTGGTCGCCCATTTCGCCGCCCCCAAGACCACCACTCCTCTGATCGTAGAGGCGCTGGCTGCTTTGGAAGAGCTGGGAATGCTTTATCGAGAAGATGAGCGCTATCGGATAGCGGGCTGATCCAAGGTGCTGTCGCATATCTCCTAACTTATGCAACAGAAGCCGTGACCCCGGATTTGCTGGCGATGACCTGTCGCATTTGTCTGTCGCACAATGGCATGATGCAGCGACCATAACCTGCGACGACAACCATGCGCGACGACAACGACCCAGGCACTCTCGACCTCATCACCGGTGGCCTCATGCTCGGCTATGCCCGTGTGAGCACCGATGATCAGGATCTAACCCTGCAGCGCGATCACCTGCGAGCTGCAGGCTGCAACAAGCTGTTTGCTGAAAAGGTTTCTGGTGCTCGCCGAGCGCGTCCCGAGCTGGATCGGATGCTCGATCACCTTCGCCCTGGAGATGTCGTCACTGTCACCAGGCTAGATCGACTGGCGCGCAGCACGCGTGACCTCCTTGATGTTGCGGAGCGGATTCGTAGCTGTGGCGCTGGTCTGCGCAGCCTGGCTGAGCCCTGGGCGGATACCACCTCGCCAGCCGGCCGCATGGTGATGACAGTGTTCGCAGGGATCGCCGAATTCGAGAGAAGCTTGATCCTGGAAAGAACCCGCACAGGTCGAGAGGCAGCCAAAGCGCGTGGTGTTCAGTTTGGCCCGCGCCCTACCCTCACGCCAGCGCAGCTCGATCACGCCAGGAAGCTGATCGAGCAAGAGGATCGCGCAGTCTCCGAGGTGGCGGATCTCATGGGTGTTCATCGCTCAACGCTTTACCGTGCCCTGCAGCGCGAAACCAGCTGAGAGCCCTTGCCTGCTTGGCTTGCGGCCATTATATAGGCACGCAGGCACGTCCGTGCTTACGTGCTTTTATGTTCTTTGGTTGGTGTGATTCGGGTGCTAGATCAGTGTTGAAAAAGGCACGTAAGCACGGACGTGCCTGCGTGCTTTTTAAGTGGCTGCCCGTGGCAGGTACGCTGGATCGCTGCTACATTAGGCACGCAAGCACGGACGTGCCTGCGTGCCTAACTAGGGGTGTGTCATGCTGAAAATTGCGGTTCTTAACCAAAAGGGCGGGTCGGGCAAAACAACTCTTTCCGTCAACCTTGCACGAGCGCTACAGCTCGCAGGTCATACAGTACAGCTGGTTGACTCTGACCCTCAGGGGTCTGCGCGTGACTGGGCGGAGGCGGGTGGTGTTGAGCTGATGGAGGTAATCGGGCTTGACCGCAAAAACCTGCTTTCCACCCTGGAGCAGAAAAAAGGCGGTGATGGTTTCATTGTCATCGATGGTTGCCCGCAGGCATCCGACATGGCCGTAGCCGCAATCCGTGCCGCAGATCTGGTCCTGATTCCAGTGCAGCCGAGCCCTTACGACATTTGGGCTGCTGCGGAGTTGGTCGACCTGGTGAAAACACGGCAAGAGGTCACAGACGGTCGCCCAGCTGCTGCGTTTGTAGTGTCGCGGGCCATTAAGTCCACGAAGCTTGCCGGTGAGGTTGCTGAGGCTCTGCATGAGTACGGGCTGCCCACTCTGACGGCGGGCACCACTCAGCGAGTTGTGTATGCCAGTACTGCCGGCGAGGGAAAGACCGTGTTCGAGGAACCCCATTCAGGTGCTGCACAGGCGGAAATTCGCGCTATAGCAGCGGAAGCGATGGCTCTACTGGAGGGCATGTAATGGCCTTGCGCGCGCGTCCAGCGCGTACCGCAGCACGTAGCCGCACCGCTGTAACCGGCGACACTGAACGGCTCAACCTGGTGCTGAGCGCTCGCGACTACCGCCGGCTTAAGCGCCTGGCATTCAATCGTGGCACTACGATGAAGGCGCTGGCATCTGAGGCTCTAGCTGCGTATCTAGATAAGCAGCCTGCCAAGCTGACTGAGGAGCCCGCCGACGCGACAGAGTAGGGGGCGCAATGGCGAATGTGGTTGACGGACTGGTCAAGCCGTTTTAATCTTCGCCCTAACGCATATGGCTAGCCATGTGCCTACCTTCCGAGGCCCGCTTGCGAGAAATCGCCGCGGGCTTTCGTGTTTCTGGAATAGGGAAATCACTCGGTATGCATTACGTCGCGTATCTCGACGAATTCGGGCACGTAGGCCAGTACGTTTCTCGGGATCATCCTAGATACAAAACGAGCCCCGTATTTGGGCTCGGCGGAATGATTATCCCCGCCCACCAGGTACGCGAGTTCGCCATCTACTTCTATAAAATGAAGTGCCAGTTGCTGGCGTATGACTTGGAGCATGACAACCCGGCCAGGCTCCCTGCATACCAGTGGGAGAAAAAGGGTTCGCAGCTGTACACCCCCCGAAACGTACAGCAGTACCAGGTACTCCGACGCTCTACGTTTAGGCTGTTGAGTCACATCAAGAGTATTGGTGGCCACCTGTTCTATACGGGGGAGCACAAGGTCACCGACCCTGCCCAGCACGACTCCACTGAAACCTTTAAGCGTCAGCTGCTGCAGTCTGTTCGTAAATTGGACCGATTCTGCGCTCAAGAGGGCAGCTCGTTTATCTTGGTGCTCGATGAGCAGAAGGCGGGTAATGAGTGGCGTGAGCGCAATGTCGAGGCGTGCACACTGGCAATGTTTGAGGATGCCAGCGAAAAGTGCCGCACGATGATCGAGCCGCCTCTGCAGGGCGAGAGCTATTTGTTTCAGACGCTGCAGTGCGCGGACTGGATCTGCGGGCTCATTGGCAGGCTGACTGCGCTTTCCGTTGCGCCGAATGAGTTCCAGGACTGGCAGCTATTCGACACCTACTTTTCTGCCCGTATAGCTGATGTTGCCCTGCCGTGCAGCGGCCTTGAGCATCAAAAGGCTGCCGACGTTCCGGCCGAACTTGCTGGCGAGATAATGCCGGATGCACCTGGTGAGCTAGTGGGCGAAGGCGAATAGAGATACAAAGCACATAAGCACGCGCGTGCCTGCGTGCTTTTTTATAGAAGGAAATGCCCGCAATTCAGGCAGGGCGCGGCTTTCGTCGATGCGACCTGTTGCAATTTCTGCGCGCTAAGTGCTAGCCTCTGTGCAGTTACAAACCATCCACATCGCCCGTGGTGGTACACCAATAAAAGGCTCTCGCGGAGCCAGGTTGGGCGAACCTGGTGCCCCGCGTCGCCAACCTGTGCGGGCTTTTTGCACAGGTAAAACGAAGAAGCCCCCGCGTTTGCGGAGGCTTCTACGGGCAGGAGGCTGTTAGAAGCAGCGCCTGCCTGAGGTCTCGGGAGATTCTGTCTTGGCGGGCGGAATGCGAGACCTGGATGCTCTATTGTAGTTGCGGAACCACGCAACGTCCATAGCTCACCAGGCCGCCCCGAGTTTTTTGGAACTTGGGGTAGGCATATGCACGCATTTTTATCTGCTCGCCGCCGTTATTGCGGTGAGCAACTTTGGTAGCCAGGGCGTACGTTCACCGGGTTAACAGTGGTGGCAACTTCTGTGGCCACAAGCCCGACGCGCCGCGACTGGAGCTGATTAAGGCCACCACGGACAAACAGCGCCCGAAAATACTCGGTGTGCTGCAGGAGCGGATTCGGCAGTATTTCCGCTCACCGCGCTGTATTCCGTCCCTGAACGCTGCAAATGGATCGAAGCGGCAGCAGCGCAGCGAGCGCCGCGAGGCATGCCTGCTGATGATCGACGCGATCCTGGAGTACACCGACCTGGTGTCGTTGCGCTGTGGTGTACCTACGGCCACAGGGTTCATGTCGCTGACGCTCGATTACCTGGTGCAGTACACCGGGCTGAATATGCGACGCGCAGAGCGCGCCCTGGCCGACCTCAAGAAGGCTAACCTTTTGACTGTCTCACAGCCTCGCCAGCTACTGGAGGATGGTTCGTGGCGTGGGCTGGCAGCGGTGAAGGCAGTCTCTGCGCTGCTATTCACCACGTTCGGCCTACACGAGCGGCTAAAACATGAGCGCGACCGTGCTGCCAAGCGGCTCGCAAAAAAAGCGGTGAAGGCGGGCGGCAGCCTCACTGGTTGGGCGCGCAACAAGGGGGCACCTCAGAAAACGGAAAATAAAGCACGCTAAGGCATAGCTGACCTTGCCAGGCCTGCTTCGCCCTGTAGTGACGCGATCAACGGGCAGGAAACATTCCCCTTTCGTGCATGGCAGGCGCACACGAGTTCAGACAGCACGGTTTCCATGCGCGCCAAGTCGGCCATCTTCTCGCGCACGTCCTTGAGCTTGTGTTCGGCCAGGCTGCTGGCCTCCTCGCAGTGGGTGCCATCGTCGAGCCGCAACAGCTCGGCAATCTCGTCCAGACTGAACCCCAGCCGCTGTGCCGATTTCACGAATTTCACCCGAACCACGTCCGCCTCCCCATAGCGGCGGATGCTGCCGTAAGGCTTGTCCGGTTCCGGCAACAGGCCCTTGCGCTGATAGAAGCGGATTGTCTCCACGTTGACCCCGGCCGCCTTGGCAAAAACGCCAATGGTCAGGTTTTCCAAATTATTTTCCATATCGCTTGACTCCGTACATGAGTACGGAAGTAAGGTTACGCTATCCAATCCAAATTCAAAAGGGCCAACGTATGTCTGAACCACAAAACGGGGTTGTAAGCCGGAAACCCAGAAATTTCCGTCAGCCGATCAACATGGCTTGTCTCGCGCTTGGTCGATGAGTTCCTGCATCGCCCGCATGACTTCTTCGTGGGTGTACGACTTGGCGTTGG
>Ga0180008_1001314_pt1 | contig 16022 bp, 28 predicted proteins | sample MM_PW_MetaG_FD_121121 | JGI IMG/M metagenome (GOLD analysis project Ga0180008, IMG submission 121121) | Groundwater microbial communities from the Aspo Hard Rock Laboratory (HRL) deep subsurface site, Sweden - MM_PW_MetaG | ecosystem: Environmental > Aquatic > Deep subsurface > Groundwater...
AAATCAGTGGCACTAGCCTTGAAGGACTGGAGAAAGCCACTAAGCGAATGTCTACAGCTATTGGAGATGCCCAGGATGGTCTGACGGAAACTATAAGGGATTTTGACAAGCTCGGTATATCAGTTGAAGAGCTTGAAGGTTTGTCTCCAGAAGAGGCATTCCTGAAACTAGGGCAGGCTATCGCCGACATAGAAGACCCCTTAGTTAGAGCGAATGTAGCTCAAGGCATATTCGGCAGGGCTGGTATGGATTTGATACCCATGTTTGATGAGGGTGCTGAAGCTATGGCTACCCTCCGCCAAGAGGCTCACGACCTCGGTATTGTCTTTGACCAGGAAGCAGCAAAGAAAGCAGAAGAGTTGACCGATGCTATGCATAGGGTGAATGAGGCTACATCAGGGGTGAAGATGGTAATAGCCGAGCAGTTAATCCCAATACTTATTCCCCTTATTGGAAAAGTGAAAGATGTCATATCTGGCATTTCTGCTTGGGCGCAAGAGCATCCCGAATTAACAAGGTTAATCGTTCTCGCTACTGGGGCATTGGGGTTCTTATTGATTGCTATGGGTTCGCTTTTACTTCTTATGCCTGGAATTCAAGCAGCCATAACTTTATTAACTGGACGTATTGGGTTAATGACAGCAGCGCAATGGTTATGGAATGCTGCTTTATTAGCTAATCCTATCGGGTTGATTATTGCAGCAGTATTGGCTCTTATTGCCATTGGTATTGTTCTATGGCAAAACTGGGACATGGTAACTGCTGCAATGAGTGGAGCATGGGAAGCAGTAGGCAATACTTTCAAGAGAGTCGGACAAGTAATACAGAATACCATTCAGACTGTGATAAATTATGTACTTGAAATGTGGGGGTATCTCAAAGCCTTCTGGGATTGGTTGATGGGTCTTTTTGGTATTGGGATAGTTAGAAAAGGTGTTCCAACACCTGACGTGGCAGGCTGGCTAGGTGAAGCGGGGCAACCACTAACAGAAATTCCAATGGCACAACATGGCGGTATTGCTATGCGCCAAATGCCAGTTATGGTAGCTGAGAAAGTACCAGAGGCAATCATACCCTTGGATAGAGGCACACTGGAAAGGCTGGGAATAGGAGGTAGTAGAACTGCCGATATCCGAGTCTATCTTGATGAACGGGTATTGGTAGAAGCTCTTGGTATGCCCTTAGTTGAGTCAATCAGACTTAGGACTGGAGTTCATATTTAAGGAGGTAAACATGAATGAATTTAGACATGCTGATGCAGTTGCTGGGAGAATTACTGAGGATGAATATGAAGCTATAAGCGAGCATATCTTCAATTCTCAAGCACAAGGCGATATGCTGATTGCCACCTCTGCTGCTCAGTTATCAAGGCTTGCTATTGGGGCTGCCAACACTGTCCTTCATGTGGTTGGTGGCCTTCCTGTATGGAGTGCTACTTTAGCTGGACTTACTTTAACATCCCCAACCATCAACGGGACAATCGCTACAACTGGCTTGACTATGCCTGCCTTTACTCTTGGTGGAGCTGTAACCATTGGTGGGCAAATTTTTAATGCTGGGGCTGGAGATGCAGAGATTGATACCACTGCAGGTTTCAAAGGCTTAATAGTAAAGTCAACCCAAGATGGGGCTACTGGTGCTGCGGTTCTTCTTCAAACAGTATCAGCATCACCGGCTGCCGAAGATATAGTGGGTACTGTGTATGCTCAAGGTAAAGATAGTGGGGCTGCTAACCAATATTACTGTAGATTTGATATGATGATAGAGTCACCAACAGCACCTAATGAGGCTGGCAAGATGAGGTGGCTGAACGCAGTTGCTACTGATTGGAATATAGCTATGACCCTATCTAGTGCTGGTGTTCTTGCTGTTGACCTTTCTGGTGGTGGAGCTGCTGCACAAGTTGACCTGTTTGACCAGTATGATGATGCTCTTGTATTGAGGCAGGGCATCCAGCAAAACAACCGTGAATTACTCGCTGATATTGGTGTGCTTGAGAGGAAAGATAGTGGCTCTGGCTACATGATGAGGGTGCAGCCTATGGTTAGGTTGCTGGCAGGTGGGATATATCAATCAAGAGGTTTGATTGATGAACTAAGTGAAAGGTTATCCATAGTTGAGAAGAAATTACTAGAATTACCAATAGGGAGGAATTAAAATGGCAAAAAGAATAAGGAATCCAAAGGAAGTCAGTATTGTGGAGGAAAACAACGAGATTACAGTTAGCCTTCATTATGGAGTAGATTGCGAGGAATATCCTGGACTCCATATCAGAAAAGGATTGCCTATTGAGAGCATGAGTCCAGCAGAGCAGGCTGTAGCTCAGCAGGTTATGGATTGGGCTACAGGTAAGATGAAAGAACACGAGGGGGTAGCATGATACAGCTTACTCAGGAAGAGATGTGGGCATTCAATATCCTAAATAATCAGGTGACCAGTGTGCAATCTGAGCTACAAAAGGATATAGCCGCTAGAGACAGTCTCATAAAACTATTAGAGAATAAATATGATGCTGTCTTTAACCCGCAGAATGGACAACTAGAACCAAAACCGAAGGAGGAATAGCTTTGCCATTTCCTTATACATTCCCTATCATATTTGGCTACCTTCCAGCCCTTACCATAAATATAGACGGTGTGATTCCCGAAATAAAGAAGGGCAGCACCTCAGTTGACCTTAGAATAGAGGAAAGAAGCAAGGCCAGCTTCATCGTTGTTGATAGAGAAGAAACAAAATCATATCAGCAAGGCCAGCCAATTACCATATATGATGCTACCGATACAAGGATATTTGGGGGAGTGATACAGAACCCGATTAAAACCTATGCTATATCACCTGCAGGCGGACGCTACCATCATCTCACATGCTCTGACTGGCATTATTTAGCTGATAAGAGACTGGTGGCAGAGTCGTACTTGGCTACGGCGGCGGGAACCATTGTAACTAATATTATCACTAATTATCTGGCGGATGAAGGTGTTACTGTCGGGAATATCGAAGCCGGGCCAGACATAGTTGAAGCAGTATTTAATTATGTCCGTGCTTCAGATGCTTTTGACGCTTTGGCTGAAAAGGCGGGCAAGATTTGGTTCATAGATGAGAACAAGGCACTCTATTTTCAGGACAGAGACATCACGGCTGCTCCCTGGGATGCCGACTCTGCCACTAATATAAACGACTGTAGGCTAGTAGGTGGAAACCCTAAATACCGCAACCGCCAATATATACGAGGTGGACGAGATACAACCTTAGAACAGACTGAGGAATTTGTGGCAGACGGCAAGCAGAACGCCTTTACTTTATCATTCTCACTTGCCAAAGTTCCCACCTCTATAAAAGAGGATGGTGGTGCAGCGAAGACTCTTGGTATCAAAGGTCTTGATGCTCCCGGTGACTTTGAGTATTACTGGAATAAGGGCGATCCGACCATATATGCCACGATTGACCCTGGCGCTGGTGTGGTCGTAGAAGTTAAATACTACGGCTTCTTTGATATTCTTGTCCTGACAGAAGACCCGGCTGAAATTGCAGCACAGCAGACTATCGAAGGTGCGGGGACAGGGTATGTAGAAGACATCTCAGACGAACCCAAATTAACCGACAAAGATGCCTCGATTGATTCAGGGCAGGCTAAATTGGCAAGACTTGGAGTTTCTGGAAGACGATTCAAATACCAAACTGTAGAGACAGGATTGAAGCCGGGTCAATTACAGACGATAAACTACCCTACGTTGGGTGTCAATAGTGAGAGTATGCTCATTGAATCCGTAGCAATAGGGGGATTGGGGAGTCTTGTTACTTACGATATTGTTGCTATCACTGGTCCAGAAACAGGAAGCTGGGAATCATACTTCAAAGCCTTAGCTTCTATGAAGCAAGAGGTGATAGACCGCTTGAATATAGGGACTGAGCAGATATTGATTATACTTGTCGGAGAAGATGAGAATTGGGGATGGACAGAAACGATTGTTGAGACGCCTGCAACTTGTTCTTTCCCATCACTGACAACATATCCTAGTCTTACAATTTACCCATGTTAGGAGTTATTTCATGCGTTGGAAATGGACAACCAATATCAAAGTAACTGCCTTTGACCTTGAGGGCAATGTAAAAGATGTCACAGAAATCAAAAATCTCATTACTACTGTCGGGCTTAATATGGTGAGGGATGCCCTTCATGCCGTTGCCGACATCGCAGATTGTGAAATCAAGTATGTAGAAGTTGGCACAGGAAGCATAGCTCCCGCACTAACTGATACCACATTAGATACTTACCTATTCCGCAAAATAATGACATCGACCAGCAAGCCAGCCGATGGGCAGACAAGGTGTACTTGCTATATATCCCCAGCCGAAGCTATCGGTGCTTTGGAAGAGATAGGCTGGTGGGCTGGTGCTGCAGCTGCGGCTGGTCAAGCTACTGGCATTATGGTTTCAAGAACCCTTTATTCCAGAAATAAGACAACACTCGAAAGCCTACAAATTGAAAGAACGGACACGATAGCGGAGGCTTAAAATGGCTTATATAAAATATACTTGGCAGAATTTCCCTAATGTTACAACTCCAATAAGCAAAGCTAATCTAGACCATCTTGAGACACAATACGATGAAGTTGGCAACCTTTTCGATGCTCACTCTATCTTAATAGCTATTGCAGATAATACTCCAGTTGTTTTACCCGTGGCAGCTTCTACAATAGTTGGAAGGGCTGCTGCTGGTAATATTGTTGCCCTAACAGGCACACAGGTTAGAACTTTGATTGGCTGGACTGCCAACAAGCTCCTTGAAGGCGCTGGCGCTGGCATTGTTCCTACTGAGATAGATGCGCCTGGTAGAGAATTCTTTGTGCCCCCACTTTTTGGGGTCGGTGCTACAGAAGGTGTCACTGGTGATTTTTATAGCTGGTTTATGAATGGAGCAGGGGAACTTGTTCATTTTAATTTCAAGGTGCCATATGATTTCACTGCTCTTACGCATTGTAAAGTGCTTGGCATTATGGGCGCCAATGGAACAATTGACTGGACAGCAACAACCGAGTTTGCCGCAATCGGTGAAGCTTATAATACCCATAGCGATACCGATACTGGGAATGGTTTGGCAATGACCGCTTCAGAGATTGAGGAAGTTGATATCTCGTTAGCTTTTACGGGAATAGTGGCTGGAGATTTTGTTGGCGTGCAATTTACCTTAGATGCTATAAGTGTTGGTAGTTATTCAGTTATAGGTTTAGTTTTCAAATATACATAAAGGAGAAAATATGAAAGATATTTTAGATGGCAAGTATGTAGGCGAGCTATCTCCTCAAGAGGTAATATCCCAATTTTCTTATAGGATTCAGATACATGAGAGCTATGTGGGATTAGTGATAGACGACCCCGACAAGTGGATTGCTTTTGGTAGCTACGAGTGGCATATGTGGGCTATAAATGGATACTCTGAGGCGATAAGGCATCTAGAAGCGTATATCAAAGGTAGTTGTCCCGAACCTCCCCAATCTAGTGAATGTGTCTTTTCGCAAACAATGGCTTCTGCTGCCAATTCTATATATAGCCTCTTAGGTAAAAAGACCAGATTCAATGCTATGGTGGGGAGATTGTAAGCTTGAATAAAATAGTTCGCTTCATCAATAAAATATGGACTCACAATAGGGATGATGAAGGAGACTTCGGCACCCGGGCTTTGCTCCATATTCCTATCGGGTTGTTAATGGGTATTCCGATACTTGGGATACCACTACTCGTTCTGTTCTGTAAATATGAAGAGAATGAGGATAGATGGGTTCAGGATGAGGCTTGGAAGGATTACTTTGGGGCGATGGTCGGTGTTGCGATAACTACTCTTATTATCTTAGGAGGATTACTATGGTGGACTTACTACAATTAGCTTCTCAAATCGGTGGTGTCGGTGGTGTTCTTGCTGTCCTGGTATTCTTAATGTATCGGCGTGATAGGAACGCGACCGAGAAGAGATTAACAAAGTTGCTTGAGGGAGACCAGGAAAGCAGAGAAAATAATACAAAAGCATTAGCCGAATTAACCACCTTAATAATGAGACTCAATGGTCGGCTGAAGTAGGCTAAGGTAATAGTATGTCACTCACCAATGAAGCCAAGATAATATCTTTGCTCCAACAAGCCAATAGCACGTTGGTTGAGATACTTAAGTTGCTCAGATTCCTTGCTGGGGAGAAATTAAAAGAAGCGAAACTCCACAGGGATAGCCCTGAGAACGCACAAGATGACAAATAAAGCCCCTTAATAGAATATAGTATAGGGATTGCCCTCTGTGGAAACAGGGGGCTGGTTTTTTTATTTAGAGGCTAAAAATATATTTTCAAAAGGGCTTGACAAGGGTGCACTTATATGGTAGACTAGATGTAAATAAGGGTGCACAATGCCAACAAAAGATAGTAGAGTTATTGGGGTAAGAATTAAAAATGGGACTATTGAACGGATTATGGAAAGGGCTAACCATCGAGGATGGACTTTCAATAGATGGGTAAACTACGCTATTTTACAAACCCTCAGAAGTCATCATAAGAAGGACAAGGTAGCCAGTGAGTAAAGAACTTTCCAATGGCTCTCAGAAACCCTCAGAGCCATATACAGCCATTTTATTGAGGAAGTTATAGAATCCCTCAAACAACTATTCAAGGGGGGTTAAAGGAGTAGCTAGGTGAGGATACAGTCCATAGGAATAAGAGTGCTTACCACCCTTGAGATAATACCGCTTACACTATGTCTTAGACAATGGTGTTGGCTACTCACTAAGTTAGGGAGGATATAAAATGGTTCAACCAGCGACAACTAAAACCTGTAAATGGTGTGGAGGTAGGATGATGGATGATGGCGACCAGGACAGGTGTATCAACTGCAATAGAGGGGAATTCCCAGCACGGATAATTGTCAATGGGCGGATAGCTGAAAAGCGAGTTGCCCAATATAAGAGCTTCACTTGTTGTCATTGTAATGGTGAAATCCCAAAGTTTAGCCAGTATTACTCAGTGATTTATGCAGAAGCAAGTCCAGGAAGTATCAAATATCCAGATAGAGTCCACGAGCAGTGTGTGGAGGCTTTTCTAGATGTCAACCAGCGGATAGCAGAGAACATGAAATCCTATTGGATGCACTTGAATAGTTTAGCAACAGACTGGAGAGGATAGCATGCCTGAAAGGAGAGTGATGCTTACTAAATTACTTTATAAGATTATAGGGAAGAAGGTCAAGAGGGAAATCAACCAGGCTTTCCAAGATGGTTTAACTAAGGGATTTGAGCTTGGCTATCAACTTAGGAAGCAGAAAGAGACAAAACGAGGCTTTATTATTAGCCCGAAAGTTGACCGGGAAATAGATGAGATTCTGAGAAGGAAAGGAGGGAAAGGATGAAAAAGAAACAATTACAATGGGATTTACTACCTGATGAATGTGTTCAACTACGAGAGCGTATGTATGCTAAGGTAGGCAACACCAAGCTTATAGAGGCATTGCAGAGAACACTAGCCTATCAAGTGGAAGCAGAGGAAACGTGGTGGGAATCACTTAGATTAAGGTTGGGAATAACAAGAGAAGAATTTAAGGGTCTTATTGCCGACTTCAGGCTACAGAAAGTGTGGATTAAGGGGGGAGTTGAAGAATTAGATAAAATCACGCATGGGGCCATTGTGGACAACCCTTGCTTGTAGACGTTAGCACGAATTGAAAAGGAGTATAAACATGAGCACAGTATACCCAAGTGATGACGTGGAACCAAAACCAAGTATAGAGGAGCAACAACTCAAGGAACAAATCAATGCTGTGGTGGAGGCGAGAGAGAAAGCACAAGAAGCAACTACACGAAGAACAGAGGCATACCAGAAGTGGGTAGAGGTGAATCAACCACTTATTGACAACGAAAGTAATGCCAAGTCTGCCTGTCAAGAAGCCGAAGTGAAGCTAAGGGAAATGGCTCTTGAAACCTATGCGGAGACAGGGGAGAAAGCTGTTGCGCCCGGCATCGGTATCCGAGTAATGACTCGTCTTAACTATGAGAATCAGAAGGCTATGGAATGGGCAATAGAACATAAATTAGCACTCAAACTTGATTCATCTGCCTTTGAGAAGATAGCCAAGACGAGCACCCTGCCGTTTGTTACTATCACAGAAGAACCACAGGCTACAATAGCCGCTGAACTTAATAAGGTGGAATAACGAACCCATAATCGCGATGAGGGCGAGGTAAATAATGGAAGCTAAAGATACAATAATAAAACTAAAAGCAGTTCCAACTCAGATATTTGAGGGCGAACAAGACACTATAGTTGCCAAGATGTGCTATCTGGCAGGCTGGAAAGATGGAACTGAAGCCCAAGTTGAAATCTCCTTCAAAATGGGTTATAACCAAGCGCTCAAAGATGTTTTAGAGTCTAAACCTGCTGAGCCTTGGGATAGAGAGGAGACCATATTCGAGGATGGCAAAAATGCAGGGATAAAGGAAGTGGTGGAGTGGTTTATGCATCATGGTGGTGAATGTCCTATAAGATATTCAGACGGCAGAAAGGCACGTTTTGACCCACCTTGGGATGAATTACAAGCCATATTAAAAGAATGGAATATTGAGGAGGCACGAGAAGGAAGCGAGTCGCTATCAAAAGGAGGGGTTAGCGTCCCTCAATATAAAAACAAGGAGGAATAAATAAATGGCAACTGAAGCCAAACCAAACAAAGCCAAAATCCACACTGTCTATAAGTTGACTTCTGGCGACAGGGTGCCGAGTGTTACAACCATTTTGGGTATTCTAAATAAACCTGCTCTCTTGGAATGGGCATGGCAAATGGGGTGTCAAGGCTTGGATTATAAAGCAATTAGGGATGATGCTGCTAGTGTTGGGACATTGGCCCATTATTTTATCATGTGCTATTTAAGGTCCGAAAAACCTGACACATCCGAATACTCACAAGCGGATATAGATCGGGCAGAGAACTGTCTTATCAAATTCTGGGATTGGGAAAAGGGACACAAGATAGAATCGATATTGGTAGAGACTCCATTGGTATCTGAGGAATATCAGTTTGGTGGAACTATAGACTTCTTTGGCAAGGTGGACGGCCAACCGACACTTGTAGACTTCAAAACAGGCAAGGCTATCTATCCTGAGTTCTTTTACCAGCTTGCAGCTTATGAGCAATTATTAGCTGAAGCTGGGCATCTCATTGAAGTTACACGAATCCTCCGCATTGGCAGAACTGAGGATGAGGGATTTGAGGAACGGTGTATTGGCAAACTGGATAAGCAATGGGAAATATTCCTAGCTTGTAAGGAAATCTATGAAATTCAAAAGGAGATAAGGAGGGATAAATAAATGGAAAAATCAGGAACCACAGTAGAGCTAACAAAAGCCCTTGTTAAGGTTCAATCACAGTTGAAAGGGGCAAAGCAGGATAGTGTAAATCCATTCTTTAAGTCAAAATATGCCGACCTGACCTCTGTTTGGGATGCTTGCAGGGCACTGTTGGCAGAGAACGAATTGGGCATTATTCAAACCACGGATGTAGGAGACAATCACCAACTTATTATAGAGACTATTCTGCTTCACTCTAGTGGGGAATGGATTGCTGGAAGGTTGCCGATGATACTTGCTAAAAATGACCCTCAGGGTATTGGTTCTGCTATCACTTATGGGAGAAGATATGGGCTATCTGCAATGGTTGGTATATGCCCTGAAGATGATGACGCTGAATCCGCAGTTGAAAGGAAGAGGGATGTTATTAAAAAACCTATTCCGGATAAACCAGAGCCAAGCACTAAGTCATCGAAGCCAGAGCGAGACCTTGATACTATCAAGACAATCAGTGAACTATATAGAGCCTGTAATGAAGATTTCAAGCTTCAACCCAAAGATGTTATCGCTGAACTTGGGGTCAAGTCCCATAGCGATATTAGCGATACACCGGCGGAGTGTTATCGGAAGATAGCAGCGGTCAGATAAAAGGAAAGGAGGTACAAAATGTATATCTATTGGAAATCCGAGCCAGAGTTATGGACTGTAGGCTACTACCGACCAGATAATTCACGAGAAACAGAAAGTGACCATGACTCCCAGGAGTCGGCTGCCGCCAGGGTTCATTATCTCAATGGTGGCGAAAATGCTGAAAATCCATATATTCTCCACGGCCCAGAGCTAGAAAGGGGATACAACTCCCCCTACAGGGTGAGTAAAGAGAGGGTAAATTATGCTAACAACAACATTTAGGAGGGCAAGGGAAGCAGGGGCGTGTCTTAGTAGCTATTGCATGTTTGCCAAATTTAAAGGTGGAATTGCAAAGTGGGGCAATAATACTCCGTTTCCATTAAGCGAAGTCCTAGAAGTCTGCGGTTTGAATGATGCTATATGGGCATTACGGATTGTGATTGAACCTGCTGAAAAAGAGATAAGGTTATTTGCTTGCGATTGTGCCGAGAGAGTATTACCAATTTATGAAAAGCAATATCCCGATGACCAGCGTCCAAGACAAGCAATCGAAACGGCTCGTAGGTTTGCAATAGGAAAGGCAACACCAGAAGAATTACATGCTGCTGGTGCTACTGCTGGTGCTACTGCTGCTGGTGCTACTGCTGGTGCTACTGCTGCTGCTTTGGCTGCTAGTGCTGCTGCTTTGGCTGCTAGTGCTGCTGGTGCTGCTGCTTGTGCTGCTTTGGCTGCTAATGCTGCTGGTGCTGCTGCTTGTGCTGCTTTGGCTGCTGGTGCTGCTGAAAGAGAATGGCAAAAAGAAAGATTTATCAAGCTCTTGGATGGGGTAGTAACCGTCCCCCTACAGGGTTAGTAAGGAGGAAGAAATGGAAGCTAAAGATACAGTGATAGGCAAGGTACAACGGGATAACATCTTTTACCGTGGCATAGGAACGCTTGAGGGCGTATGTAAAATGCAAGCTGAAATCACTTGGGATATTGCTTTCAAGGCAGGGGAAAAACAAGCTTATGATAAAGCTACGCAAATGGCTGAGGAGTCTATAGTAAAAGCTTACAAGGCAGGGAAGGAAGAAGAAAGCACACAGGTATATCACGCAGGGATACACGATGGGATATTAAGGGGTAGAAGGGAAGTGGTGGAGTGGTTAAAAAGAACAAAGAAAGTCAAAGTGCCAAAGTATCAACTGAAAGAATGGGGTATTGAGGAGGCACAAGATGATTGAGGAAGTGAAGAAGATGATAAATGAAATAGTTAAGGTTTCATCTTTTGATAGTCGTGATGCTAAGTTACACAATGTAGATGAGGCTGCAAAGGAAATCTGCCAGCTATTTGAACCAAAGCCTAAAAAATGCCCTTACTGTATAGAGGGTAAAGTTCATAGCCCCTCTGCAAATATGGGGAGTATTGAATGCCCGAAGTGCAATGGAACTAGTATAAAGCCCCCTGAGGGTAGGTTGCTGACAAGGATAAGTGAGGAGCAAACAGAAAAGGTTTTTCATAAGGAGTGGCGTGTTGATTTTCGGGAACCTCTACCTAGTCGTGCAGCTAGAAACGCAATAGCCCAAGCCCAACTAGAAGCTGACCAGAAAGTAGTTGATGCGCTTGAGCCAAAGCCTGATGCCGGGTGGGCAGGAACACTTTTACATCTAATTGCATGGGTAAACCGCCATAGATTTGTTGATGGCATAACAGACATGGAGGCTATTTCAATAGATGAGGAAGAGGATTGTAAATTCTGGGACAATCTCACAGCTAATTGCGAGAACATTGTATGTGAGGAATTGCTAGATTATCTAAGAAAAGACCAGGTTCAATGGGAACGGAAAATGGGCATCAAGGATGCTGAGTGCTTGGAGGGGGTTAAGGCTATAGTACGGGAGATAGAGAGAACATATCCTGCTGTGGTTACACCAAGAGTTAAAGAATGGTGGCAAGCCCTCAAAGAAAGGTGTGTGAAATGAACCATACAAAAATAGAATGGGATCGCAATCAAGATGGTAGCCAAGGTTTTACTTCCAATCCTGTTCGTGGCGAGTGCCCAGTAGGTTGCCTCTATTGCTACGTCAAGCCATTCAGGGTTAGGTATGGCTGGCACAAGGATATTCGCTTCTACCCTTCAGAGTTGGAGGCTATAAGTAAACGAAAGAAACCAGCAGGTATATTTGTAGGGTCTACAATAGAGTTATTTCATGATAAGACCATCCAATATATGCCTGAGATTATGGATATCATCAGGGATTGTCCCCAGCACCGCTTCTATCTCCTCACCAAGCAACCCCAGAACCTAAGCAAGTTTTCACCCTTCCCTGATAATGTGTATCTCGGTGTCTCCGCTACTAACCAACACCAGTTTGATGAGGCAGTGAAGTATCTCAAGGAAGTGGAGGCAAAGGTAAAATATATCTCCTTTGAGCCTTTGCTGAATTGGTGGGATACAGCTACTTCAGATATGGTGGCAAAATCCCTAAAAGTGGCTGGCGTAAACTGGGTAATCATTGGTGCTCAGACAAAGCCCTACAAGCCACCAAAGATAGAGTGGGTACAGGAGATAGTCCAAGCCTGTGATAAGGCTAAGATACCAGTGTTTTTGAAGGATAATCTGAGGCCATTATTAAACCAGCATCGGGTTTGGGAATGGGAATGGGCGATTAGCCCCAATAGAAAGCTAAGACAGGAGGTGCCAAGGTGCGTATCTTAGGTTTTTCAAAGCATTGGGCAAAACTGGAACAAAAGGAATTCAGCACATTTAGATTGCGTAGGCGAGACCGGGACTGGCAAGATGGTGAGCTGGTCCAGGTCGTCTACAAGCCGAGGAGCAAGAGCAGGGAAAGGCTAGGGATCGCCGAAATTATAAGTAAAGAACCTCGGTGCTTATTGACCGGTGCTGTTCTCCACTGCCGGCGCGTAACCTTCGGTGAGGCAATTGAGGACGGATTCAGTTCTCTGACTGATATGGAGAATTGGATGCTATATGCCCACGGCGATCGAGCTAAGAAAGAGCCACTAAACAAGCTGACTCTGAGGTGGGTTGATAGCTAATCCGCAAAGGGTATTGACAAATCATTGACGATACCTTATAATTAAATTATGGTAGTTCACAGAAGCATTAAGAAAAGACGTAACCAAGAACTCATTGCTTATCATAAATCTCATCCTGACTTATCACTTGCTGAAATAGGTGAGATATTTGGTATTACGAAACAAAGGACACACCAAATCCTAAAGAGGTATGGCATATGAATGGGCATTATCCTCTCCAGAAATCCAAAGGGAGTTGATAGATAGATACTTCCTTGAATTGAAATCACGGTAAAGGGAACAATACCTATGAGTTCGAGGACATGGATCAAGATTTACTGCGATAAGTGGCTTGAAGGCACAATCTCCGAGGAATCTATAAGCATTAGGGGTGTCTGGGTATCCCTTCTGGCTTTAGCAGGCAATGGAAAGTATGGGGACAGTGGAGAAATAAAAGCACTTGATGGGGTAGGATTTAATAATAATCAAGTAGCTGCTATGCTAAAAGTGTCTAGGAATTTATGGGTTGCTACTAAAAATCGTCTTATAAATACAGGGCGAATTGAGGTGTCAACTGAAAATATTATCACCATTGCTAATTGGGGAAAGTATCAATCCGAATACGAAAGAACCTCTAAATACCGTAGCATTGCTACAACAAATGCTACAACAAATGATACGGCTATAGAGGATAGAGGAAAGAGGATAGATAATAGAGTATATAAAGAACCTACAGAAAAACATTTTAACACTTTTTGGGAAGTGTATCCTAAAAAGAAGTCTAAAGGGCAGGCTGAAAAAGCCTTCTCTAAACTTAATCCTGATGAGCAGCTCTTAGCGACTATATTAACCGCAATAGAGCGGGCTAAGAAGTCAGTAGATTGGCAGAAAGAAGAAGGGCAATATATCCCACATCCTGCTACTTGGCTCAATGCTAAGGGTTGGGAGGATGAGATAAAGATAAAGAAAGGAGGGCAGGGTGGAGCACATCGGGGACATTTTGAAGAAGATAAAGTTAGACCTACCTACTCTAAACCGCCAGTCTTCAGAGAATAAGCCAGTTCCTCCCCTTGATTTACTTGATTTAGAGGAAATAAAATGTCCTCATTGTCGTGACGGACAGTTTCTTCATCCTCTATTAGAGGATGGTAAGCCTGACTATTCTACCGTTGTACCCTGCCGTTATTGCATGTCTACTGAGACTATCAGGAGAAGCCTCGGCATATCTAGCCTAGACTCTACCTTTGATAATTTCAAGATAGTAGAGGGAGCAGAGGATGCTTTCAAGGCAGCTAAGCTAATAGCTACCCTTGAGACAAACTGGAAGCTGCTGCTGATTTATGGCAGATGGGGCAACGGGAAGACGCATCTACTTGAAGCCATAGCTATTACCATCTGGAACAAGGGGATGTCTGCTCGCATCCATACCTTCCCTGAGTTCATGGAGAGGCTAAAAGATACCTTTGACTGTAATAGAGATGATGATGATTCGTTTAAAAATATCATGGCTCAATTTTGTTCTGTGCCCTTTTTGCTTCTCGATGATGTTGGTGTTGCTGGTAGCTTTACTCCCTTTTCTCTGTCTCAGCTCGAACGTATTATGCTTTCAAGATATCGAGACAACCTCCTGACGGTTGTCACTACTAATCTGGATAAGGATGAACTGCCTAGGTTTGTTATCTCTCGCTTTAATGATGCGGAGAAGGCAAGGATGGTGCTTAACGAGGCAGAAGACTATAGACCCAAGAAGAAAACAAAGTAATTATATTGTGAGGAATGATGAAGAAGATAATATATGGTGACCTACTTGAAAAGTTATGGTATTGGTTGGGTGATTATCTGTGTAGGCATAAAAAGCATCATTGGAATTATAGGTATTGCTCAAGATGCGGAGTAGATATATTTATTTTTCAGGCGATTGAAAGGGGGAGGAGATGAGTAGATATTCAAGAATAGGAGAGCCATATTGGGGAAAGTGTGGTGATTGTGGTGGGGAAGTTAGCGAAAGGGAAACATCTAAAAGGCGTGATATTTGCGACACTTGTTGGCAAAATAGGGAATGGCTACTGGAAAACCGAGAGCTAATTGGTATGGCTGAGTTTCAAAAAATACAAAAGAGTATGGCAGGACACAGAGGGACAGCCAAAAAGAGAATAGAAAAATTGAAACTCATCTATAGATAGGAGTTAATATGACTACCGAGTTTATAAGCGCTGATTGTATCTATCCTTGTCCAATGGTTAGCGAAACTGAACGGCAAAAGAGACTCGAAGGTTATCGCTTAGATATATGGAGACGTGGTTGTGTCATAGAAAAAGAGTGGCGAGTTCGCAATTCTGTCTTTGATAAGAAAGGTGAGAAGTCCACCACTATGATGAGAATAAGAACTGTAAGAACAAATGATGAAGCTGATTTTATTCTAGCTAAAGTTTGGGCCAACTCAGTAGAGAGTGATATAGAGTTGGAGGATTAAACCTAGATGATTAACTTCCAATGGACAAGGGGTGGAAGCTCAGAGGGCAATGCAGGATACATCCTTACCTTTGATTATAACCATGACCTCATTGAAAAATTAAAGGCTACTGTGCCCTGTTCAATGCGAGAGTGGAATCCTGACAAAAAACATTGGTGGGTATCTGAATATTGTGAGAAACAAATCAATGATTTATTTCCAGGGTTTTTGGAAGCCGTGGTAGCACAGAAAAGGTTATTTTAGGAGGATTAAATAATGGACACTTCAGAGCAATATATATGGAGACTGGGTTGAAAATTAGATTAGACCCTCTTGATAAGCTCTTTAGTGAGTTTATCAGACTGCGGGCAAACAATAAGTGTGAACGGTGCGGGGTTTACAAAGAAACAAAACAACTCCAAACCTCTCATTTTCACGGCAGGCGTAAGAAAAGCGTCAGGTGGGATGAGGATAATGCTGCAGGGCTTTGCTTCGCATGCCATCAATATCTTGGTGAAAATCCCCTTGAGCATTATGAGTGGTTTAGGGATAGATTGGGTGAGGGGAAATTTCACGACCTAAATATAAGGGCAAACTTCCGGGGG
>Ga0180008_1001316_pt1 | contig 16009 bp, 12 predicted proteins | sample MM_PW_MetaG_FD_121121 | JGI IMG/M metagenome (GOLD analysis project Ga0180008, IMG submission 121121) | Groundwater microbial communities from the Aspo Hard Rock Laboratory (HRL) deep subsurface site, Sweden - MM_PW_MetaG | ecosystem: Environmental > Aquatic > Deep subsurface > Groundwater...
CCGGGTATGGAACCGGGCGCTCGGCCCTTCATGCCAGCACTCAAGATACCTTGAACGCCCACACATCCGCAAGCATTCTCGGAGATATTTTGCTGCGTCAAAGGCTGCGGCGCACATCGAAGTCGTAAGGATCTCCGCCCGCAGGTGCCCGTAACGCCCGTGCGTGACCTGCCAGGGGCCGGCAATAGCCCAAGGATGCTTCGGGCTCCAGGGCTGGGGACGATACCTGCTCGTTGGATTCAGCAGCCCCCGACCCTCGACGTGGCGGATGGCCCGGAGCACCTCCGGCGCAATACCATAGACAGCTCCGGCGGCCGGGATGCAATCATCCCCCAGGGGACCAGCCGGAGCAAACAGCAGGGTTGCGACCAGAGCGAGAGCGGTCACTGTTTTTCGCTGTTGGTCAAGAACCGCAGCTCCAGCCATTGGAAGACATAGTCGATGACGCTGGTAGCGTCCCGGATGACCGGATGGTCGGTGAAGCCGGCCGGTTCAAAGCGTTGCATCTTGAACTTGTCCACAAAGCGCTGCAGGGGCACTCCGTGTTGTAACCCGGTGCTGACAGCGATGGAAAAGCAGTCCAACAGTCCGGCCATGCTGCTCCCGGTTTTGGACATCACTATGAACACCTCCCCGATGCGCCCATCCTCGTACATGCCCGCCGTGATATAACCTTTGTTGCCGCCCACGACGAATTTATGGGTCACAGCTACTCGCTCGTCAGGCAACGGGCAATGGTACGATTCCGGCAGTTGCTTCTTGGCCATGTCCCCCTCCTACACGTAGTTATCAAGACCGGAAAAACCCGGCAATCAGCGGCGACCTTACACTACGAAGGAATCGTAGTCAAGGGAAAACTGAGGGCTCTGTTAGGGATTTTTGCGTCAACAACCCTCGACTAAAGTCGAGGGCTTGTGAGTAGGAGACTGATGTTGCATAGTTCCCCCCACCATTGGCCGGTTGACAACGGCCCTGGCACTCAAATTGAGCGCCGCGATATGGTCAGCCGGGCCAGCGAAGCCACAGGACTGACACGAGAAATGGTCCCTGGTCGGACGGTTGCGCTTACTGATGTGGGCGCAAGCCGGACATTCCCTGCTGGAATTGCGCGGGTCGACCGGATAGACGGGAACGCCCACCAACCGCGCCTTGTATTCTATGAAACTGCGCAGTTGTGCGAAGCCCCAGTTGTGCAATCGTGCCCGCTGTTTGCGTCTGGCCTTAACCCGATCGCGAATGCCCGTAAGTTCTTCCAGGGCTATTCCGCGTCGGGAGCGTTGCGCATTCTGCACAATTGCCTTGCTGATACAGTGGTTTTTGTCTCGTTGATACCGGGCCTGTTGTCCAGACACCTGCTTCAGTTTTCGTTTGGCCGACTTGGTGCCTTTCTTTTGCAGGTTCTTGCGACGATGCTGGTGCTTGCGCCTGGCATCGTCGATGGTGGCACCCGAGTAGTTGTTTCCGTCGCTGTCAGTGGCCAGGTTGACGATCCCGAGATCCACTCCAAGCACACCTTCAGGAAAGAACGTCTCAGGTTCGTCGATGTCGCAGACTGCGGCAATGAACCACTGGCCACGGACGAACATGAGTTCAACTTCACCCTGCCGGTGTTCAAGCATCCGTCGTTGGTGCTCACCGCAGACGAACGGGATCTTTTCCCGTCCGGTCAGGGTCCAGAGCGACACCACATCATCCTTGCAGAATCGGAAGATCCGGTCATCGTAGGGTTGGGCCGCATGTCGGCGAAAGGATCGCTGCTTCTTCGCAAAACGACGGTAGGAATCGACAACCTTCTTGACGCTACGGACAACTGCTTGGGCAGTCAATCCGAATTGTTGCTTGACGTCAAGATAGACTTCCTTTTGCAGACGATAGACCTGGAAGCACTTGTGTTCCCAGGCCCGCTCGCTGATCCAGTTGCAGGCTGCGTTGCAGCGCTTCAAGGTATCCTGGAGAAGCATTGCCTGTTCCTGGGTGGGAGCCAATTTGATGGTTGCTATCAACTTCATGTTGTCTATACTAGAACGCATAGACGGGGTTGTCAACATAAAAGCGCCTATCCCTTCACCGGCTCAAGCCGGTGGCTTCTCGGCGCGCAGGGGGACGTGAGAGACTTACCGCTATATTTTGCGGAAGGCTCTGGTTTACTGCTCGTTTCCGGTTATCCTAGTGGCTAGGAGGAGGCATCCATGAGCACCAAAACCAAAACCTTCATTACAACGGATTCCGCCTGGAAAGGTCCGGGAGCGTTGGAGTTTCGCATCTTCAAGGACGAGGCCGGATACATGCTGGACAGCATCTTCGGCCGCCACCAGCTCGTTATCGGCGGTGACCTGGACGGGTCTTCCGTGACCGTGGAAACGATGGTGCCGGGACAGAACGTCTGGCGGGTGCATTCGTCCGGCCTGGGGGCCACGGAGGTCGTTGAAATCGACGACATCGTCCAGGGTATCAAGGTCAAGTTCGTCGGCGGCGGCGGTACGCCGGTTCCGACGATAACAATGACCAGCCGGATCAAAGGTCTCTAAGCACCGAAGGTGGTAACATGCCCGGGAAACAGACAAGAAAGCAGATTGAAGAGCAACGGGTCCGGGAACGGCGCAACACCATCCGTCGCTTGAGCGCCGGGGAGGTATCTCCCGAAGAGAAGGTACGTCTTTATCTGGAGGGAGAGTTTTTCTTTCCGGACGTTGTCGAGTTACGTGCGACCCGGGAGATTGCTGAGAAGTCCGACCGGATTGACAACCGGGGGTTAGTGGAGCTGGACGGCCGCCTCTGGTATGTGGACCTGCACTTCAACCACAATATCGCCCAGATCAAAGGGGCGGAGCAGCGGCGGGAAGCTCGCAAGGCGCGGACGGCCCGGAGCGGTCACCAGCGGCGGATAAAACCGTAGGGGGAAGGGGATGTCCAAGGAAAACGCAACCTTCATTGAGGTTCCCCCGGGAGATGCTCCGGTGAACGTAGAGAAGCCCAAGCGAAAGCGAAAGAAGTTTCCCCTGCAAGGCTATCTCAAGTTTCAGGGGCTCATGGTGGACGTCGAGAATCGGGAAGGTAGCTATCGGCGGGGCACGGCGCCGGACGGTCGGAAATGGGCCACCTATATGCACTATCCATACGGCGAGATTCGAGGCACGGAGGGGGCGGACGGAGACAAGCTGGATTGCTACGTGGGCCCCAACGCTGTTTCACCTCTGGTAGTGGTAGTGCATCAACAGGATCCCGATACCAGCAAGTACGACGAAGACAAGGTCATGCTCGGATTCAACTCCCCGGAAGAGGCTGTCGGGGCATACAAGAAGCAGTATGACCGCCCGGGCTTCTACCAGAGCCACACCGTTATGAACATCGGGCAGTTCAACCAATGGGTCGAGGACCGCAAGAACAAGGGGAAGAAAGTCGCTGTCAAAGCAGCAACATTTTTCAGCGACATCGTCAAGGCCGCCGGCCGGTACGGCAAGGAGCAGAGCATGGGTTTTTTCAGCGACATTATCAAGGGCGAAACACGGGGCGGGAAGTATCTCCGCAGAGTACCCAAGCCGGGCGGCGGGTTTACCTACGTCTATGACGATCCGAAAGGAAAGAATCCCGCTTTGCCGATGGATTTGAAAGGAAAGAACGAGCTGCCCTTGGGGAAGAAAGAGACCGCCGCCGGATACATGACGAAAGACGATCTTGTTGCGGCCGGGGAAGCTGTAAAGAAGAAAACAGAGAGCAATCTCGTCCACGACCCAAGCAAGGGCACGTTCGAGGACTATGCCAAGATGATTTGGGAAGGCGGGGGGCACCCCGGGTTGTCGAAGAAAGGCGTTGAAAAAGAGCTGGCCGATCACAAGCAGATGAGAGAGGATCTAGCCTCTGGGAAAATCAAGCCCAAGGACGTTGTCGGAACCGGCTACAAGAAGCCTAGAGATGTTGCGGAGAAGTGGCTGGACAACGAGATCTCCGAACATGAAAAGATCCTTGCCAGTGAGGGGCGGGAGCATCCGATAATCCGGAGCAATTTCAAGTATCACTCGGGGCCGAAGTTGGGCGATATTGCGGCGAAGAAAGCCAAGGAGACGAAGGGCGAGACGGGGGGCAATCCGCACTTGAAATCGCTGGGCAACCCGGATACTTGGACCCAGGAGAAGACCAACGCTCTCAAGTTGAAGCTGAAGACGGAGGAGAGTGGGATTCGTGTCCCGGCCGCTGGAAAAGAGCGAGACGCCGCTTTGGCAAAGCAGAAAGAGCTTGGGGACGCTATTCGCCAGCTCTCCAACTGGCAGCTTGCCAACACGAAGAAAGCCCTGGCTCCCGGTTTCAGTGACATCGTCAAGGCATTCAAGCCGTAGGAGATCGAGATGGCAGAGCAACCGGGCGGCAAGTACATCAAGCGGTTTCCCAAACCGGGCGGCGGGTACACGTATGTCTATCAGCATGACCCCAAGACTCACGGGGGGACGGCGGAAGGTTATCACAAGAACAAGATGGAGTATCACACGGGGATCGGTGCTTATCACCAGAAAAACAAAGACAACGACCAGGCGCTCCATCACTATCAAGTAGCTCTGGAGCACAAGCGGGCCGCCCGCTCTTCCAGGCGAGTCAGCACCGGAGGCGGCGGCCTCTTCGGAAAGCCGGCGGGGGCGACTCCACAACGCAAAGAGACCGGCACTGGAATCTTCGGCCAGAAAGAAAAGATGTCCGATCTCCTGGGGCCAAAGAAGCCGGCCCGGGATGACATTCTGGTCGGGAGAGAGCAGGCGATCCAGCACATCCGGGATCAAGCGCTCAATAACCCGCACTTGCGCAGCTTTCCCGACGATCCCCGAAAGTGGGATAAGAAAGATGTCGTGGCGCAGCTCGACAAACTGGAGGGGGACACCGCAATGTCAGCCCGATCGGCCTACCGGGCGTTGACCAACTGGCAGGTCCAGAACGCAATCAAGACGCTGGGTGTAGATAAGGGCGGTTTCTTCGCGGATCTCGTCAAAGCCTGGAGGGGTTGCTGATGGAATGGTTGTCCGACCTTATCAAAGGCCGTGAAGGCGGCAAGTACAAGAGCCGGAAGCAGGTCCGGGGGAAAGACGGCAAGCTGACGTGGGCGTACACCTACGACGAGCCGGGGGGGAAACAGACGGGGAGCAAGGGTAAAGACGTGGACAAAGACGGCGACGTGGACAAAGACGATACCCTGCTGTCCGAGTATAACATGCAGATTGTCGGGGACGATGTCGAACAAGCGAAGAAAATAGCCAAGCAGATAAGGAAAGGTATCGGCAAGGCCGCCGACGTGTGCAAGCGCTCACCGCCGGTTTGTGCTGACAACATGAACATCCCCAGGTCTGAAATGCCGCAGCTCTTGGACGAGACTTTCGAGGCGCTACGAAAGAAAGGACAGGGTTGGAAGGTCGACGCTGCTATCAAAGCCGGAGTGTCCGCCGATTTTCAAGGGACGATTATGGCCGCTTTCGTCAAGCGTTTGCAAGACAAAGGGGTGAAAATGAGCCGGGAGACGGAGGCAGTCGGACACTTGAAGGCCACTCAGCGGGAGATCTCCGCAAAGAAGACCTTTGGCATGGCGGACGCCAAGCTGAAGGGGACGTACAGCCCGGACAAAGAGCCCATCATTATCAGCAAAGACCGCTACATCCTGGACGGTCACCACCGTTTTGCAGCGATGACGACCATCGCTCCTGAGCGGCGCATGAACGTCATGGTTGTAGATATGTCGATGCAGGATATGTTGCAGACGGCGTTTGAGACTCCCGGGGTGTTTCGGGCGGATATGAAAGACAAGGTAGTGCCAGGTGGGACGCCGGAGCGCTTTAAGAAAGCGTTGGCGATGCTCTCAGACCTCGTCAAAGGTGACGACTGCAAACAGGAGCATTCGTGCGACGACTGCGACGACAAGAAAGACTGCGACAAGCCCCGGAAGAAACAGTCGGACGCCGACAAGAAAAAGAAGCTGTTTGACGGTGACGACAACGACCCGGAAGGGGCGGAGTGTGAAAACTGCAAAGCATTGTCGACATTCTCCGACCTTATCAAAGGCCGGGAGGGGGGCAAGTACAAGAGCCGGAAGCGGGTCCGGGGGAAAGACGGCAAGCTGACGTGGGCGTACGTCTACGACGAGCCTAAAGGACAGGCAAAGCCTCTGGAGACGTTTGAGACGGTCGAGGAAGGGATCTCCAGGTACATCTACATGGACGTACCGGAGTTGGACGAGCAGCTCCGGGGCATGAAGCTGGGGCTCTCCGGGACGAAAGAGGACAAGCTGGTCAGGCTGGTATCCCATCTGGCGGGACATCTGGCGCTTTTGGATCTGGGCGGACCCCAGGAAATCCGGGCGGCCAAGGTACAAGCCCTGGAGAAGTTGGCGGAAGTGGCCCGGCCGAAACCTGTTGCGCCAGTGCAGGCGCCGGAACCGGAGCCGGATATCGCCCCCAAACCGGAGCGGGTTGTGCGGCCTCCTTGGAATAGCTCTGCAACGACTTACGAGGAATTCAAGCGCAAGTACGAAGAATCTTTCCACGAGATGGACAAGTACACGTTGAACGAGGTGGGGTCGCAGATATACCTGGAGCAGATGGCGCAGTTGGCGGACGATCACCCGGAGTGGATGGGGCGGTACGACCGGGAAGCGGAAAACCATTTCGAGACCATGCCGGAGCTGAGTTTGGAGCCGGAGCCTGAGCCGGAACGCCCTCCGGAGGCCGGGGAGTGGGGAGACGAAGGGAGAGACCCCCAGGAGCGGTTTGCTTTGTTGCAAAAACTCATTGCTGAAAGCGCCGATTCCGACGAGCACACGACGCCCACGGGACGCAAGTCTAAGACGCAGCAGCAGCGAGACCGGAAAATTACCGACCTGGTTCAAGGGGCGGCGACCTGGATCTCTCGGATGGACCCGCGACTGCTTTCTCAGTCTGGTATAGTTCGAGATCGCTCAGCAGATTCGTTGCGAGGGGCCGCCAATCTCCTGTACGACGACAGTAACAAGCAGACGCACGGCTATCGTCAAGCGATTCGGGATAGCGTTGTCAAGCCTATCCAGAGCGTCATGCTAGCGGTGGAGCAGGAGAAGCCCAAGTCCGGCAAGTGGTCCTATTACGTGGACGAGGCTGTCAAAAGGCTATTGCATTTTGCAGAACAGGAGGAGCAGGCAGCGGAGACGCAGGAACATCCGGAAGATAAACGGCGAGTGCTTCAGCGGGCGCAAGCGACCCGACAGACGGCGGATGCTTTGCGCAACTATCACGCCGCCGGGAAGGCCGCCGATCGAGACGCTGCCAAAAGCGCACTGTTGACGCACATCGGCACAAAGTCTACAGAAATCCCGGAGCCGGTCCAGGAGCCGGAACCGGAGCGGCCGGACGAACCAACAACGGAAGTCCCTTCGGGGCCGGAATCCGTTGCTCTCCCGGAAACCGAAGTCGTCACCGAAGAACACCCCGGGCTTACCGCCTGGAAAGAGAAGTACGACGCGGTCGCTATCGACCGGCACCAAGAGGGCGACCAGCTCGTCTTTTTCATCCCGGCGCAGAACCGCTGGTTTGTCCGGGACGCTACCGGGCGCAACTGGATAGGCGCCCAGACCAAAGAGCAAGCTATCGCCCTGGCTAAGACCAAGGCGACGTACGAAGAGCCGGAGCCGGGGCCGGTTGAAGAATCGGAAGCCGTTGCTCGATTTGCTCACGGGGACAAGGTCATTGCGGAAGGCTATCCAGGGTATACGGAAGTGTGGACCGTGGGAAATCTGGACGATCTTGGAAACCGGCCCTACCAGTTGATGAATCCTGAGACCCGGCACAAGCTCTGGTCGGATGGTAAGAATATTCGGTTACGAGAGCCGGAAGCGAGGGGGTCTAAATGAAATGGTTGAACGGACTCTTGCGGCGAGAGACGAGTCTCATCAAAGGCGGTAGCGGGGTAGCGGCGCCGTCCGACGCCACAGCGAAGCCGTCAGCCCACGAAATCGAGATGAACACCTGGTTCGAGTCTTTGGCTGAGCTGGGTTTGGCCAATCCTCATCACCAAGGGACTTGCGGCCTGGAGTACGAGGTCTTGCGGCAAATGTCCAGGGTGCCCCTGATTTCCGCCATTATCAACACTCGGATAAACCAAGTCGCTGAATTCGCCAGCCGTCAGGAAAACAGGTATGCCCCGGGCTTCGAGATTGCCCTCCGGGACAGCAAGCGGGAACCGACCCGGGCGGAACAGAAGAAAATGGAGGAGTATTCGCAGTGGTTCACCACTTGCGGAGACCCCCGGCTCTCGTACGACAACCGGTTTGAGCTGTTCGTCCGCAAAATCACACGGGACAGCCTGATTTTCGACCAAGCGACGTTCGAGATCGTCAAGACCCGGGGCGGCAAACTTGCCGGGCTCGTGGCCGTGGACGCATCGACCATCCGACGGGCGGCGCTCACGGAGCAGGAGAAAGAGCAAGGTCGTCGAAATTGGGGCGAAACCGGATACATCCAGCTCGTCGATAGTAAGATCGTGGCGAAATTCTCCCCGGAGGACATGGTTTTCGGGATCCGGCGCCCCCGGACCTGGATACGGGCCAATGGCTACGGTTACCCGGAGCTGGAGGAGTTGGTGCGGGTCGTGGCCAATCTGCTCAATGCGGAGATCTACAACGCTACCAACTTCAAACACGGTATGCACGCCTCCGGTGTCCTGGCTATCAAGAGCAAGATGTCCCCCCAACTCTTCCGGGCTTTCCGCCGGGAATTCTACGCCATGCTGGCCGGAGCGAGCAACGCCCACAAGACCCCGATTATTCAGCTTGACCCGGAAGCTAAGGAAGAGCTGCAAAATATTTCGATGTCCAACACCAACCGGGAGATGGAGTACGACAAATGGATTTCGTTCTTGCTCCGGCAGGCGGCCATGGTCTACCAGATGGACCCGGCGGAAGTGGGCTACCAGTTTGGCAACGAGGGTCAGAGTAACACGCTCAATTCCGGAGGGGTCGGGGACAAAATCTCCTATTCCCGAGAGCGAGGCTTGCGGCCGTTGCTGCGATCTCTGGAAAGCTGGTTGAACACGGGCGTTATGTGGCAGATTGACGACTCGTTTGAGTTTCGATTTGTCGGTTTCGACAGCAACACGGAAGAGCGCCGGATTGACCTGGACGCCAAATCCGTCCAGCACTGGAAAACCATCAACGAGGTTCGAGCGACTCACGACTTGAAGCCGCTGGCGAGCCCGCTGGGTGATATGATTATGAACGCCAGCTACATGCAGACAGCCTCCATGATGGCACAGAGCGAAGGCGCTCCGGCGGGGGAAGAGGGAGGCGCTCCGGCGGGGCCGGAGACGGGGGAAGAAGCGCCCGCCGATAACGAAGTCGACGCGCTCTTCGAGAGCAGTGACTTTGACTTCGGTGGAGAGGTTGTCAAGAAGGGTTTGAAAATCAAAAGCATCACGGTCGAGGTGGAGTAGATGACAACCACGTTCACAAATCTCATTACAAACGTCAAATGGGGCGAGTATACGAACCTGGAGAAAGCCGGGGAAGGTGGTTGGGAGCGTGGTCCCCGGGGCGGGATGCGCAGGAAAGTCGGGGACCAGTGGGAGTATCAAGGAAAGGATGGTGCCGGGACGTCTCCGAAAGCGGACGGGGAGCAAGCCGCTCCTGAGACCCCGAAGGGGACGGACGCCGCCCGAACGAAAGCGGTTTTGTCGGGGGCGCTGGACAAGTTGCCGGAGGGTTGGAAGATCACGGACGCCGCCGGAGTCGCGCATACCAAGGTCGGAGGCAAGTGGCGCGGGGCGGACAGGAAAGTGCGCACCTCCGACGCTTTCATAGATCATCAATCCGCCGGGGATGCTGCGAAAGTGTCCGCTTTGAAGATGGCTTTGTGGGCGTTTATTCAGCGGCTTGTCCCGGGGCAAGATCGGCATTGGAAAATCAAGCTGCAACAGAAAGCGGCTGCGGCAGCTACCAAGAAAATCGAGGGGAAACCGGAAGTAAAGCCGGAAGTAAAGCCAGATGTAAAACCGGAAGTAAAACCAGATGTAAAGCCGGATGCAAAGCCAGATGTAAAGCCGGATGCAAAGCCAGATGTAAAACCGGAACCTGAGTCCCCGGAGAAAAAGCAAGCTCGTGAGAAGGTTCGATCTGATTTTGACGCTGCTGCGGAACGGACAGCCAAGAACGAGAAACCTCCGAAAAACTTGGTTGCCAAGAAGGCCATGCTCTACCTGGAAACCGTGACCCAGATAGACAACACCTTGGAGCAGATGGATCAATCTTTGTTGGAGAGGCTCTTCTACAAGGGCGTCCAGGTCGGCGGGAAGTACGTCCGCCGAGTGCCCTACCTGGACGCACAAGGGCATCGTAAATACCGCTACTACTATGCTGAAAGCGCTTCCGCCCGGGATGTCAAAGAGGGTGAAGAGGTGCGTCTGGGAACAGCTACGGTGACTGTCCAGAAGGTTGACGACAACGGGGACATCACACTGCAATTAGGCAATGCTATGCGCACTGTGACACCGGACCAGTGGACGAAGCTCCTGGCCCGGTACTACGGGGAGAGTTACTACAAGCACGCTGAGAAGCGGGCCAGGCAGGCCATAAACGCTGTTCTGCGCCACGTCCCTCGGGCACTGTTGGCAGACCTGAAGGGTCGAACGGAAGAATCCCGGTTGGAAGAGCTGCGCAAACAGGTGCCGGAAGTGTACGCCAAGCTACAGGCGTCTTTTCAACGGGCCGGAGTCAACCCTTTCCGGGCGAAGCGGATTATCTCACAGTCGTTGGAGCGCCGGGGCTGGGAACCGGATGCTCGTGCGTTGGTGATTGGCAACGTCTTGACCACGGAGGGGGCCAAGAACGCCCGCCACCATCAGGAGATTATCGGCGCCTCTGAGAATCTGGCGGGCGGGAAGAAAGTCGAAGCCAAGCACGTTGCCGCCGCCCTGGAGCTGCGCAAACCCAGAGGGCAGGGTGATACCTTTGCCAGCAAGATCGCAGACGTGGCTAAGGCCGCAGAGCGGGAGCTGGCCAAGCTGCAGGCATTGTTGAAGGTAGCCAAGGGGAAAAAGGGCGCTACAGCGGAAGTTGCTGCTGTGCTGGCACAAGCGCTTTCAGCGACGAACATGCACCAACTTGATCTGCTGGCAACGGCTTATCCAGGAATAGCGGATCGTGCGGTTGCGCCCGTGCGCGAGGCGCTGTTGGAAGTGCCGTCGGTAGCTCCTCGGACGGAACCGAAAGCAGATGGCTCTATCGGGACGTTCTACATCGCCGGGGACGGAGGCCGCCCCCGGGCCATGCGTGCGCAGTACAAGCTGATGGAGGCCGGGGACGTTATAGCATCCCACGATGTCACCAACCACTTCAAAGCCAGTGAGAAATATCCGGAGGGTGTTCAAGAGCGGGCCTATCACCGGGATCCCAACGAGCAGCACAAGGTCCGGAGACACGCCGAAGGGCTGGACCCCGCCTTCATCATCAATACCAACCCGGACGCCGTCAACGGCCCTCCGATTGTGACCCCGGACAATATCGTGCTGGGCGGAAACAGCCGGGCGATGTCCGTGCAGATGGCTTACCTGGAGCATCCCGAAGTGGCGGCCAAGATGAAAGCCTATCTGTCGGACCATGCTCATCAGGTTGGTTTGACGCCCGACGACGTGGCCGCTTTCAAACAACCGGTGCTCGTGCGGGTCGTGGAGCCGGACGATACCAGCAAAGAGGGGATGCAGTTGCTTGTCCGGGGCATGAACGAATCGTTCACGCAGGCAATGGACCCCCGGACAATGCAGGTAGCCATGGGGCGCCGGCTGGACGAGGTGACGTTGAAGACCTTGGCTGCTACAATGCAGGACGGGGAGACGCTGTCCGCCTATCTCAGCACGCCCCGGGCCCGGCCGTTCATTGACGCCCTGCATAAAGCGGGAGTTATTGACGAGCGCAACGCCAATCAGTATATGAAAAAGGGAACCGGTCAGCTCAATTCCGACGGGAAAACCCTTGTGTCGAGAATCCTCGTTGGCAGGATGATAGACGACGCCGATCTCCTTTCCGACACACGCCCGGGCATGGTGGAGAGTTTAGCCAGGTCCGTGCCGTACATGGTCCAGGCTCAGAAGTACGGAGCCCACTACAACCTCTCCGACGACCTCCAGACGGCCATTTCCGCCTACAACGTGTTGCAGGAAAAGGCGGAGCGGGGGACCGGTGTCACGCTCAAGTCGGATATGTCCAAGGAAACCTTTGAGCACACCAAGTCTTTCTTCAAAGACCTCTTCGGGACCACACACCCGGTTCTAGAAAACGAGCGGGCTATGACCCTCTTGGAAGTGCTGATCCGGCGCCCGGGCACCAACCAGATGGCAGATGTCTTCCGGGGTTACTCCAAGATGGCCAGTCACTACCCGGAAGGCCAAAAGCGCCTGGACAAGCAGGACAAGACGCCCCAGGAAGTGTTCCGGCATAGCGTCCTGGCAACCATCAACAAGGAAGCGAAAGAGGAGGCAATGCAGGCCGAAGAGGCAGCTCGTCAAGCAGCGGTAGCGGCCGGAAAGAAAGAGACGCCGGCGGTTGAAGCCGGTTTGCTCCCCGGGGGTCTGGCGGAAGTGGTCGAGACGGCGACGGCGGAAAAGCGGCCTCCCAGGACCGCTGCCGATTTGAAAACCGAGTTAGCTGCTGTCGACGCAAGGTATACCAGCATTACCAACTCCGCTACACGCGGCCCAGGTTTTACGAAATACACTCGACAGCAAGCAGATTCCGCTCGGAAGCAGATGGAGAATCTTCAAGGGCAAGTAGACCGGGCGGAAAAGAGGGAAGCGAAAGGGGCTCTGGTAGAACCTGCTAAAGAAGTTCCTATCAAAAAGGTAGACGATTCCCCGGCTGGAAACCTGGGGCAGACCGTCACGGAAGACGACATACCGATGCGGCAAGCAACGGCAGCTTTTTCCGGCACGTCATTTGATCCTGAGAGGCGGGCGGAGCAGACCCGAAAGGAGTACGTGTCTGTCGTCAATAACGTGGCCGCTGAGTTGACAACCGCCGCCAAGGGCGACCCGGAGAAGTTGGCGCTGGCACGTCAGCAGCTAAGCCGTTTCGTTGGCGGTTTCAAACAGAGATACATGGCTTGGTTGGATGCGCAGTCTCGCACGATGTCGACGATGATCACAGGTGGGTCGAACTTCCCCACGGCCAGAAACAACAAAGCCAACGCCGTGGAGATAAAACGCAGCCAGGAGATGACCGAGTACGTGAATGACACTACCCGGAAGATGCTCAATGAGATGAATCCGAAAGCAATCAGCTCCGACCGGCCCGACGTGGTCGTGAAGTTGGAAGAGAAGGTTGCGGAGCTGGAGGCTACTCAGGCTCGCCACAAGGCTATCAACAAGATTGTCCGCAAGAAAGGCGTGTCGGATGCTGAGAAAATAACTCAGTTGAAAGAAGAGATCGGGCTGGCCGAGTTCACAGCGAAAGAGCTTCTGAAGCCGGATTACTCCGGGCGCACGGGGATACCGTCTTACGAGATGACCAACAACAACGCCAACATCCGCACTACAAAAGAGCGGCTTGCCAATGTGCAGCGAGAGCAGGACAAGCCCACGACCGAGACGGCTTTTTCCGGTGGCACGGTAGTGGACAGCGCCGAAAACAACCGGGTGCAGATCCTTTTTGACGAAAAACCCGACGCCGAAATGAGAACCAAGCTCAAGAGCCGGGGTTTCCGGTGGAGCCCCAGCGAAGGCGCTTGGCAACGACAGCGAACCAACGCAGCTCGCTACGCAGCTCAAGAGGTTTTGCGAGCAACAGCCAAAGCGTTCCCCAGCACGCTCACTGACCTTGTCAAATCGTTTAAGAGGTAGACCATGAAAATCAACCTCAAAGAGAGCACCCCGGGCGAGTTTCTGGCCAGTTCCAAGGAGGAATTGATAGCCAAGGCGGAGCTGGGTATGCGAGCAGCCCTTATCAAAGCCGCTGGACTCCCCCCGGAAGCTTTTGACAAGCCTCGCGGGGGGGAAATGGCGGTTATTGAGGAGTTGACCCAGCAAATGGCGGACATCTACCGGGAAAGGACGGCGGCTTTAGCGAAAGCCCTGGACGATAAACTGCACGAGGTTTTGGAAGAGGGGTTGACACCTTGAAAGCCAAGATTCTCAAACTGGCTTGGCAAGAACTGATACGCCTGCACCACGAGGCGATATTGGTGAAAATCTACGGCAAAGCAGCTCCGGGTGTTTCTCCCGAGCGGGTCCAGTTGATGTTGCGACAGGGCATTATCAATCCGATGGACCTCAAAGGTCTGTTGCTCCCCGGGATGGTCAACGAGGTGGACCCCCTCGATTTCATGTATCGAGTAGCCAAAATCACGGAAGCAACTCCGTCAAAACAGCGACCGACGCTGCGAGAGCGCACGCTGGAGGAGTGGAAACGGGCTGTTGACGCCTCCATAACGGCGGCACCGGAAGCTCCGGTAACACTTCCTCCGGTGAGCATCCCGGTTGATATGCCGAAACCTCCTGTGGAGCCGCAACAACCGTCTCCGGAAACCCCTCCGACGCCCAGCGTTTTGAGCACCGACGTGGAAACGCCGGAGTGGATGAGCACCAGCGAAGCGGGCGCTTACCAGAGCGCCATGATGCGGGCCGGGGATTATTGTCGGGGGCTGGGAAACATCATGGGGGACGAGTTGGGCGGGGCGGTAGAAGAGGTTTGGGGAGATGTGGATATTGAGGAAGAGGCGGATGCTGTGCTCCGGCACGCCCGCATCCTGGAGATCCGGGAGAAGGTCGCTGAAGCTCTGGCAACACATCGAGATTATCAAACGCTGGCCCTGGAGCTGGCCCGGACAACCGGGAAGTATAATCACGATTGGGAGCGGATTGCGCGCACGGAACTGCAGGGGGCGTACAACGAGGGTATTTTTCTGGAAGCGGTTGAAGATTGGGGAGAGGGTGCCCAGATCGCTCGGATACCGGAGACAAACGCTTGTCCCCACTGTCTACGACTTTTCTCGAATACCGATGGCACGCCCCGGATCTTCAATGTGAAAGAACTATTGACGAACGGGACAAACGTCGGGAAAAACGCAACATCTTGGGTTGCAACGATTTGGCCGGTGCATCCAAATTGTCGCTGTGATACCCTGAGTGTGCCTCCGGGGATGGTAGTAAACGCCAAAGGGGTGTTGGAGATGCCGAAAAATGAGTGACGCAACCAACGATTTTTTTAGCCTCTGGGTTCCTTTCAGTGTTATCGAAAAGGCACGCCCCAACGCCGAAAAAGCTGAATCTCTGGTAGGTCGCATCGGCGGGATCGTCAGCTCGGAATCTCGGGATTTCCAGGGGGAGCGGATTCTCCAGAAGGGGATCGACTGGTCATATTTCCTCAAACACGGTTGGTTCAACTACGAACATATGCAGGGTCCGGAGAATGTTCTGGGACACCCTGAAAAAGTTTCCCTGACGACAAGCAATGGAAAACCAGCGACCAATGTAGAGGGCGTCCTTTATCTCCATAAACCGCAAGCCAGAAAGGTTTTTGAGACCGCTGTGGCCATGCAAAAAGCGGGGGCTCCCCGTCGGTTGGGATTCAGTATCGAGGGTAAGAAGCAGGAATGCCTGGGGCAAGACATTATGAAGTCCCGGGTGTTGAACGTCGCAATCACCGCACATCCTGTAAATCCAGATGGACGTCTGGAAATAATTGCAAAGGCTATGGCTGGCTATAATCCCTCCTACGGAGGGAGTGTAGGTCATCAATACCCCGCATTACCGGCTGCGGGAGCCCCCCTTTCGGCTCTCGTACCGCAAAGTCTTGCGGAGACCTCTTCCATTGCTACATTTGGGCGGTATGCTATGGAGCAGCAGCGGTTGTCGATTACCGACCTTGCCGCACTTTTGACAAGAACTTTTCCGTATTTAGCCCACGACAAGGCAATTCGCATTGCCCGTGAATTGGCTCGGGTAGTGGGATAGGCGGAAAGAACGAGAACCTTTTGAAAGGAGATTGCGATGGACAAGGAACTTTTCGACCGACTGATCAAGG
>Ga0180008_1001318_pt1 | contig 15972 bp, 17 predicted proteins | sample MM_PW_MetaG_FD_121121 | JGI IMG/M metagenome (GOLD analysis project Ga0180008, IMG submission 121121) | Groundwater microbial communities from the Aspo Hard Rock Laboratory (HRL) deep subsurface site, Sweden - MM_PW_MetaG | ecosystem: Environmental > Aquatic > Deep subsurface > Groundwater...
GACACGCTAACTGAAACACATGGTGTGTATTCCAGTGCCCAGAGGCCTTGTCCGAAGACTTGGTCCTGGTTTCACTCAGTGCCGCCCAAAGCCACACTGTTTAAAAATGGAGCGGGAAACGAGGCTAGAACCAAGCCTCCAACCTTTTGATTTAAAAGGATTTTCCGCAACTACTGCCTTGGCAGCGGACGCAATTATGGACTTGTTTGAGGTGCTAGGCAACCCCTGCCTGTGATTTTTCTTTCGGGTGGGTTTGAGGTGATTAGCCTTGCTGCGTACACTTCGCCGACTCAGTGGGGCCTGGGAACTTGTTCTTCTCTTGATGGTCCGCACTTTTGTCGGATGAGGCCATTCTGCCATCAGCTGCCCGGCCATTCTCCCGCAGCGAAAGAGGCTCCCTGTCTGTCTACCAGCAACACGGACCATCCGGGATAGACAGGAGCCAGGAATCACCACGGAGCTTCAAAGAGAGCTCTTCAAAGACGGAATCGCATGCGCGTCCTGCCCACGAGAAGGGATGCCTGCGGCCCATCCAAGAGGAGCAAAGCACGCACGGAGGCTATTGCATGCGGATACGTCACCTACGCTACTTCTTGGTTGTCGCCGAAGAACTGAGCTTCTCGCGGGCGGCAGCCAGAGTCCATATCGAGCCCTCCCCCCTCTCGCGGACCATCAAAGAGCTGGAGTCTGGGTTGGGGGCCAGTTTATTCCAACGCACGAAGGCAGGCTTGCGTTTGACCTGGGCCGGTGAAGTGTTTCGGGATGAAGCACGACGCATACTCAGCCTGGTGGAAGACGCGCAGAGTCGTGTCCGTGCGGCTGAGAAAGGCTATCGCGGCCGGCTGCGCATCGGCCTGACAGACAGTCTTGCACAACCCTACCTGACCAAATTGCTGGCGCGTTGCCGCGAGGAAGAACCCCTCACTGAGGTGAAGATCGTTGAAATGACTGTCCATGAGATGGTCAAGGCATTGGAGCATGACCAGATCGATGCTGGTTTCACTGTGCATACCCAGCTCGGCGCAGGTCTCGTCAAGGAGGTCGTCTGGACAGATCGTCCCATCGTTGCAATTCCGCGAAACCACCCCCTTCTTTCCTTGGAGAAAATCCCTCTCCAGGAGATTGCTCGGCACACCTTGATTCTGTGCCACCCTGTACTGTGTTCAGGTGGATACGATGTCATTCATCGCTGGTTCTACGAAGCCACCTTGCCGTTCCCCAAGACTGCCGAATATGTTTCCGGGCACGAACCCATGGCGATGTTGGTCGCTGCTGGCTACGGCATCGGTATTGGACTGGCCTCGCAAATCACGCTGTACAGTCACCCTGACGTGATCGTCCGCCCCGTCACGGACGATGTACCGAGCACAGCGACGTTCATCACGCTTCTCGATAAGCCACGCTCGGAGGCCCTCAGCAGATTCATCGGCCGCGCCCGGCAAATTGGTGAATTGGCTATCGTGTAATGAACGTTTCTCAACGCTCTTAATCCGGCCCAGGACTTGACCGCCAGGGTCGTTTTTCGTCGCTGCTCGGACCTTTAAGGTCCACTCATCATGGAACAAGTGTCCACTCCCGCAGCCCAGCGTACCGGATATCGCTCTAGAAATAGATGAGAATAACTACCATCTTTAGCTAACTTTTTTGGTCATCTTCGTGACCCAGAAATACGGGCCCACCACATCATCATTTCCGCAACAGAGCGCTGCGCCTTTTCGATCTTGATTACCCCCGAAGCCCTTTTCAATAGTGCCCTCCTTGCGGGTCGGCTGGACGCTTGCATCTGGGCAGCGAAGGCTGCAGTTCTCCATTGAAACCGGTGGTCAGCACGATCCGATTGTTTGATGCGCCAATGGAGTGACGCCTTTCTACTGCCTGTCACCCCTACGAGTGCTGCCAAGCATAAAGGAGTGACCACTATGTCCACTGAGCAAACCGCGACTGCCGAGCATCGCATCCTCCGCCGCGCCGAAGTTGAAGCAAAGACCGGCTTCAAGCGCGCCCATATTTACAACCTGATGAAAGAAGGCAAGTTCCCCAAGGCCTTGCGCCTGGGGATCCGAGCCGTCGGCTGGGACTCCGCCGAAATCGACGACTGGATCACCGAACGCCTCAAAGAGCGCGTTTGACACGGTCCCACCACGGACAGGGACTGAGCCATGCACGTGATCGCCATCATTTCGACCAAAGGTGGGGTTGGTAAAACGACCGTCGCCGCCAACCTGGGCGGCTTTATCGCTGACGCCGGTCGGCGGGTCCTGCTGATCGACCTCGACGTCCAGCCGACGCTGTCGTCCTACTATGCACTCACCCAGCGCGCCGCCGGCGGCATCTACGAGCTACTGGCATTCAATGAGCAGTCGCTGCCGCAGTTGGTATCACGGACTTCCGTGCACAACCTGGACGTGGTGCTGCCCAACGACCAGCACCAGCAGTTGGGAACTCTGCTACTGCATGCGGCAGATGGGCGCTTGCGGCTGCGCAACCTGCTGTCGCTGTTCCGGCCGCATTACGACCTGGTGCTGATCGATACGCAGGGCGCCCGCAGTGTCATGCTGGAGATGGCCCTGCTCGCCGCAGACCTGGCCGTCTCGCCGATCACCCCGGAGATTCTGGCGGCGCGGGAACTGCAGCGCGGCACGCTGCAGCTTATCGATGCCATCGCCCCCTACCGCTATCTCGGCATCCATCCGCCGCCCCTGCATCTGCTGCTCAATCGCGTGCCGGCCGTCTCGTCGAACGCCAAGTTGGTGCAGCAGACGCTGCGGCTGATCTTTCGTGAGCACAGCGAAGTCCGGATACTGGGCAGCGAACTGCCCGCGATCAAAGCCTTCCCGCGGGCGGCGACCGCGGGCCAACCCGTGCACCGGGCTGAGTACCGACGCCCGAGCGGGCGCCAGGCACCGGCGGCGCTGGAGACCATGCGCGCCCTGGCCAGTGAGCTGCTGCCCCAGTGGCAAGAGTCGTTTGCCAGCGTGACCGGTCGCGTCGGCAGGAGGCTGTCACATGTCGAGCACCTTTGAGCGCTGCCGCGGGCACCAGCGGTTCCTGGCGCTGATTGAGTTCGCCTTGCGTGAAGGCTGGCACGTCCGCCGCACGCCTGCAGGGCAGCTAAAGCTCGTGAAGCCCGGCCTGCCGCCGATCCTCACTCGCTCAACTGTGAGCGACGTCCAGGTAAGCCAGAGCAAGTAGGGAGGCCGTCATGGCGACTGTCACGCCTGAGGAAATGGCCGGCAAATTGATGGCCGAGGGGTTTTCCCGCTCCGGCCCTGCCGCACAGGTGTTGAGCGACCCGGTGACCGACACGCCGATGGTGGTCACGCTCGATGACCTGCGCCCCTATGAGCTTGATCCACGCCTGACGCGCAATCCGCTGTACGACGAAATCAAAGCATCCATCCGCGAGCGGGGCCTGGATGCCCCGCCACCGATTACCCGACGCCCCGGTGCCGAGCACTTCATCATTCGCAACGGCGGCAACACCCGCCTGGCGATCCTGCGCGAACTGTGGTCGGAGACCAAGGACGAACGCTTCTTTCGCATTCCCTGCCTGTTCCGGCCATGGCCGGAGCGCGGCGAGATCCTCGCCCTGACCGGGCACTTGGCGGAGAACGAACTGCACGGCAGCCTGACGTTCATCGAGCGGGCGCTCGGCGTTGAAAAGGCCCGCGAGCTCTACGAGCTGGAAAACGGCAAGTCGCTGTCGCAGTCGGAGCTGGCCCGCCGCCTCAGCACGGACGGCTATCCCATCCAGCAGTCGCACATCAGCCGCATGCAAGACACCGTGCGCTACCTGCTGCCCACCATTCCAAACGTGCTGTACAACGGCTTGGGCAGGCATCAAGTCGAACGCTTGGCAGTGTTGCGCAAAGCCAGCGAGCTCACCTGGGAAAAGCATGCGAGCGGCAAAGCGTTGTCTGTCGATTTCGAGACGCTATTCCACGACGTCCTCGCCCCCTTCGATGGACAGCCTGATAGCTTTGCCGTCGGCCGGGTCCAGGACGAGTTGATCGGCCAGATGTCGGAGCTGCTCGACATCGACTACAACGTGCTGGTGCTGGATGTCGACAGTACCGAGCACCGCCAGCGGGCGGTAACCAGTCCACCCCAGCTGCCAGTCGAAACCGCAACCGTTGTCCAGCCTGGTCGTGCAGCCACTCCATCGCCGGATGCCACTCAGCGCAATGGCACTGCAGCAAGCGCTTCAGGAGCCGTACCGAACAACGACACCGCTCCGCCGCCAGTCCCAGCGCCGACACCAGGGCCAGGCGTTTCTCTCGGTGAAGGTGATCCCGAAGTGCGCCTGCTGGGCCACATCGTCTCACCAGCCGGCAACACCGAGCGTCTGCAAGGCATCCAACACATGGTCGCCGAGCACTCCGGCGAGCCACTGCCGACCTTCGCGGACAGGGTGTTGCAGGCCATTCCGGTGCAAGCCGGCGGACTCTTTCCGATCAGCGACGTCTGGTACATCGAGCCAGGACTGGATTCACCCGATCGCCTGCGCATCCACATCGCCCAACTCGCCCAGGAGATCGCCGAGGAAGCCGAGCGGCTCGACTGCATCGAAGCGACCGAGACCGGCATAGGCTTCACCTGCAGTGCACCCCAGGCGGACGTGTCGCCACCGGTCTTCGGCCAGGTGGTGTTGGCGTTGTTACGCACCTTGAGTCTCCCCCACAGCGCGGCGTCCGATCAGGGTGATATGCACCTGGAGGACAACCTGGGGGCACTGTTGCTGGGAGGCGGCGTCAGGGAGTCAGGCGTCCTACCCCGTCTCAGCGATAACGGTTTGGTCAAGTTGTTCCGGCTGGTCCGGCTGGCACGCCGGCTGTTGGATCTGGAGGCCAATCCAGATAAGGCCACCCCCTGAAACAGGCCGGAGGGAACCATGTCGACACCTCATCCGCTTAATCAAGCCGTGGTTGCACAGGCGCTGCACGACCTGCGCAATGGCCAACTTCGCCGCTGCCAGTCGATGGGTTTCAGCGAGCGGGAACTGGACGTACTCAAGCAACCGGCGCTGGTGAGCCTGCTGGCCAATGCCCAGGTGCCCTGGTGCTCTGTGACGGTCAATACGGCCGTCCTCTGGCGCCTGGTCAGCCAGATGAACGACATCGAGCAGGAGATCGCCACGATCGATCGCATGCTGCGCCTGGGGGCCAGTACCGAGATGGTCAGCAAGTTCTATGGGCTGACTCATCAGGAGGTCGCCCTGCGTCGCGACATCATTTGCCTGCCCAAGCGCCGAGGGCGGCATCCGGTGCTGAGTGAGGAACAGGAGATGGCCCTGTGGAAGCAGTGGAAGGCCGGCATCACCGAGCGCGGCATCGCGCTGGATGACGACAGCACGATGCTGGAACTGACGATGGATCTGGCCGAAGCCCTCGCCTTGCCCATGTCCGTGATCTGGGCGGCCATCGCAAGCTGGATCGACCAAGGCCTGGTGTAGGGCCATGGTCGCGCAGGCAGGCCCCGCAGCGCTTTCAACGCTGCTCGACGACACCCTGCGGCAGTTGCCTCCCAACCGGGAGCACACGCCCGTCAGCGACGGCTTCATCTACAGCGGCAATCGCCATGAAAGCGTGCCCCGCGCGCTGTTTCTCGACACGCGGCTGACGCCGCTGGAGCGCAATGCCTGGCAAATCATCCGGCTCATGCTCAACGCCGATGGCGTGACGGCGTTCCCCACCTACGATCAACTGCGTCCCTACCTGGCCTCGACGCCCTGCGCGCAGCAGGCGTCGTACGAAACCGTGGCGCGGGCGCTGACACTCTTGCGCCTGACACGCTGGCTGAGCCTCGTGCGCCGCCGGCGCGATCCCAAGACCGGACGCATCAAGGGCAATCTGTACGTTCTGCACGACGAGCCCCTCACCCCCTTCGAAGCCATGCAACTCGACCCCGAGTACCTGGGGTTGGTTAGCCATGCCCTTGAGCATGCCAGCAAGGCGGTGCAGCGGGTGGGCTACCGCACCCTCCAGGACATCAGCGAAGACCCGTTGCTCAGCGGCCGCGTGTTGCCGACGCGGCTGCAGGTGCTGGTGCGACGCATGGCCCAGGGTGGCGTCAGCCATCAGGAAAGTTATCCACAGGCGCGGCCCCTCCACGAATCCGAAGACGGTGAAAACGCCCTTCTTCGGAATGGCGAGCCGCCGTCTTCGGATTCCGAAGCAGGCACGAAATCCAGCAAAACCGGCGCTCTTCGGAATCCGAAGCGGGACCGTACTAGTATTCGTATAGATAAAGCAGTACGTACGGTACCGCGTACGCGAGAACACCCGCACCTGCGACTGCCTGAATGCTTTCTAGCACTGCGCGATGAACAGCAGGCCGGCGCGCTGGTGGCCTTGCAGCAAGTGCAGGTTGAACAGCAACAAGCCGTGCTCGATGAATGGGCCGCGCGCTGTCGCAGCAACGAGGTGCGCAAACCGGCCGGCTATCTGTTCGGCATCATCCAGGCCGCCATACGCGGGGAATTCAACGCCTGGGTCGGACAGGACAAGAGCAAGGCCGCCGCCGATCCGCCGCCCGCACCCCGAACGGCGAACCCCGAAGTGGTACAGGCCCACCTCGCCCAGTTGCATGCCCTGTTGCACCCGAAATGACGGTCGAGTAACCCTCCCTGGCTCTCTCTAGAACTATCCCCTGGGGATAGTTGCAACACACGGCCTTCCGGAAGCGAGCCACGCCCTGCTCTTCACCTGCAACGCCAGCCTGCTGAGTGGATCTCCCTGGAGCTATCCCCCGGGGATAGTTGCTACAGACAGCCTTCCGGAGGTCAGCCACCGCCCTGCTCGTCGCCAGCGACGTCCGCCTACCGACTGGATCTCCCTGGAACTATCCCCCGGGGATAGTTGCAACACGCAGCCTTCCGGAAGCGAGCCACGCCCTGCCCTTCGTCAGTAAAGCCGGCAGCCCTCGGCTGCACTTTGTTGACTGACCGCCTTCCGCGCGCTGCTCAAGCTGGCGACTCGTTCCCTCTACGCGAGTCGTCCTCATGGCCACCGACACCTCCTTGCAACTGAATCTCGGATCGCTGCGCAGTGCCATGTCGCTGACGCTGCACACCCATCACGCCTCGCGCATCTGGCACGGCCGAGCGGCCAGCGAGGGCAAGCCCGGCATCGTCGGCTTGAACGGCTTCATCGCCATCGCCAACAAGATCAAGCGCGGCGCCGAGCAGGACGATCCCTACTCGGACTGGTGGATGCTGAGGATCGAGGAAAAGCTGACGCAGACCAAGGACAGCCTGCAGGCCTTGCGTGACCAGGTCGACCAGGCCCTGGCCGACGTGCCGCCGGCGCTGTCGTTGGGCGAGAACATGAACGTGCAGCCGGTGAAGCTGCCGCTGTTCGTCAACGCGCAGCTCGGCTTCCTCGCGGTGTACTTGCTGGCCGACTACGACGACCTGGCGCGCAAGCTGATCCTCGCCCACCACACCGCGCTGATTGATCGCAGCACGCTTGAGCGCTGGCTCAACGAAGGGGCGCACGCCCTGCGCAGCCTGTTCTCGCTGGCGCAACAGTACCGCTACTCGGGTTGCACCCGGGATGACTTCGCGGCCAAGAATGCCGCCGCCCGGGCCGCCCTGGAGAAGCTTGGGGAACTGCCGCAGGAGGTGCTCGAAGGCGCGCTGCGTTCGCGCTATGCCCCACCGATCATCCGGCGCTCGGCGCTGGCCGCCTCGGCTCAGCAGGATGCCGCGGATGCCAGTGACGACGATGCCCTGCCTGAAAGCGCCGATATCACCCTGACCGCGTCCGGCGATAACGAGGAGGCATCCGCATGACGTCGACTTCGAGTTCTGCGGCAACGCGCCGCTTCTACCCTCTGGAACAGGCCGACTTCCTCAAGCTGGAACAGGCCGCCTCTCTAAAAGGCCTTTTACAGCCTTTTAAAGGTAAGGGGGCACTTACCCAGTGGGCCAGCCAGTGCCACAGGCTTCGTGATGAGCTGATCGAGCTGGCGCAGCGACGCGTCCTGGCGCAGGCGAATGCCTACCCCTTCCGCCTGCTGCCGGTGGAGCTGGCCCAGCAGACCACGGGCGCCGGCACGACGTTTCTGCGCTGGCGCAAGCCGGATCGCTCGGCCATGGGCGTGGCGCTGTGGCAGGCACTGATCGCCAGCGCCACCACGCCCGACACCCTGCTCGATGACCTCTACGCCATGGAGGTGCAGCGCATCGTGCTGAACATGCAGATCAGCCTCCTGCACACGCTGGGCCGCCAGACTCACGAGTGCGCCAGCAAGGTGGCCCAGGCCGAATCGCTTTACCTGCAGCGTGTCCCTGGAGGCGCTGCGTCCAGCCGTACCACCTGTTCCAAGGAGTCACTATGAGCACGCACTTTGTTGGCGAAGGCAACATCGGTTCTGCGCCGGAGTTCAGGGAATTTCCGAGCGGCAACGACGAGCCCAGGCGGCTGTTGCGCTTGAACGTGTATTTCGACAACCCGGTTCCGACCAAGGAGGGCTATGACGATCGCGGTGGCTACTGGGCGCCCGTGGAGCTGTGGCACCGCGACGCCGAGCACTGGAAAACGCTGTACCAGAAAGGCATGCGCGTCCTGGTGGAAGGTCGCACGGTGCGCGATGAGTGGGAGGACGCCGACGAGAACGAGCGTGTGACCTTCAAGATCGAGGCGCGGCGTGTCGGCATCCTACCGTACCGGCTCGAAGCCGTAACCCTGAGCCCGAAACCGGCCAGCGAGCCCGCCCAGCCGGCCGAGTGATACCGCAAAAGACCGCCATGGAACTATCCCCAGGGGATAGTTCCATGGAGTTCCACTGAGTTCCGGCGACGCCGTGAACGAAGCTGCAGGTGATTGAGCAACACTGGCCCTGTTCACATCCCTGAGAGGATGCCTCCCCCGCACAACTGGGGCGCTGCCGCTGCCACGTTATTTGCTGTCGCCGAGATCGCGGATGGCCATGCTGAGGCTCACTCGATGTCCCTACCCCGGAGCCTGTATGCGCCTGTTTCTCTGCGAGAAGCCATCCCAGGGCAAAGACATCGCCCGTGTGCTAGGCGCTGGTCAGCGCGGCAGCGGCTGTTACAGCGGAGCAGGTACCGTGGTGACCTGGTGCATTGGTCACCTGATCGAAGCGGCGCCACCGGAAGCCTATGGCGAACAGTACAAGCGCTGGTCGCTCGAGCAGCTTCCCATCATTCCCGAACGCTGGCGGGGCGAGCCGAAAGCCGCAACCGCTGCGCAATTGAAGATCGTCAAACAGCTGGTCGGCCAGGCCAGCGAGCTGGTGATCGCCACCGACGCCGACCGCGAAGGCGAGATGATCGCTCGCGAGATCATCGACCTGTGCGGCTATCGCGGGCCCATCCAGCGGCTGTGGCTGTCGGCGCTCAACGACGCGAGCATTCGCAAGGCGCTGGGCGCGCTGAAGCCGTCGAGCGAGACGCTGCCGCTGTACGCTGCGGCGCTCGCGCGCTCCCGCGCCGACTGGTTGGTCGGCATGAACCTGAGCCGCCTGTTCACCCTGCTGGGGCGTCAGGCTGGCTACGACGGCGTGCTATCGGTCGGCCGGGTGCAGACACCGACGCTGGCCCTGGTGGTCACGCGCGACCGCGAGATCGCGGGCTTCGTCTCGGTGCCATTCTGGAGTATCGAGGTCAGGCTATCGGCAGGCGGGCACAGCTTCCTCGCCAGCTGGATCGCCGCCGACGACTGCAGCGATGCTGCCGGACGCTGCCTGCAGCAGGCGGTGGCCCAACAAGCCGCCGATCGCCTGCGCGCAGCCGGCAGCGCCCAGGTGGTCGCCGTCGCAACGGAGCGCGTGCGTGAGGTGCCACCGCTGCCCTTCGACCTGGGCACGCTGCAGGAGGTGTGCTCGCGGCAACTCGCCCTGGACGTGCAGGAGACGCTGGACATTGCCCAGTCGCTGTACGAGACGCACAAGGCGACGACCTATCCGCGCTCGGATTCGGGTTACCTGCCCGAGAACATGTTCGCCGAGGTGCCGGCCGTACTCACGGCCGTGCTCGCCACCGACCCCAGTCTGCCCCCGCTGCTTGAGCAGCTCGACCGGACTCAGCGCTCACGCGCCTGGAACGACAGCAAGGTGTCGGCCCACCATGGCATCATCCCGACGCTGGAGCCGGCCAACCTGGCGGCCATGAGCGACAAGGAACAGGCGGTCTACAGGCTGATCCGCGCGCATTATCTCGCGCAGTTTCTGCCGCATCACGAGTTCGACCGCACCACGGCGCAGTTGCGTTGCGGCGGGCAGCCCCTGCAAGCCGTTGGCAAGCAGGTGATCGTCCCCGGCTGGCACCAGGTGCTGGCCGAACCGGAAGCGGACAACGCCGACGGTGAAGCGGCCCCGCGCAGCCAGGTGTTGCCGGCGCTGCGCGAAGGACTGTCTTGCCAGGTTGATCACGTCGATCTGAAAGCCCTCAAGACGCAGCCGCCAAAACCCTATACCCAAGGCGATCTGATCAAGGCCATGAAAGGCGTCGCCAAGCTGGTCACCGACCCGCGGTTGAAGCAGAAGCTGAAAGAGACCACAGGCATCGGCACCGAGGCCACCCGTGCCAGCATCATCAAAGGCCTGCTCGAGCGCGGCTACCTGCTCAAGAAGGGTCGCGCCGTGCGCGCCTCCGGCGCGGCGGGCACGCTGATCGATGCGGTGCCCGCGGCCATCACCGATCCCGGTACGACCGCGGTCTGGGAGCAGGCCCTGGACATGATCGAAGCCGGCGAGATGACGCTGGAAACCTTCGTCGCCAAGCAATCCATGTGGATCACCCAACTGGTGCAGCAGTACCGCGTGGCCACCCTGGCCATCAAACTCCCGGAGGGCGCCGCCTGCCCGCTGTGCGGCAGCGCCACGCGTCAACGCACCGGCAAGACCGGCCCGTTCTGGTCCTGCTGCCGCTATCCCGATTGCAGAGGCACCCTGCCCGTCCAGAATGGCCGGCAGGCCGGTACCAAGCGCAGCACCTCACGCAAGCCGCGGCAGATGCCGAAATAGTTCGTAGGTTCGTCTCCCCATCGTATCGACCTGGGTCGATGCGCACCCCTCGCGCCCGCGGGGAACCCAGCACGCCTTCTCCTTCTGCAACGCGTGCCCGTCACCAGCGAGTCGCTGGGTCGACGGGAAGGCTGACTCATCCAGCGTCCATATACCCGGACAGGTTGATCCGCTGAGTGTCGCGATGAAGGGTCCCCTGGTGCCTTGTCTCAATAGCAGGACGAGCCCCCAGGAGACCCTTCGGGTCGAATGGTATTCAGTGCCGGTGCCCACCGGCGAAACAACGGGCTCCTTTTGTGCGCGGATGCGTGCCAAAGGATATCGACCCCAGCCACGACACGGGTCGAGTGCAATTGCTGCGACAGCGGATGGCTTTGACGACGGCCATGCCCTGCATCAGCTCACAGGTGGTGTCTTGCTCGACAGCCGAAGGCCCCAGGTCTTCGGCGCCTTTTCTCCTGCCTACCCAGTGCGCCGACGCATCGGCGCCGAGCCAGCGACTGAATTAGCCGAAATGCACCCTCAGCCCAACTGACAGCGAGCGCTTTTCCCTGCAGAACGCGAGTGCTCCGGCCGCCCGCAAAATCAGGAGGCTACCGGTTTCCCATTTCCCGCTGACTCACCTCCCCTTGCCGCTCGAAGCTGTCTCCATGTGTCGTCGACCTCGGTCGACACCATGCCGCAGCACGGGGCCTCGGCTGCACCGCGGAATCCTCCGCGCCTCCCCAACCAGTCCGCTCCGCACCGCCTTGCGGACGAACGCCCACAAAGCGTCGGTGCCTTGCTCCATTCCAGCCAGGAGGCTCCTCCATGTCCCATACCCCTCCCGCGCCGCCCTGTCCCTCCCAGGCCCAAGCCGAACTTATCGGCTACCTGGCCCTGACCTACGTGAGTAAACGCCTGCCTCTACAGGTGCGCCAAAGCGCCGCCGGGCACTTCATCGGCACTGCCGACGACAACGGGCCAGTCTCGCGTGAATCCGTCGAGTACTTCCGCTCATACGAAGCTGCAGAGCAGGCCCTGAGCACGGGGCGCTGGCAGCAGCGCCTCCATCCCTGAACCCAACCCATCGGGAGAACCTCATGAATCAGTCTTTACCCCCAGACGTACTTGATCAGATCGCGCAGGAAATGCTGCATTTCAACAATGCCCCCGCGGCTTTTTTGCAGGCATGGAAACGCGGTGTCCAAATCGCCGGTGCCGAGTGGTTCGGCGATGGCACTCACGCCGGGCTGCAGCAAGCCAAGAGCAAGTGGCAGCTGCGGCCGAATGTGCAGCGGCTCAACGAGGCCCTGGGCGTGTTGAGCAGCGGCCAACGGCTGTTCCTTGCCACGATGGTCAGCTTTTACAACGCCAGTGAAGGCGGCGCGATGCTCAAACGCTGCCAGTTCGAGGGGCTTGCCGATCTTGGCGGTCTCGATCTGGAACGCCGCAAGGTCATCGCCGACCTGGTGCTCCACTACGACGGCTGGTGAATCCATCTCGGCGCACTACAGTCCTTCATCCCTGCCTACTACCCAGGAGGGGCACGTGTTCACACCAGAACCGTGTTCCTTCTCGTAAGACAGCATAGCTTCCGCGCCTTGCGATTGACGGCATCGCATAGCGCGTCTGGCTCGGCTAGCCCATCTTGTCAACCCTTGAAGATACGTTCCAGAAGCTGATGGATCTTCGGAACCCGATCGACGTAGACAAGCAAGCTCCCCATGAGGGTACCCACCAGCAGGGCCGAAAAGACTCGAATTGCAATCAGACTGCCTAGTGTCCAAACCGCCTCTGGTTCGGTCCAGCCACCAAATGCACTGATAACCTCATCAGTTGTCGAATCGGGCATCACTAAAAGGAACTTTTCTACAGCGTCTTGGTAGATAAACCCACCAAGCACCCGACCACCATCGCCTTCATGCACAAAAAGCGAGTGCCCCCCAATAAATAGGATGATGCATATCAGTATGATGGTGAAATGCTGTACGAGCGATAATCGCTTTCTCCCGCGGCGAGGTGCCTTCAGATGCAGGAGAAGACCAAAGACAACCATCGCAAAGACCGCTCCCCCGAACCAACTGGCACTGTATGGAAGAAGCCACTCGAAAAAATCTATCACCTCGTTGATCCACATGCCTGCATCACTCGAAGGGCAAGAGCGGGAGGTCGATAGGCCAGTCGAAACCAGAAAGCATGTAAAAATCCTTGATCTGCGACCGCCGGATTGCACCAGCCTCCAGCCATTCGGCCCAGATGCCATAATGGAATCCCACCGACAGCATCTCCCGCCCCTCGTGACACGCTGAAGCGCTGAATGTTTTGGTTCTCTGCGACTCCACGACGTGCCCATGAGCCGCGAAGCCGAACAGCGCATACCGAATCTTACAGCTCGCTGGAATTCCCCCATCCGGTGGGTTGGTCGCCATGACAAGCACAGCCCGCGTGGTGGTCATACCCGACCGGGAAAGCGAGACGGCCTCATGAAGCCCTTTATTGGCATCGTGGGCAAGCCGGATAGCACGCTCTAAGTCTTCAGGGTGATCCGACTTAGCCAACCAAACAATGGATTCGGCATTCTCACGCCAATGTGCAATAACTCCGGCCGGTAAACCATTACGTGAGTGCAGAGCATCTTGAAACGTACTGGCGAGCGCGGAGAACGCGTTGTTCATATCGGGTGATTCCAATGTCGCTGCCTGGAACGACAGCTCACGCACCGCGCGCCCAGCCCGGGTTACTTCAGTTGGTGCACCGATGTAGAAACGCATCGACTCATCGTCGATGCCCTCGATCTGCGGAACGAGGGTAAGCGTCCAGCCCGCCCACCTTTTCCTCGAACACCTCGGCCCGCATCCTCTGCATTTTTCAACAGGGGATTCACATGGAAACGATGCACGCGCGGCGGGAGTTCTGGGCTGAGCATGTCCAGGCCTGGCGGAACAGCGGGCTGACGCAGGTCGCTTACTGTCAGCAACATGAGCTTAAACCCAAGGCGCTGGCCTACTGGATCAGGCGCAGCAAGCAGACGGCTACGCCGTTGACCCTGGTGCCGTTGGCGGTGCGGGAGTCATCCGTCGCCGAGGCGTTGCTGCTGCAACATGCCAGCGGCTGGCAGTTGGCATTGCCGGCTGGCGTCGATGCGGTCTGGCTGGCCGGGTTGCTGCGGGGGATGGCCTGATGCTGATGCCGGCACAGGTTTGGCTGGTGGTCGAGCCGGTCGATATGCGCCTGGGGATCGATGGGCTGTCGGCGCACATTCAGCAGGCGCTCGGGCGCCCACCCTGCGATGGCACGGCCTATGCCTTTCGTAATCGGCGCGGCTCGCGGCTCAAGATGTTGCAGTGGGATGGGACCGGTGTGTGGCTGAGCCAGAGGCGTCTGCATCAGGGCCGTTTCCTGTGGCCCAGCGCCGACGACAGGCTGTTCACCTTGACCCAGGCGCAGTGGCAATGGCTGATCGCCGGCGTCGATTGGCAACGCCTTGAGGCGCGTCCGATGGGGCATTGGAAAGTGTGAAAAATAACGCCTGAAAGCCAGTATTTACGGGCCTTTCAGGCGGGTTTTCGGTAGAATTCGCGCATGCTTTTAACCGCCGAACTCGCCGCCCTGAACCTCGACCCTGCCCAGCAGGAAGGCGTCGTTGCCGCCGTCCTACCGCTACACGCCGAGGCCGAAAAGCTGCGCGCCCAAGCCAAGCTCGACGCCCTGAAGATCCAGGCACTGACCCTTGAACTGGCGCACCTGCGGCGCATTCGTTTCGGCGTCAAAAACGAAGCCCTGTCGCCGGAGCAGCGCGATCTGTTCCGTGAGACGGCTGACGCCGACTGCGCCGCCATCGAGGCCGAAGTCGAGCAACAGGTGCCGGAGCTGCGCAGCCAGCGCCAACGCGCCGGTCGTCAGCCCTTGCCGGAGCACCTGCCGCGCATCGAGCACCGTCACGAACCCGAGACCTGCACCTGCGGCCAGTGCGGCGGCGAGCTGGTCAAGATCGGCGAAGACATCAGCGAACAGCTCGATGTGGAACCGGCCAAGTTCTTCGTACACCGCCACATTCGCCCGCAATACGCCTGCCGCCCGTGCGCAAGCATCACCGCCGCTCCGGTTCCTCCCGCGGTGATCGACGGCGGCATGGCCGCCCCGGGCCTGATTAGCTGGGTGCTGATCGGCAAGTACGTCGATCATCTGCCGCTCTACCGCCTTGAACAGATCGCTGCCCGTGACGGCGTCACCCTGGCCCGCTCGACCCTGGCCGAGTGGGTCGGGCGCTACGGCGCGGCCTTGCAGCCCCTGGCGGATCGGCTGAGCGAGTTGCTGCGACGACGACCCGTGCTGCACGCCGATGAAACGCCCGTGCAGCAACTCGATCCCGGCCGGGGCAAAACCAAACGCGCCTACCTCTGGGCCTACCGCAGCAACGACCTGGACGAGGGACCGCGGATCGCCGTGTTCGACTATCAGACCGGGCGCAGCGGTGCGCACGCACGGGCGTTTCTGGGCGACTGGACAGGTCATCTGGTGGTGGACGATTACGGCGGCTACAAGGCGCTATTCCGGGCAGGCATCACCGACGTGGGCTGCATGGCCCATGCCCGGCGCAAGTTCTTCGAGCTGCACGCGGCCAACCAGAACCCGGTAGCTGCCGAGGCCTTGCGGCGCATCGCCGAGCTCTATGCGATCGAAGCGCGCGGCCGCGACCTCGACGGCAGCGCACGGCAGATGCTGCGCGGACAAGAAGCCCTGCCCAAACTGCAGACCATGCATGACTGGCTGCAGCTGACGCGGCAAGGCGTGGCCAACGGTGGCAGCCTGGCCAAGGCCATGGACTACAGTCTGAAACGCTGGCCGGCGCTGTCACGCTACGCACAGAGCGCCACCCTGCCGATCGGTAGAGTCGGGATGTGGCGCGGTGGCTTGCGCTCCGTTTCCACACCCCGCTCGTCAAACCGGACGTGCGCTATTAACGCATCCGGCTTTCGTCCAAGATCGATAGGTCTTCGC
>Ga0180008_1001320_pt1 | contig 15935 bp, 27 predicted proteins | sample MM_PW_MetaG_FD_121121 | JGI IMG/M metagenome (GOLD analysis project Ga0180008, IMG submission 121121) | Groundwater microbial communities from the Aspo Hard Rock Laboratory (HRL) deep subsurface site, Sweden - MM_PW_MetaG | ecosystem: Environmental > Aquatic > Deep subsurface > Groundwater...
AATCACTAGATTGAGATTCAATATGAATATATTCTTCTATTAGTGTTTCGACAAGCATATGTTTGCCAAGTTTAAATGTTTGTGGATCTATGTATATAGTATCATCTTTGACAGTACCCAGAATATTAGTAGGTAGTGCTGCTATTAGGACTTCATAGCTACGAAGCTTTGAAAATATATCAAACGATGCTATAAAATCTATACACCAATCTATCATCTTCAGTTCTTTTGGTTGCGGCTCCAGAATAAGGAAGTCTGCATTATTGGACTCAGGATTAATACCAGCTATATTTAATTGTAATCCAAAGGTTTCATGAAGGCACTTGCATAGACTATGTGGGAGTATAACATGAGCTTGTTTCAGAGCATCAGTATGATATCCTGCGATTTCCTTAGGTATAATTGTTTTGCCTTCTAGTGCTTTTAGCCATTCATTATTCAGAGATGTAACTGCTGCATAGTCCCAGTGCATTCCAAATTCGAATGACTCTGGTTTTGATATTAGAGCCATGATCATTTCCATGGTAGCATGTGATTTCCAAAATGATACTAGTCCCCATTCAATAGAGAAGCTTGATGTTTCTCGAGCTTCGTTTATATCTATACTACTCATATCATAGTCGTATATTGAATTAAGTTTGTCGAAGACTCTTACTCCTCTACGATATATAGTCATATGATCATTACTAGATCGTGGATAGACATGAATATCAAGAGCAGAATGAATAGGCTTGCGATTAACTGAGAAATATTGATCGAAATTACTTACAACATCATGAATTTCACTGGTTAGTTGGATGTAAATGCGCGTCTTACCTTTTACTCCTTGAGGATTATCGGATAGTTGGATCTTGTTACTGCCTTCATCAATAGCATTGCAATAAAATTCACGTAATATGAACCACGGCTGCCAGTCTCTACCCATTTGGGTAGTGATGCTGGTTTTAGTATTATCGATACTAATAACATCAAAATCTATATCTCTCATAGTTACTTTATCTGTCGAGATAGTAATTTCTTTTTTCCCACTAAATGCTTTAATATCAATACTATTTCGCAAGGCAGTAGCTAGAGCAAACTTAATGCCTGATCCGAAGTATCCAATCTGAGTTTCGTCTTTTGTTGTAGCACCGATTAAACGAAAGGCATTAATATCTATTTCTCCATCATTTTCTATGCAGTAGTAATTCATTACTTGGCTCCCTTGGTGTTATCAATTAATATGAGTAGTCCGCCGCCGGATTTTACAGTATCCGTTTCGTATCCTGGTTGTATTAGACAATCAGTATGTATCATTGAAGTATGTAGGGTATTTACTTTATCTGATGTGCAGCGTTCACCACAGGCGCCGCATGTCCATTTTTGATAAATATTTATACCCTTTGAGGCAGCTTCTTCTGCCTGTTGGATTAATTCTTTCCATGATATATCTGGCATTGTTTTTCTCCTAGTCAATCTTTTCTTTCTTTAAGAACTGTAGGAATAGTTCACGAACCTGTTCAATACCTCTAGTACCGAGAATAATATTGAGGAACTTAATAATGCATTCATCACATATATCCTGGCTTTGATATTCTGAATCACTAGAGCCAGCTGCATCTAGATAATTACGAATCCATACTGAAAGAAGTCTCTTATGGATATCTATATCATTATCTAATTCTCCTATTGACTTTTTGCATCTGTCGCAGTATAGTTTTGTTTTTCTCATGGTTTTTCTCCTGTATCGGTTTTTGTTCTAAAAATGGTAATCTGGAATATATTATTACTGATTTTTTAGCCTCTATTAGGAAAGTATATATGTGAACTATCTAGTCTGGGTTTGTGTCAATTTGTTCAATAGTTATTTTTACCTTTGTATGAAGAGGTAGATATATATCGCAGTCTTTGAATTCGATGAATTTATCGTCTTCTCCATTATAAATAGTTATATAACTATGATCGACATTGCTTGAAAACTCACTTACATAGCCTGTTATTACTTTCTTCATCATATTATATTTACCTTATTAAAAAAGTAGACCCCAGTTATTAGCTGGGATCTCACTTATTAAACGACTCATCAGGTACTGTGCGCTTGAATCTAGATATCGCTCTGGTTTAATCACCTGTCTCTTGATTGGCCCTTTCGTATCCAATCGTTCTAACTGCTAGCAAGGCAGCGGGAATCTGCTTTCGCAAGAACTAGAGTCAACCCGCTTAGTCTAGTCCTAGAGGCGGGGAGGATTTATTTTCAAGTCAGTCCATATTTGAATGTCATCGTCTTCAAGGTTGATATCAAAAGTGTCGAATTTAAATGCTGGATACTCTATTTCTAGTTCTAATATTCTTTCTTCATCGGGATAGTCCCACTGTAGTGATATAAAAATATCATAGGGCAGTCCATATGTTTTTTCAAAGTGGTCCAGGGCGTCCTGTTCAGATGCGAAGAGTTCAACTTTATTAAGTATTCCACGCATTATAGATACTATTGCTGTAATTTTCATGCTTAATCCTCTATAAATTCGGCGGTTAATCCGAGCGACTGAGCAAATTCAATACAATCATCTCTATCTACAAACGCTCTAAACATTACATGATCGCCGTCTGTTTGCAATAAATGATAGGTGTCTGGATTGATACATGATCTAGCGAATTTCAGTGTTCTCACTGTTTCAATAATAGGTGCGTCATGGCAGGACTTTATATAGGTTATCATACGATCCATGCCACTTTTGTAGCCAGTTGACCAGTCTCTGGAATATTCGGTTGTTTCATTAGAAATATTACTCTCGGCCCATGCTTTTTCTTCCTGTGCATGTTGAATTAATTCATCAATGGGATTTGTTTTAGTCATTGTCACCCTCCACGAACTCTGCGGTCACGACTGTATATATAACATTGTATCGTTTCCGGTGTTCCATGAGTAGCTTATGCTCTTTAAGCGATCCGGTAACAAATGAACGCTCGACAATCACTTCGTCATCCCTCAACACCCCCCGCATCCCGGCTTCGAGGGCAGTGCGGTTGGATTTGAGTTCTTCTAAAACGAACTCCGCTCCCAACTTGTAGTCGCCGCGTTCATGCTTTAGATATTCTCTTTGCTTTGCATCAAACTCATCCAGCGTCATCGGCTCCACCTTTTTGTTGGTGTCAGGAATATGGTCTGTCATTCTGGCACCTCGTCTTGGTATGTTAGTGGTTTGTTAGTCATGATTTCTCCTTAGGATTATTATTATATTACCATATGTCGGCTTTATAGTCACCATCAGAGTATAAAATACATGATATAGCACCAGTGGCGCCAGGTTCCATACCTGCTTTGGACGCATATGTGTTAAAGTAGCCCATAAATGAAGGACATACTACAATATACTGTTTCTTAAGTAGTAGTTCAAAGTTTTTATAATCTCGGACGATCATAATAACAGGATTTGCAATATCGTCATGGACATGTCCCATTACTACAAAGTTGACAAATTCCTGGTACTTTGCTGGCTTTTGGGCTTGGTTCATTTTGCCGCCTTTTGTTTGTGCATTTCCAGTTCCATGTCTTGTATAAAAATCCCATCTGTTATTCTTCCACCAGACAGATGAATGGACTGCATCGTTAAAGTATGGGATTTCTAGCTTGGAACATATGTATTTAAGTGGATCTATACCGGCGTGTTTCCGTGTTCTATCTTCATGATTACCTGGAAGAGCCCATAGTATTTTATGAGCAATAGGTGCCAGCTTGATAGTCATTTCTTGAAGCTGCTTTTCCGGGGGCATAGTACTTTCATATACTGCGCCACCTATCGAATCTCCTAGTGCATTCTCCAGTAGATCTCCATTAATGAAGACAAATACGTTAGAGGTATCTTCAACCCATTTTACATATTCATCGAGTTTCTCAGTAAGATGGGCACTTGCTCCAAAATGCACATCAGATAATGGAACGATGCGAATTTCATTATATTTAGTAAAACTTTTGTCTTCAAATCTAATCCATATCCAGGGCTGTCCGTCTGGCTGCATTTGATAGATCCAGTTTCTCTTCTTGAGCTCTATTTTATCCTGAATTTCTGGCAGGCATATATAGAACTGCTGTCCATATTCGTCTTCTGTATTCCAGATTTCATAGCCTTCGTACTCTTGATCTATTATATCTTCGGCTTCATCCAGAGTAATCTTGAGTTTTTGAGCTATTTGTGAAAGACTGCGTCCTTTACAGAGAAATTTAATGAGTGTATCTTCACTAGTATCGTCTTCGCATATATTCAACCTGTGATGTCGAACTGAGTCTTTAGTAAACTCATCTCCAAATTCTTCTCCGAGCATTTCTCCAATTTGCCGGTCGGTGTACTGATGTAGATTTACTAGTTCCCCTAGTCGTTCTTTTACTTCATCTGTCCATTTAGATTCTATTTTAGTTTCATCCATTATTTACCTCTTTTTTTCATCGTATCGTTTATCTTTGGAATAGAATCCAAATGCTTTATAGATAGCATCAGTTGATGAGATATGATGAAATACATCAAATGATCCACACTTAGGACACATAATTGAGCCTTCTTTTTTAGCCTTAATATATAATTTGATAGTAGGAAATGTTATTTCCCATATATGCTCACATTCTTTACATTCATAGTCATAGCAGGGCATATTTAATCCTCTATAAATTCAGCAGTCATACCAAGAGATTCAGCAAATTCTTGTGCTCGCTTTTTTGGTGTTTCTGATGCTAGCACACCTTGAGGAAAACATAGACCCGTATCTTCGTTATCTTTAGTGAGTAATCGATATCTATTGTCTTCATATTTAAATCTCAATGGCTGCTGGATTTCTGCTTCTAGTTCGGGCTGATACTTTTCTATCTCATTAGCTGCGTCGTGTAGTCCAGTAATATATTCTAGTTGGTATTTATTAGGATATGCAATACCGTGTGCTCTGATTAATTCGACGAGTGTTTTGATTTTCATTTGTCAATCCTCTATAAATTTAGCAATCATACCAAGAGATTCAGCAATTCTTTCGGCCTCATCTTTACCATAGGCAACAAAATATCCATCATGTCCTCTAACAGGAACATTGTTATCATCTATTAGATACCAGCAATTCTTGGTTGACTTTACATGACCTTCAATAAATCTTAACGGCTGCTGGGTTTCTGCTTTAAGCTCAGAATAATTTGCTTCAAGATCATCAGCTATCTCTCTGCATGCGGCTATTTTTCCATCACGATGTGGATCATAATTAGCTGTCGTGAGAGAATTTCCTTTATCTCTATATTTTTTAATTATATCATCTAATGTCATTTTACCACCTCGGGCGATTAGTATTACCTCTAGTTGTTTTCATAGTAATATGAGTTCCAATCCTGGATAAATACTTGTCTGGTAATTCGATGGTCTTTTTATCCAGCATTGCATTTTGTGCTTGATTCATAGAGCCTAGAGCTATATAGGGAATATATGGATCTTCTATTTCTTCGAGGATAGTATCAGTCATACTAAGTATTAAGTAAATAGGATATGTTTCATTGATCCATAGACTCATAGTCTGATTAAGTATTTTTGGGTCGGGGTCTGCGACTACATAGACAATATCGGCATATGTTTGATATAATCTATGAAATTCTCTAATGTCCGATGATTTGATTTTGGATACATATAGACTCATACGATTTGCCTTGGCAATATTACAGAAGTGGCGAATAATCAGGTGAGCATCAGGATTTTCGGCAATGGTATTAAATTCCAGCTGGATGCCCACAATAGGAATATTGGTATGAGTAGTAGGTATCTGGGCTCCCAGCTCTGGCGAGAGATTAATTATATATCTGCATTTGATATCAGGTGATAATTTACTGCTGACTATCTCAAGTGATGATATGTTATTAGATGATAACATAACATGACCGAACTCCAGGTTTTTACAGTTTGCAACGCACTGTAAAATCTTATCTTCAGAGGATGAGCTAGGTAGTATCATAAAATGGTCGATATCTAGTTTCATTAGTGTACCTTATGGAATCATGAATGGGATCTTACTTAGTATAATAGTACAGTATACAATATCAATCAGGAATACTAGGCGGCCTGGAAGAATCAGTGGATTTATTTTGGCTGGTCCTAGTATAATGATTGGTTGTTTTTGTCCCTTTTGTATAGATATCATGGCTAGTATTATAGTTAATCCATATAGCAGGACAAGAATTGCAATAGAAATAGGTGTTGTGTTTGTTAATGTAGACCATACTATAAGTTTAGATATATATATAATTCCCATGATAGCTACTATGGGAAGTCTTAAGTATATCTCTTCAAGCTCTGCTTGGTTAGGTCGTCGTGTAGATATAGTAGCAAGTTCAGTATTAAGTATCTGTTTGAATGGAGACTGCTGTGGCAATGCTACAGATATCATACAATAGATAATACTTATTATGAGAATGAGATTAATTATCATGAATTATTTCAATTGCTTTTCGTATCTTTTCTTCATAAATAGGTACAGTTATTTTAGCACTATCACTATCAATCTGAATCATTGTTCCGCATTCGTCGCAGTGATAGTAATGTGGATTACGAAGTCCCATATTAGTTGCATATTCAGAACAAACTGGACATTCAATTGCCGTATATGACGTGGCTGGACCCATTCCAGATATATGTTCTTCTAATGAAATTTTAGAAATACTAATAAGATTGCTTCGTTTCATTGTATTATTCCTTTACTACAAGCGTCGTCGATTTCCCACCATTCTGGATAATTTTCAATATAGTATTCATATATTGGATATCCCTCTATTGAATCAACTTGTCCAGTATTTACACGAACTATTTTTGATTTACATTTAGGACAGTCCCACGACGGAGGAAAGACTGAAGATAGGCCTTCGACTTGATATTTCGTATTACAGACTGGACATATTAAATAATAATTTGTGACTGTTTCTGTTGTATATTTAGGACATGGTATTTTCATGATTTTCTTCTTTTACTACAAGGATTGTTTCGGCTGTTGTAAATATAATCTCTATATCATCAGCGGTAGTAAAACTATCCCACATTCTATGAGTGGGTCTATATATAAATATAATAGTATCTCCGGGATTTGCGCCATTACAGAGAAGGGCAGCCTGCGTTCCCATGGATAATATTTTACCGTCTCGAAGTATTGCTTGTCCCTTTTCAATATCGGGAATATATACCAACTCAGAGACTTGCTTCTTGGGATATATTTGAATAAGAACTCGATCAGTATATGCTATAAGTGCGCCGGCTTCTATTTCTGCTAGTGTAAGTCTAAGCTTACTTCCCAGTCTACTCATTTTCTCTTCTCTCTTTGTCTTGATTTTGATTTATCTTTCTTAGTCATTAATTATTCCCTCGAGTGCTTTTTCGAGAGCTTCTTCCATGGTTCCTTTGTGGATGAAAGATTCCCAGTCTGTAAAACCATAGCGAGGATAGATAGGGCTGGTACATTCGGGAGGATCTGCGGCTGGCTGTTTTTGTCTAAGAGCTAGCAACATATTCTCATTACCTGGCAGAATAGTTATAGATTTATACCGGACTTCGTTGTTGGTTTCTACAGCCTTGATTTTTATGAGAGCTCGTAATGATAGAAAATCATTAAGATCTGACTCTAATCCTTTAATAAGTTCAACATATGGAGTAGTACCAGGAGGATCATCTATATACTTTAGTGGAGAGTTAAGTTCCAGAAACTCTTTATCACTTCTGACTCTAAATACTGATATTCCATCATTGAATGCTATATTTTCCTGAAGGATGACGCCGACTAGTACGGAATTTCTGGTACTTTCTTCCAGATATACTTTTGACATTCTATAGTTCATTTTGTTTCCTCAGTTTATAGTACTTCCTGGTATGTGTCTATAAAATCTTTCCAGGAATTGACTCTTCTATTGGATTGCTCCATTAAATTCCAGGGCTTGGTTACTAAATAAGTATGTATTTCTTTATATCTATTATGGACTCTAGTTAAGTCTTTTATTGATGTATCAAATACTGCTACTGCATTGGTCATATAGTTTCCCATATATTTTTGTGTTGGATGTATATAGAAGTAGGTTTCAAGAAATAGTTTGCGTGATTTCATAGTACTAATCAGGCGGTTGGCAACTAAACCTGATGGCAGAATTATAATTACTCTATAGTTTTCCTTTAGCTTATTAATAGCGGCTACAGCCAATGGCATAAATGGTATACTATTAGCCGAGCGTACCGTAAGTAATTTATACATCAGTGCGAAGTCATTTACTATACTATTAGATAAGTCTGTATAGTTATCAACAAATGAAGTAGATGTAAGTTGAGCATATTCTCGACCAGGTTCTGAAATAAAATGGTGCGACTCTACCATATTATTAAGCCATCGACGAGTCTCAAACAGACACTCAGTACCTTCAATTACTACTGTATTCATTCGAAGTACTTCCTTAAGTTAGTAGTAGCACTACTATTTTCTAAGCTAAGGTGAAATTGATCAAGAGTTATAGTAGGGGACTTTAGACCTCTAACTGATGCAACTCTAATATTTATAGGATCTATGATAGGTTTATTTACTGTATTTATACAATCTCTACAACTAGATGGATAGAGTTCACATTCTAGAGACATAGTATCAAGTAGAACATCTAATGTTGTATAATGACGTAATATAGTATTGGACGATTCGTCTGATGGGTGATGATCTAAATAACTAATCAGTGGCTGAAGTGAAGCTATTTCTTTAGCTGCTCGATATGACTCTTTCGTTGCAGAGTCTAATATTGCATTTTTAAATGCATTAAGTGGCATTGATTGATAGCAGTGAAGTACACCGCCTAGTATCTGATTATGTACAGCTGTCACATTTTTCACGGCTTGCTGCAGTATAAATATTCCTATGCTTGATAATACTTCTTCGGCTATGACTAGAGATACATAGCAGGGAAAGTTATAATATATTGATACATGAGGAGTAAGATTAGTAGAGCTCACAAACATTAGAAAATTACCAATATGTTTGCTAGAAGCATTTATAGTATAGACTGCATATTGATTATAGTATGTTAGTAGTATATAATTAACAGTACAAGGATCGAGATCAGATACTTCTAAACTGCACTTGAAAGCTTTCGATATACTATTCCATACTATTTCAGATGCCTTATATATTTCTTCTTCTTCTTCTATGTCATCTGTCCATGATGTATTCATTATTTTATATCCTATGCATACAGTCTTTTCCTAGTACAAGCAAACGAAGACAATGTATACATCGTACCATTCTGCATTGCTCTGTTGATACATCAACTTTGTCTCCGCCTAGCTGTAGTACTTGATAGGCTTTCTTGCGGCAGTATTTACATCGTATCCATGATCTTTCATCAGCATGCTGAATAGAAATATAGCGCATATCAACATTGAATGTAATAGATATCTGATCAATCAATGCCTTTACACTAGATACAGAGAAGGATGCGGAATATTTAGGTGCTGTTGACATTTCTCAATGAGCTGTTATTCTTGCATACATTCAGGTAGCCACAGTATTTACAAGCTAATCCTGTATGGCGAGCTGTATTTTTTGATATATGTAGAAACTGTGTAAGTTCACAGGCTTGATGAAGTTCTTGAATATCATTTTCATCTACAGAGTCCTGTACCCAGGATCCAGAGAGATTAAATGTAAGAATATTATAAGGTACTGCACCACTGCGCAGGATTTGATATCCGAGATATGCCAGTGTGCGCTGTAGATTGTAGCTATCTCTTATATGATTATATGAAACTGCAATGAGAAATTCTCTCTCTTTGTAGTCAGATATAGTTGCATCAATAATATCACTTAGCATATATACAGGTTGACTAGATGGGAAGGGAGTATGAAATTTTGCTCCTATTAATCGAGGCTTCATGCCAACTGGATGATTAGTAATAAATGCCTTGGTTAGCTGGCAGGTTCTTTCCATCACTTTATCAAAGGAAGGTTGATTTTTATATTCTGTTGCATATATCTGACTGATAATTTTGTTCAGATCGGTTATATCAGGTTGAACATTAGAATCAGTCCACAGACGATAATATTTACGAATGCCAGTGCGTAAGCAGTAGAAAATTATCTCATTAGTTGTATATTGTTTTTTAATAGATTTACTGCATCTATAGAACCAGTACTTAGCTGGACATGTAGTTGCAGCTATTAATCCGTCGCCGCTAATTTCTATGATGGAGTTGGACATAAAACCTCATTAACTATTTCAATGGCTTCTTCTACATATTGGACAAAATGAACTTCAAGGTCTTCTTTCAGGTAGAAAGGTAGATCTTCAAAGTCAGCTCGATTGCCTTCTGGAAGAATAATAGTATTTACGCTTGGATGTAGAACGGCAGCAGTTACTTTTTCTCTGATGCCGCCTACTGGCATTATTGCTCCACTTAGTGTAATTTCTCCTGTGGCTGCAATATATGATGATGGTGTATTCTTATTTAATATAAAAGCATTGAGAGCAAGAACAATAGGAAGACCTGCTGACGGACCATCTTTTTGTACTCCTCCTTCTCCAAAGTGAATATAGAAGTAGTTGCTATCAGCTTCTAGGTATGGATTACTGCTTCTGATATATGAAGCTGCAACAGTAAATGATTCCTGCAGAGTTTCTTCTACATTTCCAGTAATAATATCTTCAGACTTGGGAGATTTTATTACTTCAAATTGGCTAAGTTTTCCGCCGTTGGCAGTATAAGCCAGGTAATGAGATATAGTAGTTGCAGTACATTCGGTACTAGTCATTAGGTCTAGTAATGGAGACTCATCTGTATATTTAATGGGTCCAAGACATTCAGCGCAGATTTCTCTATCAACATCTATAATATCAGGTAGTTTCCCTACTAGTTTTTTGTGTGCTATATAACGGCATAGAGAGCCGAGCTTTTTCTCTAGCAATCTAACACCAGGCTCCATTGTATAGGACTTACATAGAAACTTGATTACTTTCTCGGAGATCGTTATATCTTCGTTTGTTAATCCTGAATACGATAGTTGCTTTGGCCACAAATACTCTAATGCGATACTTACTCTTTCTGGAATAGTATATGAATGAAGTTCTATAATATCAAGTCTATCAAGAAGAGCGGGTTGTATTGTATCAGTAGTATTTGCTGTACAAATAAAGAGTACTTTACTAAGGTCAAAGTCTACATCTAGATAGTTATCCCTGAATTCATAGTTTTGTTCTGGATCCAGGACTTCAAGAAGAGCAGCTGCTGGATCTCCATGGTATACATTTGCTCCCATCTTATCTAGCTCGTCCATTACTATTAATGGATTATCTACTCCTGCTCTTCCAATAGCGTCCATAATACGCCCGGCTTTTGCGCCGATGTATGTATCTCGATGTCCCCTAATTTCTGCTTCGTCATGAACTCCGCCGAGGCGAATCATTCGAAGATCACGATCGAGTGCTTCAGCAGCAGCTCGTGCTATGGAAGTTTTACCTGTACCAGGTGGACCTACTAATAGAATACCAACTGACCTAGATTTAGTAGACAGTCGACGAACTGCCAACAGCTCTAGCAGATGACGCTTGACTTTTTCCAAGCCATAGTGAGAGTTATTGAGAATGGTTTCTACTTCCCCAAAGCTTTCTCTCTCTGGTTTGGATATGGCCCATGGAAGAAAAAGAGCCCAGTCAATCCATTTTCTGACTGTGTTTTTTTCTGGTGAGCTTGGGCCGGAAGAGCTAAAGATTGATATTTTGTTCTCGAGGTATTTATAAGTATCACTGGATAGAATAGGTTTTAACGTGGTCAAGTGTTCTTGATATTTAGTAATTACATTCTCATCAGAGCCTTCATTAGCTAGTTGACTAGAAAGAATATTAATACCGCGCCGGAGCATATCGTCAGCACGATTGTTTAATACGTCCTCTAGCTCATCGTATTGAATACCATGAACGAGATTGGATGCTTCGGCTGCACGACTAGCAAGCTCTGCAAGTTGTAGTGCTTTATCTTCGAGTGTCTGAGTATCAAGTATCTGTAGTACTTCCGGAAGCCTAAGATAGCCGGGTGCTAGCATAGCAAGAGCAATTGAGGATAGTGCGTTATACATCTGAATATATATATCGCCATACTTTTGAGGATCTTCTGTGCATAAAGTATCTAAGTCTGTGCTGATAATAGGCTTTCTGAGATATTCATTAAGGAAAGCAGGAGCCACTGGTACACCATTTATGGCACACATATCCAGAGACTGGATAGTAGCAATTAGAGAAGCATTGAGGCTTGGAGTAAAATTATCTACTGGTAGAGTTCCAGGAGCAATACCTATGATTGCAGCACGAGTAAAGAATATATCAGGATCGGTATTGTCTTCTACTCTTGAGGTAGAATTGATCTTAACAAGTTGATGGGCCATAGTAGTAATAGTAACCTCGATAGTAGAGCGACTGCTATCAAGCTCGGCTACTCTATTAACTTGGACTATTACTCCATACTCAGAAGAGATATTGTCAGTAATAACTACAATGCCATTATCTTCTTCTTTAGCTATTATAGCCGCGAGATATGAATCTCTACCTACTGATGTAATATTAATAGAAGTAGGTATCTCTACTGTTGAAGATAGTTCCCTTGATACTTTAATGAGTACATCGGACATATCCTCTGCACGGATCATCTTGATTTCTGGTAGGTGAAATATATGCATGTAGTTATCCTTTAGATTATCTGCAGTTGTACTTTAGGGAATTAGATCGGCCGGTCTTGTACTTAGAATAAACCATGGATCAGCTTCTATAGCAAGAGCTCGTTTTCGTATACATTCTGTAATAAGATCTATGGATGAAACAGTTCCTGTAGTAGGATCTATTAAACTGTTCAGAGATGGGCCAATCATGCGGGTAAGATAGCCAAGTAATTTTATCTTGATAGTGGAGCCCTTTGTTTGGATTTCTGAGGATGGTAGGAGATACACTCCTAATCCATCTACAATTTCGTCTGGTGTACCTCTAAAGACACCTTCCATTCCCTGAACTTTTAATACTATAGACAGGGTTCCATCTGGAAGGTTTAGCTGGCTTAAGTGGTGCTCCAGCTTCTTGCAGAATTCACATGATTTTATATGTTGATCAATATCCTGTGGATATTTGGGACCGTACTCTTTGACTGTTTTACTATTGTGATCCCATGTGTCTGGAGAAATGCGATATCTATTAGCTGGATTGTATGTAACACACTCTTGCCGAATATAATCAAATGCTATTGCGCAGGTAATTTCTGTTGTTTTATCATCCATTGTTGTTTTTAACCTGAAATGGTAATCTCTAAAATATTATTATGCTGTTTTGTATCCTATTAGGAAAGTTTATCTATAAACTGCTTTCAGAGTCTTCAGTCTTACACACCGAACATTGATTTTCCATAACAAAGCCGTGATTACATACTTTACACTTTCTGGCTTTTATGAAAACGAATTCCATGGGCCGATTATTAGTAATATCCTGCCTGATTTTACTAGTATATGAATTAAGTTGTTCTTGCGATAGTCCAGAAGATTGGAGTTTGTTAGATATATCATCAATAATGCTGTCTATTTTTACATATTCTTCGGCCTTTTCGTGCTGCTCATTTATCATTACTTCTTGAATATAGGGCTGGACTTCAGAAGGGAGAGAACCGACTTTTAATTCGTAGTCTATGCCTTCTATGTGAGAGAAGACTAGCTTCTCATTCTCATCAATTTTAGTATTAAGTTCAACTAATTGCGGACACATACCAGGAATATCATGTATATTCTTGCACAATGTTCGAATAATATCTTCATGCATTGTTCCCTGCAAATCAGTTAGTGTTATTAAAGTATCTATATAGATAGGGCAGATGATACGCTCTTCTACTGAGCATTTTCGAATTGTTAATTTATCCGACATAGTAGTTTATGAAATTTCGTCTTCGTCTTTTTTCTGTGTTAGGTTTTTCTGAGCAAGTTGTATAAGCCATTCAGTAGCAGAAAGACTTACTGCTGTTGATGCTTTAATTATTTGCTGCTTTAGACCAGGTGGTAGTTGTAGAACTAAAATACCGTCTGCAGGATTAGGACGTGAAATTGGAAGGTCTTTTTTAGTCATTGTTTTTCTCCATAATAAAGGGGCAGGGCTATCTTTCGATAGCCCCGTGAGGCACAAATAGTGCCTTTAGAAACTGATTCTTGTGCCAATCATGAATATAGGATTACTTCTGGTGCTATCTTCATAGATTAATGCAAGATCTACATTATCCTGGATGGGAGTTCCTAGCACCGCTTTCCAGTAGCCCCATACATTGCCTGAATCAATCATCATCCAGGCCAATGTGTCCATATAGAAATACTCACTATCAAAGCTGGTATTTCCAGTAATACGATAATTGGCATCAAAGTCTGACCAGGCGCCAGTATTGATTTTAATATCACCTTGGTTCCACTCTAGTCCTACACCAACATAGTTATAGTCGAGAGATGGAATACTATTAAAATCGGCCCTTTCTACTGCTACATAGCGATATAATATATCGCCGGGAGCAGAGCCAGACATTGCAAACTGCGTTCCGAAATAGTAATCATGAGCTTCTTCGGGATTGTTATCTCCAATTGAGCCGCTATATCGATACCATCCATAAATAGCGGATGGTGTTAAATCGGTAAAAGCGGCAATATTGTTGAGAACTAACCCTCCTGTATCCTCATTAAGTGGTGTATAAAATGAATAGATTGCTTCCTGTCCATCTCCTCCACCATAGAGAATATAGGTATATTGCTCTGTTTCACTAAAATCGGGTAGGATACTCTCTGCTTGAGCAGGAGTTGTTATCATAAGTGTAGCCAAGATAGCTACTGTGTAGACAAGTGTAGTAATACACTTGTTTATAAAATTAGTCATAGTCTTCGTTTTCCTCATATCCAGCGGGTATCGGGACCGGCGGGATGTTATTTTTTTCTATTGCATTCTTGCGTTGTGCAAGATCTCTTTCATATATACTCATTCTTTCCGGTGCATTCATATTTGGATTTTTAGCAGAAGAGACTAATTTAACCATATATATACGTATTGCTTGAATCATCCGATTTTCGTCTTCTATTGTTTCTGTAGTTGCTACAAATTCTGGATTAATAAAAATTTCTCTATCTCTCTCAAGCATTAGTTTAGAGTTTTTATCTTGTATTAGTGCTTCGTATGTAGGATGATTTCCATTTGCCATAAGTCTAAGTGAATATGTTTTTCCATCTTCAGCGTATTCAGTATAGATTTCTTTTGTTTCTTTTCCCAGAACAAGTGTGTATATAATATATGACATAGTTTTAACTCCTGTTTGTTGATGTAGTAAGCAATAATGATACAGCTTCTTTTATAATTGGGAGTGTAGTATGTGGTTCTGTATTTGACATTGTAAGTATCGAAAAGGCATCTTTCATTGCTTGCTTCATATACTTTTGTGATCGATTCTTTAGTCTCTTACTATCTGCTAATTGCATAAGTGTACTGAAATGCTGCTGATTTAGCATATCAGGTACTGCTTTCCAGGTATTCACACTGATTGGCAGGCATAGTACTTTCATTCGGGAGTATGGAAATGCTTTAGTATATCTTAGATGTGCCATTAGTGGTGTGGCTATACAAATGTATGGTGGTATATTACTCCGGCATGATGGTAGAATTTCCAGTATTTGTAGTGGTATCCTGGCAGGAATAATTAAATGAACAGAAGCATATTCAACTCCTATATCGGTATCACTGAGTAGACAAAGTAGACGGGAGTATGGAAGTAATGCTAAATCTGTTTTAATATAGGTTTCTAGACTTAATGGACTGGCATAGTATGGAATATTATTAGTAATTATATTCATTGTATATTAGATAGAAAATAGTGGTTGGATTAATGCAGCGTCTTCTGAAGTAATAATACCATATTCAACAGCTGACTGCA
>Ga0180008_1001322_pt1 | contig 15933 bp, 17 predicted proteins | sample MM_PW_MetaG_FD_121121 | JGI IMG/M metagenome (GOLD analysis project Ga0180008, IMG submission 121121) | Groundwater microbial communities from the Aspo Hard Rock Laboratory (HRL) deep subsurface site, Sweden - MM_PW_MetaG | ecosystem: Environmental > Aquatic > Deep subsurface > Groundwater...
GGCGAAGAAGCCCCCGGTTGTCTTGGCTGATTTGATAAGATAGTTCCCGGTAGATCCCGATTGGTTCCCTCGAAGAAATGCTGTGTAAGTCGCCCCTGATCGGGAATAAGATCCCTTCCAGATAGCAGCCACGGAACATCCCGCTACACCGAAATCACCCTCGACACTAAGCCAGACGCCTACCCTATCCGATGAGCCAATGTTCGTAAGATCAATGGGCGGAGTGGAAGTTCCCGAGCCAAAAGTCAGACCCGTGACCCCTGATCCAGATATGGCCGTTCCAAGTTGACCTGTCTTAAGTACTTTCATAGAGCGTTACCTCCTTTAAAGGTTTTGGAGGCTAGACGCCCACCGCAAAATACTGGATAGAAGCAGGCCTTTTCAAAACACTGCCTGCCACGTTACCTGCATAAGCCCTGAAATAGACTCTGCTTACTCCCGTAGCAGGAATAGGTTTGGCTGTTGTCACCATTGCCTGAGCAGTTACTGCTCCCGTCTGCAAATTCGTGACACCCACACTTACAGAACAAAAATAAATCGAAGCAAATCCAAAATAAGCCGCATCCACTTTTGTGACTCCTGTGGTTGGGGGATTGTCCACCGCTCCCACATCCATTAAAAGCCCTGCTGCACCAAGATAAGGCAAAACATAACCTGTCCCTCCTGCGTTCTTCAGGTTCGTGCCCTTGATAGTAGTCGCGTTTAAGTTGGTTGAGGAAACTACTGTTCCAGTCACACTACTGGCGGACACATAGGTAGCATCGATAGACTCTTTATAAATTGTAACTCCTGAAGGGTTTGTCTGAAAAGTAACACCAGATACATAAGTGTTGAACCTGTTCCCTCTGTCGCTTGAATTTCCTCTTGCTCTAGGCATTTCTCAATGTCCTCCTTAGATTTAGATTTTATAGGTGGCAGGGGGAGGCGAGAAATGTTAACCGGCCTTCACCCCCTGCCTTGGAATATAATGAAATTACGCCGTGAGCTTTAGCACGTGTTTGTCATCTACGGCACCAATACCACCATAGAAGCGAACCTTGTGCTGGCTCTTTACATCGCTCCTGAACTCTGCCTCGGCTCCAGGCTTGGCGGTGAAGGTCTGCAAAGGCCAGATCTCACTCCACCAAAAATCCTGCTTGAAGTCTCCCAAGTACCAGGTTGACGTGCTCTGCGCCGTAACATAAGGACTGGTCAAGGGCTTGAACAGACCCTTCCAGATGTTCACCGCGTTCTCGGTCCCCTCCGGCACCAGGGTGCTCTGGATCATCTGGTTGACCCTGACCCACAAATCAAACGGGAACACCCCAACCAGGTTTGCCGGCTGGATATTGACATAATCCCCAGACTCATCCACCATATTGTGGAACAGTTTCATGGCCTCCTTGATTCCTTCCTCACCGAAAGGAGTTGATGCCCTGGAGTTGATCTTGCGATCACCGCTGGCAGTGGTCCTAAAGAACGCCGTGGCCACTCCCGCTGGCTTGAAGACATTGGAGTTGATGTCCTGTGCAGCCTCAACGACCAGCTTCTCCTTATACTGAGCCGCTTTCTCGCCAATCGTCTGCGCCCTCATCAGAACCTGGCCAGTCCTATCAAAGAAGATCGCCTCCTCCGTAATGTCGATAATCCTTCCATACTTGGCATGGCTAATCTGGGTCCACTTCTCCTCAATCTGGCTGGAATTGTACGGCGCCCCTTCAAGAACCGGGTCGGGCCCAGATGCAGAGGTAAACCCTACAACGGTCTCAATCATCAACTTAGAAGGCACTGTGGTGGCCAGCTGATCACCGATCATATTCACAGACTTGTAACCATCAATGACCTTGGCCGAAATAAGTTCACCCGTGATGGTCGGAAACAGGTCACTGGAAACAGCCTCAGTTATAGGCCTGACCATCCCGGTCTCATCCCTCTCGCAGGCATGCCACAGCTCCTGAATAGAGAAATCTTCTGGCTTGATTTCTTTCTTCTGGAGCATCTCTCTGATTGTGGCCTTGGCTCCTTTATTGCCAAGGCTCTCAACCATATCCCTCAATGCTACTCCAAATTTAGTTACAAACATCTTTCTTTCCCTCCCTATCTTTTTATTTTGTAAGGTCTGAGTACTTGTTCAGCCCCAGTACCTTGCTCAGCATAACCGAATCCACTTCCGATACAAACTCCGCTTTCCTAGCTACTAATCCAATAATATCACTACATCCACTCTTCACTGCCGCCACCGCTTGGTTGTAGAGGGTCACTCCCGAACCTGTGGGGACAACATAGTCCCCAACCTTGACACTGCGGGCATTGCGCAAGGGATAACGGAAGACCCCCTTGAGATATACACTGATCTCCTCCGTGACCCCTGCCTCAGAAAAGCTTGCAGCAACGCCGAAAAAGTTTTGATAGGCCAGATTCCTGTTGCTGGCCAAAGTTTTTGTAGAACCAGAGACCTTGTTGAAAGGATAGACATACACGTCAGCCGTCGAAGCCCCGAATAGGCGGAGTCCGTCCACCTGGTCAAGAAAAAGTAGATCTCCTTTGTCAATCTCCACGTTCCCATGAACCTTAGAAGACCCCTGAAGCTGAAACGTTTCTTCCCAGCTTTCATGTCTGATTCTTCTGTCATAATCACCCATATTCTCACCCTATCTGGCCGCAGGAGAGTTTCCAGACAGCTTGGTCATCAACATAAAATCCACATACATTGCTGATGCTTGCTTTTTGACCGCCCTTCCAACGCGACAGCCATCAAACTCAGTATCGGCAAGTGTGTTAACTGTGAATGTCGTCCCTGATGGAGTGACCCCAGAAGTTCCGACAGTACAAGCAGCAACAAGAGCTCCAGGATAGACATGCTTACTCGTACCACTAGTGCCGAGCTTAATCTGCCCCCTGAAGATCCCACTCGTTGCTACAGGGATATCTTCTGTCGTTCCTGATTCGCTCCCCTTCATCGAGACTCCAGCGAGATTATCCTCGAAATAGGTCGGGGTTGTCCCTGCAACCTGCGCTGCTGGATATCCGTAACCATCAGCTGTTGCTCCTACAATCACTGTGGCATCCTGGGCAAGAAAAATCAGCTCGCCCTTCTTAATAACAGTCTTACCATGGATGGGGACATAAATCTCATTAGTCTCGCCCCTCAACCACTCTATTCTTGGATCAGGCATCTTTCAAAACCTCCTTATTTTCTTAATCTATCGGCTCTCAACTGAACAACCCGCCATCTTGACCATCAACATAAAGTCCACATGGGTTGCCGATGCTTGCTTTTTAACAGCTCTTCCAACTACACAGCAAGAAGTCTCACTGGCAGCTAAGGTCTCAACTGTAAAGGTCGTTCCCGATGGCGTTACACCTGAAGCACCAAGGGTCGCAGCGGAAACAAGAGCCCCAGGATAGACATGCTTACTCGTGGCGCTCGTACCCAACTTAATTTGCCCTCTGAAAATTCCAGAAGTCGCTACAGGGATATCTTCTGTCGTCCCTGATATACTCCCTTTCATCGAGACCCCAGCAAGGTTATTCAAAAAATAAGTATGGGTCGTTCCCGCTAACTGTCCCGCTGGATAGCCATACCCATCGGCGGTTGCTCCCACAATCACTGAAGTATCCTGGGCAAGAAAAATCAGCTCGCCCTTCTTGATCACAGTCTTCCCGTGAATAGGAACATACCATTCATTGGTTTTTCCTCTCAAATACTCTATTCTAGGATCAGGCATCTTTCAAACCTCCTTATAGGATTCCAGGAAGATTAAACTCCTCTGGCCTCCTTGAGATTTTTTGCAGCAGACTCTTTCTTCTTGGTCAAGTCGTCGGTATTATCATCCGACTCCATCCTGGGCACATATTCCTCGCCCGAGTTCCTGACCACCTTCTGGCCCTTCAAAAAGATATCCTTGCGATCCTTGATGGCCTCAACGATCTCCTTCTCATCCATACCCATCAGGGTGGCTTTGAACACCTCAGTCACAATGTCTTTGGGGACCTTCATCTCGGCCATCTGGCCTGCAATAAAAGCCTCTTTCTTGGCGCCCTTCTCTTTGGCGTCAAACTCATCGACCTTAGCTTTCAGCACATCCCGCTCCTTGGTCACCGCCTCAAGCTGACCTTTCAAGCTTGTTACTTCCTGGTCCATGGCCTCAAGCTTGGTCTTCATCTCCTTGTGCTCTCGTTTGATGGTCTCCAGGGTCTCGTTGCCCTTGATGGCATCCTGAATCATCTTGACAATATCAGGCCTTTCCTTGGTCAGGTCTTCCAAAGTAATTTTTCCAAATTCCATTTCGTCTTCCTCCTTCTTCGTTTCTTTTCCTTCTATCACGGGAACTTTCTTCCCAGACAGAATATCGTTGATCATACTTTCAAGATCATCCAATATTGCGGTGATCTCTCCCTTTTTCGCCTTCATATCCTTGCCCTTGTCTCGCAAGATCTCCTCGATGGCATCTCCGGCCTTCCACTGAAGCTCACTGACTTTTCTGCCGACATCCCTCTCCTTGATCTTGTCCGCAAGAAGCCCCTCAAAGACGTCCCTCACAAGCTGGAAAACCATATTACCTTGGGTCTTCCCGTCCTGCTCCGAGACGATCTGCCCAACAATCTCATCTACATCCATCTCGTCTCCCTTATGGCTCTCAAACAGGTTTGTGGTAGTGGCCGCGCTTGCCACCAAATCTATCGACTTCAAGGTCTCAATGTCAACAATATGTTCCTTCCCCACTTGATCCTTGAACACCTTAACTCTGGAGTTAATACTATTGCCAATCCCAGGAGGCTTAAGCATTGCAACATCATGCACCAATTCCCAGAATGCCGGCCTCACCTGCAGATCGGCGAATACCTTGTCAGCTCCTTCCTTCCTCGGTGAAACATAGACCCCTGCCCAATCCCTGATATCCCGAACCCCATCCCGTTCAGTCGCCTCGCTCTTACTGGGATGATTGATAAAAAACTTGGCCTTTTCTGAAAGCTGGACCAACTTATCGATGGCAGGATCTTCATAAGTATAACCGTTCTTGCTATGGCGTGTCCCGAATACACAAACATTCTTTATTACATGATTCTTGGCATCAATCTGTGCCTCTTCAATGTCCTTAAACGGACTCTCATCCCAAGAGTCCACCAGATCCCTGTATTGATGTATCAACTTAAGTTGTAGTTTCATTTCTCCTCCTGAAAAGCTGGAAGGTCAGGCCAGTGCTTCTTCACACAAATTGCTATCCCCTTTGGGTTCGGTGCATTTCTCGCATAACTCAAGGCCGCAATGGCCCTCTTCCTCGTGTTTACAGGAAACGATCCTTCCGGCGCGCCCCCACTAGGTCCGCAGAAGGGTCCCTTAGTCTTGTATGTGCCAACATTACTTCCTCCCGGTTTCTCCTGGGGAGGAACCTTATCTGCTTCCATTGTCTCAGTCTCAAAAAACTTGTCGTGCTCTTGCCAATCCTCATAACCCCAGAGCGTTACAATATGGGATATGTAGTTTAACCCTTCCATCCCCTCTGTCATCTTGCCCCCCGTGGCCGCTGCCCCTTGCAGATATGCCTTTTGTTTGGCTTTGCCAGAAGCTTTTTCATCACCATCGGGATAAGTATAGCACTTTCCCGATGCCCCCCAACGCCAACCATTCTTTCCGTCCTCTGTACAACTTGTTACTGGCATAACAAACCCTCATTTTTTTCTATTATAGGTTATCTAATATGTTTTTGAAAAATATTCCCAAAACTATCCCTCGATAAAGGCAGAATCCCTACATTTGCCCAAAGCCCCAACAATATCAGCCACCGCAAGATTCATCTCATCGGCAGTGGACCACTTGACAGAATTCAGCTCAGTCAAGACCTTCGAAACATCGACGGTGAAACCCAACTCCAAGAAACTCTTTGTAAATGACAAATCATTCTCCTCGGCCACCGCCATAATGGTATTTCTCACATGTGAATTTCCGAATGTACCTACTACCTCTCTCTTATCATCTGAGATATAGTTCATTTCGCCTCCTTGAACTTGGGGCAATCCTGCTGACCCTCCTCAACATAGGATGGAATACTGGTCGGAAACTGTGAGCAAGCGTAGTCCCCATCGTCCCCTTGTTCAAACTGCTCATCAGTCAACTTCCATTCAAGGGTCTTGCCGAACTGGCACTCGCCACACTGTATGATTACAAGCATTAGGTCTCCTCCTCAAATTGGATACCATTGTCACCAGGGAAAGGCTTAGTATGGCTATTGTTACCATAGGCAATCTCATTTGGGATATTCTCAGGAAAAGCTTCACAGTAGTTCGTCTCGGTCATCTCCGTCCCGTCAGGCTGGATCACCCCAAGATAGTGTTTGCATTTTCTTATGAAACATTTTGGTTCTTGTAGCATTTATTTAACTCCTTTTAAAAGATCGTAATTAAGAAATTCTACTTTTACTTGTTTAATATTTTTAAACCTCTCAGCCATTATCCTATGATGGCCATCCATTATATAATCTTTCCCTTTATATCTGACGATCAATGGATACTCGCTAAATTCCTCTTCTACTCCTTTTATTTTATTTATAACTCCTTCTTTTCTTACAAGTCTTTGTCCAGGTATTAAATTGTCAATTACCATAACTTTCGTCTTACCTTTTATTTCCCAATTATCTTCTAGCCAATTAGCAAGTTTATCTGCTTCTTTTTTATCCATTACCTTATTTTTAAAAAATGGCTCAACATCAAAGTAATCTCCTCTTCCTCGCGGCAAAGACTTCCCCTTAGCTGACAACCCTGGTAGATTTTTTATTTCATTTATTAACCCTTCATTTATTACTGGCTTCACTTTTATAGGTAATTTCTTTGCCGGCAACCCTTTCCCAACCACAGACTTTCCCGCCCCCTTGCTAATCCTCCGCTCGATATCGTTCATAAACTTCTCGACCACGGGGTGCAGCTTGACTCCATCCAACCGTTTAGCCAGCATCTCAGCGTAAAATTCACCCTCATTCCTCATAGCATACTTACTAACGTAGTCAGGCAAGTCCGTCCTTCCTATAGCCTTATACAATTCCTTAACATTGATCTTTCTGGCAGCTGATGCCTCTGTCCCCCCAAGCTGGAAGTACCTTTGATGGGCCAGCTCATGGCGAAAGATGTGGCCTTTGGAATCTGTAGCAAATTGCCCAATAGCCGACTGCTGTTTTACAACCGCCTGAAGCTCCTTAGCGGTCCTTATCAGGTTTGGGTTAAAGGCTACCGTTCCATCCTCAAAACTCAGGGCCACCACCCTCTTATTAGCTCCTGTAAACAGTGAAGAATCAAACCTGATGGCTGACGGCTTAATCTTCAGCTCCTCAATAGCCCCCTTAGCATATTGGTTAAACAGGTCGGCCGTCTTGGTCTCCAGGTTGTCAAAATCAACCTTCTTTACACCCAGGTTCTTCTGTGCCCATACTTCTGCCTTCTTCAAGGAGGTAACTTCAGGAGTAATCACTCGCGCGTATGCGGGCGCAGGGACGGGCTTGGCCCCCTTCTTAACCAAGGCTGTCAACTTCTCACCAATGAGTGGATCAGAAGAATCCCCTACCTCTGTCATAGTTTTCAACAGGAACTTAGCATGCCCCTCCCTATAGAATACCTTCCCATAGGTCTCTGATCCTGGGGTCTTGTCGATAACCACCGTGTGGGGACGAACCTTGTACTTATTCTCGAAGGCAATCTTCTTCGGGATCGATTCCACGTGCATCTGGATCTGGTGGTTATACCCCGTCGAATTGTTCAGAACTGTCTTAACTTCAATAAACTCTCTATCCACGAAGACGTCAAAGGGCCTGTTCCCTGTGATCCAATCCCCTTTAACCCACTGGGCTACCTCTTTCTCTGATATCTCAGTAATTGAATGGTCCTGGGCCGTCTTGACCCATGCATTCTTATGGGCGGCAATCTGGCGGGCAGTCATTTTAGCTTCAAGCTCGGCGGGGATGGGTTGGATGGTTTTAATAGGGAGAGCTTTTTCTTTAAGAAAGAATTCATCAAAGAAGGATTCAATTTCTTTTGGCAGTCGTGTTGCAGACCCATACTTAGATGTTAAATCATATCCATCATTCAATCTTGCTGCAAAAGCTTCAGCAAATGATTCTCTATTATTTGTACTAGCATAGTCACTTATATTCTTCTTGATATAACTTTTAATCTTTTTCTCCGAATTCCCAAATTTAGATGCTAAAGTATCCCAACCCTTTGCAATCTTCTGGTCTCCATAATATAAATGGTGTCCCAACTCATGAAGGAAATAACCATCTGGACTTTCTCCTGCCACTCTACTTCCAAGACGAAGAACTCCCACCGGCCTATCTGCCCCGTGCATCCCTAATGTTATTGCTTTTCTCTTAAAATCATATGTCCCTGCCCAACCAAATTCCCCAGTCGAATATTTACGGATTGAAAATTCAAGTTTTGGCATTCCAATTTTATTAAATTTTGCAACAAGACTCGGTGCTTTCTCTACAATTGTATTCCATGCATGACCTGCTTTGGCCATAGTTATTCGTGTATCCCAATGATCACCCATTATCTTAGTTAAAGGCGAACCCGCTTCCATTACAATATTTGTATCTTTAAAACCTACTCTCCTCCACTCTTTAACAAGATCTATCTCGTCTAATTTGCCTGCCTCTCGTGGTATAATAGAAAACATCTTTTTTTCACCTATCTCTACAGGCAAGCCCTTCCCATATAACCTACTCTTAACTAAATCAGCATACTCAGCCAGCTGGGTCTTCATCTCGGCGGTCGTCATACCCTTCTTATACAGGTAGCGCATGACGTTCACCTCGTTCAGGTTGTGCTGGGCGACATCGAGGGGATGTGCCTTCAGAACATCATTAAGGTGCCTGGCCACCTCCTCCCATTTCTTCCCTTTGAGTAAGGTGACGAAGTCCCCCATGGTGACGGCATTGATCTTATCCCCCAGCTGCCAGGAGGTTGGGGAGATGGCTTCAAGGGGGATGCCTTTTTTGGGAAGGAGTAATTTATCAAAGAAAGATTCAATTTCTTTTGGCAATATTCCTGGTTTATATTGTGGATGGGTGTAAATAGTAAATGATTCTGTAAAAGCCTCTTTAAAATCCGTTCCCGCATACTTGGTTATATTCTTCTCAAACCAAGCTTTACGTGTTCCTTTTGCCCAGATTTCACCCCAAGCTTTATTTTCTTCCATACCAATTATAGAACGATGAAAAAAGTGACCATACTCATGACGAAGAACAGCAGGGAAATCATTTCCTGTATTAAAAACTCCTTTGCCTATCTTTAATACAGAAGGAGAAGAACGTAAACTACTTGCGATCTCTAACTTTGATTCATTCCATCCAAATCTCCCAAGAAGATTACTATTTCTTAAAGTCTTCCCCTTTAGAATGTCAAAACTCATAAGCCATTTATTTTCTAGATTCTTTCCGAGCCCAGGAAACCTTACAAATAAATCATCAAGAACCTCTCCTGACTGATTAACTACCTTAACAAATGTTTTTGAATCAACTCCTTCTGCATAAGAGCTACTTATTTTAAACTGCCGTAAAGCATCCCTTCCTTCTTCTGCTGTTTTGATAGGAATAAATTTTGTTGTAGGTTCAATCTCCAAAGCTAAGCCCTTCCCCGCCTTCCCTTCCAAATCACTTAGCTTCAGGACCTTATTGTTCTTCACCATATCCTGGAAGTCAATTTGGCCACTGCTCCACATCTCATATCGTTTAGTCCCCAGAATATCCTTTACAAAATCAGGGTCCTCGACATTCATCCTCCTCAACCAATCGGGGTACTTCTCGGTTGCTGGCACGTCCCCCGCCCACTTGTCCTGCTGGGCCAGATATTGTCTGCTTCCCTTGGGTGGTTTCTCCCCTATATAGGTGAATGGCCTTGTCCCAGCGTCCGGCTCCTCCAACTTCTGGTCAGCCCCAAGCTCTTTCCAGCTTTTAGTGCAGGGAACGAGCGTACAACGACACATCGGGTGCAGTGGTCTTTGGGGAGGCTTCGATCCCTTGTTAAAGTAAAAAATTCTTCCATCGAGAGATCCGCATGCTGGGCAGGTCCTGTTGTCGAGCGTGCTGATCCAGGAAACCCCCTTCAACACATCCTGGTTCTCGTTATACACCCTCTCCGAAACTGCGTTACTTACCCTCATGATCTCCGTTCTGGCGATCACGGTACTCTGCTGCATAAGCCTGGCGCCAACCACCCCACCGAATACCTTCCCACTCCCAAGGAGATATCGACTAGCCTTAGCCATGTCATCCCCCTGGATGATGCTCTGCGTCAGGTTGGACTTTATGTTAAACATGGCTTCCCCATACCTCTGCGCCATCCTCTCGTGGTACATAGCCCCACCGATCGGGGTGTTCACGACCTCGTATATTTGCTCATAGGGAAGTCTGGTGATGTTTATGCCGATCTGGCCGAAGGGATTGGAGAGCATGGTCTCAACATAGTCCTTCTCTGACATAGCGAAGGTGTTCAGGCTGTCTGACAAGTTGGCGATGGAATCCTGGGTAGCATTCTTCAGCACCATGTCAATCTCGTTCACCCTCGCATTGAGCCTGTCCATCCTGTATGGCAAGGTCCAACCCTGGCCGTAGTCTTCCAGGTCCGTGATGCTCTTCATTATCTCGGCCTTGGCGTTATTGTAGGGTTGGACTATGTCGTTAATCGCACCATTTTCAAAGCTATAAACGTAGTGCGACCTTTTGAGAAGAAAATCTCTAAGTTGCGAGTTTATGGTGGGCAAGATTTACTCCTCTTCATCCCCAAAGCTGCCGAACTGATTCACAGGTGCGCTGGGCATATTGAAGGGTTGCCGATAAACAGCCTTACCTTGCTCATCAACCATATTCTGCTCTTCTGTGGCTGGATTGAGTTCGTCCTTCATCTGCCAAGTCTTCTTGCTGATAATCTTGTTCCTATGTTGGATCTCCCTGGCCTGATTACTCTTCAGAATGTCCGCCAGGATCATAGGAGGCCATATTACATCGCATTCCTCGCTCTCGCCCTTCGGGATCTTGCCGAACTTCTTCCCGAAAGCCACCACCCTGGCGAATATTTCCTGATAAGTATCCTGGAAGAAGTCCTGCCAGTCCTCGATCTCCCTTACAAAAGGGTTCTGAGCCGTCAGTGAAGATGCATAATTGGAGTTGCTGTAGTCAGACGTCAGGATCATCTCCGGGAGACCCATCCCCGCAGCCACCGCTAGCAGCATATTCCTCCCGTCGTCTTTGGCATCGGCTGCCTGGATGTTTGGGGACAGCATCTCGTACTCGATCCCCTTGCTTGCCGTGATAACGGTTCCGCTGTTGAATGCCTTCTGCTTATATCTGTCCGAACTGTAGATCTCACTCTGGTGCTTGCCCCTAATATTATCAACAGCCCCTGCAGTCCCTGGCACCTTCCTAATCAGGGCAATGGCAGAGCGGACTTTATTTAGTACGATCCTGTCATCCATCCAACCCTCGTACTTCTTGAGCATCTTCATGGCAATTAGGAGCATGCTCATCCCTCTCTTCACATCGGAATCGGTCAGAATCTTGATGTGCATGACTTCCTTGGCATCCACCTTGGCATTCAGTTTGCCCTGCGCATCGCAGAGATAGTAGAAAAGGACATTCTCAACATCATCTGGGTCTGTCTCGATCCCAAAGCTGGTATTTAGGAGAGAGGTAGTAATAAGAGATGGGTTTCTGATATTTTCCGCCCTCATGAACCTGGCCCGAAGAATCCCGGTACTCTCGTCCTCGAAGAAACGCAGAAACACTTCTCCGTCCCTGAAGGCGCGATTGACCATTTCCTTCTCCCTCTTTCCCCACTTATTGGCCTTAGCAAAATTCTTCCACTCTTCCTCCACAATCTTATTCTCAGAGTGTGACTTGATGATCGGCCCCTTGCCTAATACAAACTTAGTCAAGTTCCTGATAATAGCCCTGGCGTACAAATCCGTGGCCCAAAACGCAAATGCCTTCCTTAGCATCTCATAGTGGTCATAACCTGTCTGGCCTATCTCCATCATATTGCCGGCGTCGGACATCTTGATCCAGTTGCCCTCGTCCGGTTCTGGTTGGACGAACTTCTGAGCATCAGAGAACGTCTTTTCTAGCATGGAATATTGTGCCAGGTCGGCCCTCATCTGACTGTTCTTCAATTCCCTCTTCAACCTTATTGTTTCAAGGAACTCAAACATCCCTTTTCCTCCCTTTATAATATTTCTAATGAAATATTATAAATAATCAGACGCTGTTTTGAAAAATTTCCTAATCTTGACCCCAATATCCGCCTTCGATAGAGTCCTCTGATGGGACAATCAAATCCAAAATGATACTGTAGGCTGTATGAATAATATACCTTGAACAATCAATACCATGGTCGAACATGGGGACCGGGATCTTACGGATAACCTTACCATCCTGCTGCTTGGGATACTTGTACCTCTCAAACTCCTCGTGGGTACCGAGCAACTTGTACTCTTTTTCCTCATTAGCAACGGTCTGCCCCTCAGCATCCAGATAGCCCTGCATAATGTAATAGTGGGACTTCTCCTTGCCCGCCTCGGCATAGTCCCTGTACACCTCCAGGTGTTCCCTCATTCTGTCAAGCCCGTCCTCAACAGCATTAATAGCCATATAAGTATCGATCTTGTAGGTTTCCAACAGGTCAATCCTGGACTGCTTGGCACTTGGGTCCGCAAAGATAATCTCCCCCTCCCTATATTCGGGGCTCTCCTTGATTCTGAAAGCGTGGTAAGCCATTGTACCCTTCCTAGCCCTATACTCGTAAAAGACGAAAAACTTGAGCTTATAGTATAGCTCTTTTCCCGGTTCTAGTTCCTCCATGGCCCTCAAAAGATCGGAATAGTCAACCCAGGCCTTCTGGTACACGAAATCGTGACCAGGGCTGCTTCCAAAGTCGATGGCGCTCATCACAATCACGTTAGGGCTGATATCCAGCTCTCCATGCGGCCTATGGTGGACATCCGGATTCCACTCATCCCCAAAGACCAGAATATCCTTGCTCGGCCTTTTGTTGAACCACTGGGTATCCAGGGTCTCCTTACCCAATATGCGAGCCTTCCCTATCCAATCGTCAATCTTATAGAAGCCATTACAATGATGGGCCATCCCTTTGCATTTGTCAAAGATAGGACAATCCCCATATTGAACATCGTCCTGGCATTGGCGCTCGCACTTCTCCAGAACCTCCCAGATACACCAACAAAAAACCTTCATATCCTTCTGGGCGCTTTCTTGAAGAAGTCGCTGGAACGTGCCAGTATCGTATTTTCTTGTCGATAAGAATGTGATCTGCCCTTTGATGTCATCTTTGCTCATGGACATGGACAGTCCCTCCTGCAGGACGTCCCAGTTCATCAACTCCACCTCGTCAATTCTGGCCTTCTGTGGATGCGGGCTGTTCAACCCCTTCACCGTCCCCGTGATGACCTCCTGAATGCTCTCGTTTCTGTAGACCGTCATGCTCTGGGTGGGAGGCTTCTCCAGCAGCTTCTCAAGCGTCGGGTGTTTATGAAAGCTCGTGAAGTATCTGTAGACTTTCCCCGCCTGGTCAAGGGTGCTCCCCGCACTGGCAACCTCACATCCTGGCTTAAACGTCATGTCAAGGTGGTTCAGGATGGCTACGTTCTGGGTCTTGCCCCCGGTCCTGTTGGCAAAAGCAATACTGTCCCTCACATTCTCGAAGAACATATCTCGAATGTAGTCAAATGGGGCAACATGCTTATAGTCAAAACCCTCGTACTCGGGATTGTAAAGTCTGCATACGGGCACGCGCGGGATCTTGAACCCGAGAAACTCCCAGATGTACCACCACAGCACCTCCTCATCCTTGACGCCCTGCTCCTGCAGGAGCTTGAACAGAGGAGGATGACAGTTTCTCCTCCTGAACCGCAGGTCAAACCCCTGGTTCATCACCTTGGTGAAATAACGGAACCTGTGAACCAACGGGATCAGCTCACCTCCCTCGAACAGATCCTCCGGAACACTCAGATTCTGGATATAGTGCCCGACGATATCTACGCACACCTTCCAGGCCGGATGCCCGCTGCTCAGCTCGTGAAACTTCTCGCTCGGTTGGATGTTCATTTAATCCTCTTTTTCCTCTCCCTTACCCTTATAAGGGGTTGGGGTTTAAAACCTAGCCTGCTTGGTGTTAGACACCTTTAAATGGGTGTTAAAAGAGAACCTATACCCCCTTTTCTCCCTCCTGCGTCTGATTTACAATCACCGGGAATGGGCTGATCCATTTAATCATTCGCAATAAGAAGACTATCAGCTTCAGCCTTACCTTGAATCTTCCCATTCCTTTGAGGTTAATGGTCATCTTCACCTTCTCTTGTACAACTTCATTTATATTAATGTCCATCATTTTTCTCCTTTCCTAGACAAAGTTCCTTCCTTTCTCTCCCATCGCTCAAGGCTCTACATTTCTTACACTGATAATAAATTACCTGGTTAGTAGTGTGAGCAAGCCCTTCATCACGGTATAGTTCCCACAAATGCCTAAACCTATCCTCCTTCCCCGTCCTGTCGGACCAACTAGCCCAACTTTCACCCGCACAAGGGGCCGCTCCCGGTAGAAGAGTACAGCAAGATTGTCGAATCGTAAAACCCTCGGGAAGAATATCAGAATCCCTCACATCTGTCTCGCCGACCTTCATCTGTTCGATGCTCAGGTCGCCATTCGTCCGTTTCTCATCCATGTCCTTCACCACCTTTCTGTTCCCTCGATCCTCCATCAGAAAAAATCCCCCTTCCGGCCCTGCACGAGCCTCAACAGCATCATCCCCATGATGCGGTAATAGGTTTCGACGTCCAGCTTCCTTCCCCTAGGCCTCTTCACCCATATGGCCCCCAAGGTCCATCGCTCCTGCTTTCTTTCCCTTCGCGCCCATCTGAACACTTGCATCAACCCGACAGCCCTATCCTTCAAATCATCTATTTCTACTAGCCCCAGCGGGGTAACAAAAGCAAGAGTATTGCAGTAGCCCATATAAAGTAGATGCTTGTTGTCTCCATTGAAATCCTCCCTCATGACCTTGTACTCTAGGATCTTGATATGCCTGGCAAATGGGTTAAGGCTGACGAAGTCAAACCTGTGGCTGTCAATCCTAAGTTCGTGTATACAAACCTGTTCCCTCTGTCTTGAATGGTAATCCTTCATGAACCGCTTGATGTCCACCAGTTCAACATTCCTATCGTACTCGTAATATGGCGAACCGTTCAGAAGCAGCGTCTCATAATGGTTGTTGTTGTAAATCATCTTCCTCGAACCTTCATCAACACAAATAAATTCTTCAGGCAGACCGAGACTTGGTAGCCCATTATCGTATAGAGACCCTTCATCAACACAGAATGGGGAGGAACAAAGACCAGCACCGATACCAGCACGAAGATCAACACCAGCCTGTACAAAACTCCCCTATGTAATACATCCTCAAGATCAGCATTGTCCCCATACAATGGATTCAACTCGATAGCGGTGCTTGGTGCAAGACCAAAGATTTGCAGCGTTAACACTAGATCCAAACTACTCAACAAAACAATCATAATCACCAAGACTATATTCTCCATATAAAAACCTCCAAAAAAAAAGTTTCAAAAAAAATTAGAGAATGGGGAAAGTTGATGAAACCTAGAAGATCAACTTTCCCCACGATCACTCATAGTATTGTGGGTAATACATGGGCACTTGGCACCACCTCCTCTCTGTATGAAAATGCATAATAAAAAAAATAACAAATAGGGAAAAGGAAAAAAGTTGTGGGGATGGGTAAATGGTTTGCCCCCCCCCCCCTTTTTTCCCCCCCCCCCCTTTTTTTTAAAAAACCCCCCCCCCCCTTTCTCCCTTTTTTTTCCATAACCCCCCGAGAAAAGGGTGTATTTTCCCCCCCCCTCAAAAAAAATGTTTATTTTTTTTTTTTTCTTTTTTCAC
>Ga0180008_1001324_pt1 | contig 15898 bp, 15 predicted proteins | sample MM_PW_MetaG_FD_121121 | JGI IMG/M metagenome (GOLD analysis project Ga0180008, IMG submission 121121) | Groundwater microbial communities from the Aspo Hard Rock Laboratory (HRL) deep subsurface site, Sweden - MM_PW_MetaG | ecosystem: Environmental > Aquatic > Deep subsurface > Groundwater...
AGATACATGGTTGCGAGAGTTTCTGTTCCAATATGACAAGGAAATGCAATATATTAAATAAGATAGTATTAGAAAAAGGGCAAACCAGTCGCGAGGGTTTGCCAACTGCGGGTAAAGCTTTCTCAGTTTAAACGGTGTTGTGTGATTAGATAAATCGCGACTCTAACAGTATGCCAAATTAGGGATTGCTTAAACGCAACTTAAAAACTAATTAGAGGTTACTTTTAGGTGGTCTTGTGATTTTGTTCTCTAAAGTAGGCAAGAATTGTTTGTATTGACGTTTCAAATGGAATAAGAGGATTCCAACCCAAGTTCTTTAATAAGGAAGGGAAGGTTTCTTCCGTTGTTTCCGGTGTATTTTGGATATATTTAATTTTAAAATCTATTCCAGATAATAGATAAAGTGTATCAGTTAAATCTTTTAAATACTTAGATTCACCTGTGCAAATGTCGTATATTTCACCAGATACTCCTTGTAGAAATAAAGTTTCATATGCAGCAACCGCATCTCTAACGTCCACAAAGTCACGTTTTGCATATAAATTGTTTAATTCTAAAAGTTTTTCGGAATTATTAATCTCCATATCAATTACTTTTTTAGCCAAAATTGAACAAATGCCATTGGAATTACCGGGACCTATAAGATTAGATGGTTTAGCGATGATAATATCCATTTTGTAAAGTTGTTCCCATGATTGTGCAATTAAAGATTGGAGAGTCTTGCTTAAACTATAGGGGTGTATAAGAGAAGAGATGTCATTAGGATTGAATTGAAGTGCGGAGCCAACCACAATTATCTTACAGGTTGGATTTATGACTCGTAAGGCATCGATTAAGTAGGCAGTGGACATTGTATTTGCTTCAATTGATAATATTGGATCGCTCCACGAATGTTGAACTTGATTTTGTCCAGCTAAATGTAAAAGATAATCAGGTTTAATCTTATTAATAAGAGAGTAAACTGAATTTTTATTCGTTAGTTCACAATGCTCATATGAAATGTTATGATCTGAGATTAAGTTTGAAGTATTTCTTGTAATCGCAATGACTTTATATCCTGCGTTTTTAAAGTAGTCACATGCGTGTTTTCCAGTAAACCCGTTAGCCCCTGTTATCATAATACTCATTTTATCTTTATCTTTAATATCATTACTCAAAACTGTCTCTCCAATAGAAAAGATAACTGATTTGTTCACGATTATTCATTCTTTTCCTCCATCCACTTTCTCTAACAAGGTTTTTAACTTAAATTTAACTATATCTTTAAAACTAATAATCTTCTGAGTCCTTAGAAATGAAATTATAGTGAGTTTTTGTTATAAAAATTATAAGTTTCAATTAATCCATTTAAGATGTCAACTTCGGGATGCCAATTAAGTAACTGATATGCTTTTGTATTACTAAGACAACTATGCTTAATATCGCCTTTTCGAGGTTCAGTGAATACTGTTTGAAGGGGGGATCCATGTATACTAGATAGATGGTTCAAAATAGTATTAATCGACGTCCTTTTAGAAGTACTTACTTGTATCGTTTCTTTATTGCCAAGGGATAAAGCAGCAATATTTGCAGATACGATATCTGTTACATAAATAAAATCCCTTGTTTGTTCGCCATCTCCATGAACGTTTAATATATCCTCTTCCCGCATGCGATTTAGAAACACAGAGATTACACCACCTTCTCCTTTCGGCAATTGCCTTGGTCCATAAACGTTTGCATATCTTAAAATGGTATAAGGTTGCGCATAAAGCTCAGAATATAGCTTAATGTAATATTCTGCAGTCAATTTCGAAAGTCCATAATATGATGCTGGTAAAGTTGGTTCTTCTTCGAAAATAAGGTCTTTATTTAAACTACCGTAAACCGCTGAAGTAGATGCAAAGATAAATTTTTTTACGTTGGCTTGACGACTTGCCTCGAGCATGTTAATGGTGCCTTTGATATTTACATCTGCATCGTAAAGTGGATCTTGGATTGATTTTCCTACATCTGCTTGTGCTGCCAGGTGAAAAATGACATCTGGCTTGACTTCTAACAAAATTCTTCTTGCTTGTTCGCTACAAATATCTACTACATGTAATTTGGCTTTTTCGTTTACTTGCTCTATCTGTCCAGAAATAAGATTATCTAAAACATGAACATTTGCTCCTGCAAGTATTAGAGTGTCAACTAGATGAGAGCCTATAAACCCAGCTCCCCCTGTAACTATCACTTTCAAATCTTCACCTCTTTGTTTTTTTATAATATATGTAAGAAAAATTATCTGGTATAAGGAAACAAACCCCTCTAGATTAGAATAGTTGAATCCAATCTCTTGTAAAACGCAATTAAAATCTTAGTATCTAAAAAATAATAAAAAAGAAACTCACGAAAGCGTAAGTTTCCAAGTAATTTGGTATTATCGTAAATTTACTACGATTCATATTTATCATTAAACAATTTGGAATGTTCTATATTTGGTATTCTATATTTTTCAGGAAGAGAATTTAATATCGTCTCTTTAATTTGAGCGTCAGTTTCAATTGGTTTGGAGTTTAAAGGATAATATGACATGTCAATATGTTCGTTAAAAGGAAGTTTTGTGAGAGGAATGGGGAGGGAATAATTATTGGGTAGATTTTTTTTTATCGGCTCCCATACAGTATGATCGACAAATGTTTTGTTATTAGATTCATTTGTTGAGGGAAATAAATTTTCGTAATATTTACCTGTCATGGGTTTTGAAAGATTATCAAATACTGGATTTGGCAAGACATATGATTGTGGTAAAAATTTTGTAATCTGGTTCCATACAAAAGGATCTACAAACAGATGAGGAGAATGATAATCCTTCTGGAACAGATGATTAAAGGTATCTGAACTCATTGTTTTTATAATGTTTAAGCTACTTGGATTAGGTATTCGATATCTTTGAGGAGATAATGATGATTGAATTTTATTCCAAACATTTTCTGAAACGAGAAGTTCACTAGTGGAAGTGGTAGAATTAAAAATCGAATGATACTTTTGCGAATTTATATTATTGGATTCTTCATGTGGATCGAGAAATTCTTTTTCCGGATATAAAGATATCCATATCTTTTTCCAAAGTGATTTTCCTTTAGCAAACCACGAAAGGAGAAGTAATTTAAAGTATTGAAGGATTCGATTCATCCATATCACCATTTTCTCGGTTTGCAATAACTTTCTTATATACTTCTAATAAATTTTTTATTCCTTGCTCATTAGACCAATGTGTCATTCCCCATTTTTTAGCATTATTTCCAATATTCTTGCGCAAGTAATCATTTTCCAAAAGCAATTCTATTTGTACTAGCAGGTTGTCTGCCTCACCAGGTGGTACCAAGATGCCTGTTACTCCGTGCTCAATCATTTCTGGAATTCCACCTACTTCACTGACAATTGATGCTTTTCCGGCAATTTGTGCTTCGATTAGAGATAGTGGTTGGTTTTCTAAAAGAGTTGGTAAAACAAAAATATCTGAAATTGACAATAAATATGGAACATCATCACGCTTCCCAAAGAATAAGACATCTTCTTCTAGGCCTAGTACTTTCATTTGAATTTGTAATTCAGCTTGCTTTTCACCAGCCCCTACTATCCAGCAAACCCAGTCTTGACGGCTCTTTTTTAATTTCCCTAAAGCTTCCAAAAGGAACTGTACCCCCTTTAGATCGCTTAATCGGCCCGAGTATATAATGACTTTTTTGTTCTTTGGTTTTATAATGGATGACTTTTTTTTCATTTGTTTAATAAATGTTTCTGTATCAAATCCATAATGAAGGACTTTTAATTGTTCTGAAGGAACCTCAAATTCATTTATAAGGATATCTTTTAACCAATTATTTGCTACGATAGTAAGATCGGCTGCTGTAGCTCCATTTTTTTCTAAATCGTCATAGTATGCTCTGGCCATATATGAATTGTTAGATTTGTGAATAGTCGTCAACTGGTGTCTAATTTCATGTGCTACTGAACCGTGTAACGTGGCAATTAGTGGAGTATTCTCCGGTTTGACTCGTTGAATACATGCTGTGGAAATAACATCTTGTGTATGAATAATATCGTACTCGCCTAACCCAAAATATGCTGCACTCAATTCGAAGACATATCTTTGAAACTCTGAATATTCCACCAGTTTGTTTGCATAGATAGCTGGGTAATCTTTAGGATTAATTTTTTCTTTAAGCAAAGGAAGAATTTTTTCCCGTTCTATTGTTCGTTTTTTATTCAGAACATGGACATTTACATTGTCTTCATCATAACCGAGTAAATCCACTTCATGACCCATTGCTTCAAGTTTCTTTTTTAGTTGTTCCATGTATCTCCATACACCACCAAGGTGGGGGATCGGCCAATAGGTTGCAAGCAATATTTTCAATCAATTCATCCTCCTGATTTTTACTCATAGTGTAATAATATTGCCAACTTTAAAAACAATGTAGGCAATAGAAGATAGACTGGTAATGTAATAGGACTCAACTAAAAATAATCATTTGCAATATGATAGGTGCTCCCACAGAAGGAACATCATCGGTGAGCAGTGTTAATTTACCTTCTTCTATGTCATAGTTCTTTTTAGGTTGTAAAACACCATTGATGAATAAATTGGTATATGATACATTTGTTGGATTTAACACTTTTTGGTTACCGTATTCGGTCAATCCATCTTCCTCTGTAAAAATTCTTTTGAACCCGTCAGATATTGCAAAAAACTCCTGACTGAAGACATTTTTTGGATAGACTACCACATCTTTTTGTATGGAATTAATATTGGTTATTATCAGTGGTCGTGGAAATTTTGCAGTGTTTTTATTTGGAACAAACGGTTGATTTTTCATCAGACCCCCCCGACTTCAATAACATTAGAGTAGTTTACTCTTTTATATATATTTATGTGAAAGTGGGAAAAATGACCCATTTTCATAAAAATCACTTGTCCTGTACTAACTCCTTGTTTTCGCTATACATATGTTGATTAGTGAAAGTAAAAGGAGGGAAAAATTTGTCACTTAAAATAATTAAGCTTGCAGGATCACCCATTCAAAAGATTTCGACCCAACCAACTGTTACTAGATTATTTCATGTAGTACCTGAAATGATTTCGGGAATAAGCACATACAAGATTGATGCTTCTGCATTTTTTGATGATTCAGGTGAAGTGGTGCAAGAACTACCAACATTGAATTTGAATAACAGTTATTTCAATGTTTATATTAATGGTTCACTTCAGATGGATGAGAATTTTGCATACACAGCTGGGGGAGAAGGAGTGGGTTCTTTATTGCTTTCTATACCTGAAGAATCAGAGATTTTAAAAGATAGTCCCATAATCATTGAAGTTGTTAACTTTAACCCTGAAATTAGTTATACCTAATTTATAGTTGAGAAATTATTTCATGAATAAACTGACGTTTTAAAAAATATACTACTAAACTGTTACTAAGAAAATAAAATATCAAATTTTAGAATTTGCTAGTTAGCCCGTACTAATCTATTAGTAAATGGATATAATGTTATATCTTTTTTTAGAGAGGAGGATACAACATTATGGCTGTTAAAACATTTGTTAATACGAGTCTAGCAACTTTAGTAATTACAATATTTATTCGAGAAGGTACAAATCCCGTTAATCAAGATGGTTCAGAATCATTTATCTTGGGACCAGGGGAATCTTTACTTGTAGAATACGGGACTGAAGAAAACACTTTCTTAAATGGTTTTGTCTTGTTTACTATTTTTGCGGGAGATCTCTACAGTAAAGTTCAGTTCACTACGGTACAAGGTAGTGAATTAGATAACTTACTTAATGAGAACGATACAATTTCCTTTACTAAAATTGATACTGATTATGTAGTTACCGGAAGTAACGCACCACTATGAAAAAGTTAAGTTAAAACATTTGGCCATTCTAAGTTAGAAAAAGACAATCTCAATTATTATGAGATTGTCTTTTTTTAATTCCCTAAATACAATGTTAGAAATTTCAGAACCATACCATCTACAGAATAAAGTAGTTATATATTTTCACAGGATAAGTAGTTTAACCCTAGTGCCTATGATTAGTTTGGCATTTAATACATTACATGGGATAGAAGAAAGTTTTTTCAATGTCAATTACTGTTACAAACATTGGGTATCTTACTTTTTATACTTGTCAAAATTAAATGAGGAGGTGGAAAAACAAGTGAATCTAAATGAAATTAAAGGTAGTTATGATGCAATATTTAGCCTCGGAAATTTATGTTTGACTTCCATACAACTTAAAAAGCATAACTTAAGACCGTATTCTGGTGTTTTAGATTGGGTAGCCAGCCCGGATCTGAGCAAAGTTATTAATCTCTTAGAAAATCGTTTTATTGGGTTTCTAGATTATGAAAACTTGCGAGTACTTGGTTACGCGGACAAATATATTTGTGTTTCTGACGATGGTTATCGTATCGTATCAAATCATGATTTTGGAATTGATGAAAATACGCTTGAAAACTTATGGTCCTACCATGAAGTAATGAAAAAGTATAATCGGAGAATTAAGCGATTTTTGGAGGAAATGAATCAAGCCAAAAATATACTATTTGTACGCACGGAAGCAACTTTTGAGGAAGTTAGTAAGTTGCATGAAGTATTATCTGATTTGGTTGCACATGATTTCAAAATACTCATTGTAAATCATACGGACACTCAAGAACTAGTTGAGAAAAATTGGCCATTGGATAAAGTTTGTGCAGTTGAACTCCCCAATGAGGATATATGGGAAGGAAATCATTCATTATGGGAAGATATGCTAAATGGAATAACATTAAATAAAAAATGAATTGAGGGTGATACTCAAAAAAATTACAGGAGGTAATAATTTGTTTACAAATAGTATAATACTAGTCACTGGAGGGACAGGTTCATGGGGTATTGAATTGGTAAAACAACTTCTAACACTAAAGCCCAAAAAAATAATTGTATTTTCAAGAAACGAAAACAGCCAAGTTATTATGAGAAGAGATTTTAGTGAAAATGAAAAACTGCATTTTTGTATTGGGGATATCAGAGACAGAGAAGCTCTAATTTTAGCTTGTCAAGGAGTTGATTATGTTTTTCATTTAGCGGCACTAAAACACGTTTCTATTTGTGAAGAAAATCCTTTAGAAGCTATTAAAACCAATGTAATAGGCACCCGTAATGTCATAGATGCTTCTATCGAGAAGAGAGTCAAAAAGGTTATTTATGTATCTACGGATAAAGCCGCTGATCCAGCAAACACCTATGGAATGACAAAGTCGCTAGGAGAAAAATTAATCATTCAAGCGAATGCAACAAACGATGAAACAAAATTTTTATGTGTCAGAGGAGGAAATGTTCTAGGTAGCAGTGGTAGTGTACTTCCCCTCTTTGTGAAACAAATCGTTGAACATAATCAAATTATCATCACGGATGAGAGAATGACTCGCTATTTTGTAACACCTCAGCATGCAATAAAAGTTTTGCTTCAAGCTGCTGAAGTAGGAATTGGTGGTGAAATATTTGTCATGCATATGAAGGCTTGTAAAATTCTTCACTTAGCAGAAGTCCTTATTGAACACTATGGGAAAAATGAAATTAAGATTAATAAAATAGGAGCTAGACCAGGAGAGAAAATACATGAAGTCTTAGTCGCTAAAAATGAACAACATTTAGCGTCGGTCTATAATGAGCATTTGGTAATGATTTCTTCTAATGTTTCTACTAATAATCAATCTCCATTACCTTCTGTTCTTACTGATACAAATTTAAACCTGATGAATAAAAAAGAAATTAAAAATCTCTTAATACAAGGTGGTTTTTTGAATTAACACCTTAGAAAGCTCAAATTACTTTTATAATCCATGACTCATTAATTCATCGGTCGTATGATAATTTTACTTAAGTAATATGTCATTCTGAAAAAAGCATGTTATATATTTATACCTCAAGATTTTAATTTCCCCTCTAACAGATCTCCTAATGAATTTTTCTCTAAAGCTTCTTCAGTCAATTTGAACTATCATTAATAAATGGGTCTATCTCCGGCAATGTCAAACATCATAGTCAGGTGATTAGAAATAAGGAATCAATAATTTTAACTTAAGAATGGAAACATAAGCTGCTCTCTGCAGCTTTTTTTTTATAATTATAGGTAATATATAAAAAAATTACTTAAGTTGTTAATTATAAATAATTAAGATATAAAAGGTCTTATCTTAAGCTTTTTATCTCACGTTTTTTATAAAGTTACGTTTTTTTAAAAAAAATCAGAGTCTACCGCATTTATGGAGTGCAGAAATGTTATCAAATTTATAAAGGTAAAGAAGAATTAATATGTTAGAATCGTAAAATTGAAATAATGAGATTAATTATAAAAGATACTCTATTCGATAAACTTTCTTACGGAATTTCGTCCAATCTAACTTTTTTGTGGTAATCGATTGGGATGAAGATTCTCCTACCCGCCTATAATCTATCATGAAAAATCGACACTGAAAGCAAAAATTAAAATACTTGGATAAATCTATAATAGTTTTTGAAAGTTTCCATATTGCCTATATCATTTACTTCAATCTTAATATATTAGAAATGTAAGAAAAATATGAATTAAGCTGAACAAGAAGATTCGTGTCAATTTAATTCAATAAGGGGGTGAATAAAGGATGGGATCATACAATAAAAAATGGGAGAAGTTAAATCATTGTAATTGTTGGAAATGTCGAGAAGTAATTGAAAAAGATAGTTTTAAAGATAGTCATTACGACGAAAGTTGGGAAATGAAAGATGGCTGTAATTGTAAAAAATGCAGAGAAATAACGATTAAAGTGGATTGCAATAAAGAACACGACAAAAAATCTAGCGATAAAAAAGATTCTTATGATCATAATGAGTGGATTCGGGAGAAGTTACACCACTTAACTGACACACGTGTAAGTATCTTTATAAAAGACGGAACACATGCGGAAGGAACAGTGAAAGATGTGAAAAAGGATTATGTATCATTGAGTCCGACCGTGTTTCCTGTAAATGAATTAGCAGAAGTATTTAGTAATTCTGATGATACTTTATTAGAGGAATTTCAAAAATACTTTATCCGATTAGACGATATATCAGGGTTTGGATCAGATTTAAACAGCATTTAGAAACGGTTATTAATTTCCGTGAAGATTAAGAGAGTATTTTGGAAGTTAATTCCCCTAAAAAATAAACGTCTTATGTAGATAAGACGTTTATTTTGTGCTTTGTAGAGCAGATCAATTAATTATGTTTGAACGGGAGAATCCAAAAAATATCCAAATAATAGGCGATAAGAGAATATCCATAGTTATCAATTTATCATTACATATCTCCGAAAGAATCTTTTCTGTTTTTGTTTTTTATTTTGTGTACCCCATCATCTCTTTTCAAAATTAGTGACATTGACTTCATTTGGAATTATATCGAATACAAACAAGTATAGTTTTATCCATCCATTCTCTAACAGGATTCATCATTATCAGTTATGAAAATTCAATCAAAGCAGTATCTTGTATTAATAAAACAAGTCTTTCTTCTTTATCAATTATTCAACGTGTCTAATATACCATGACCTTCGTCCATTCGAAGGTCATTGGAGGTGAAAATGATTAAATGTCATCTAAGGTACCAGGAAGAGGGGATTTAGTACTTCTCAATTTCTCTCCACAAGCTGGCTGTGAACAATCTGGCTATCGACCAGGAGTTGTGTTATCTCCGAAAAAATTCAATAAAATAACAGGCTATGTAACGATTGCTCCTATAACTATTAATGCTAGGGGATGGGGGTATGAAGTTTCATTGCCTAGTGGATTAGTTTTTGAAGGGGTTATATTGACTGACCAAATAAAAAATTTAGATTGGTCTGCTCGGAATCTGAAAATTAAAGGACACGCACCACCAGTGATTGTGGAAGAATGTTTAAACAAAATCGCTACCTTTTTGTTATAAAAAACCCATTTTAAAAAACTATGTACTGAATCTTCAAAGTTAGACTTTAAAACAGGACATACTTTGGAATATCCCGATATCTTTAAGCTTATTCACATGACATATTAGTGCTGATATTAAGATCCAAAAATGATTTGAGTAAATAGATAGTAATATGAATATGTAATTGATATTACTCCAAATATCATATTTAATTTTCTTTTATTTTCGTTAAAAAATAAAAATGATAAACCGGTACAATAAAAACCGATAAACCACCCAATTGTGAACTCTAAATAGCCTAAAAGAAAACCAGTTATACCAATTGATTGTAGTATGACTAGAGCATTTTTTACCGTTTTAAACACCTCTTAACCAATTTATCGTATGTAATCTAATTTCTTTTGAATTATTAACACATATATCACAAAATGAATTTTCCCCCACAGCTCTAAATCAATCCCACTTGAAAATATATCCAACTACCCAGCCACATCAAGTCTGTTAATATGGTCGATGTTTAGATATCTCCCATAAGTTATCTTACTAATATCTCGAAGTTAACTTTACTCACCAAGCCGTTATGGGTGGGTGAGTCTACTTTTTTAAATTTTAATAGAAATTACTCAGTTTTAATAGATTCTGTTGAATATCCTATATATGTGGGAGTGATGCTAGTTTCCTCTTTATATAAAAAATGAAGTATCTCCTACAGCTCAATTATTATCGTCTCTCGAATAGTGATTTATGTACAATTCCGAAAAGAAATGGGGTGAAAAATTAATGGTTAAAATAGTATTTGACGCAGGGCATGGGTTAAGCACTCCTGGTAAACGAACACCAAATGGAGAAAGTGAATGGAACTTTAACAATAAAGTTGTACTTGCAGCTATTAATAAACTTCGGAATTACGAGAATGTTGATATTTTGCGTGTTGATGATCCGACGGGAAAGACGGACATTTTGTTAAATATTCGTACAAATAAAGCGAATGCATTTAGTGCAGATGTCTATATCGCATGCCATCACAATGCTAATACGGGTTCTTGGGGGCCATGGACTGGAGTAGAAACATATACGTTTGATCATCCACAAGCGAATCCGATTTCCATAGAGATAGCCAAGGTTATTCATCCACTAGTCGTAAAGGCGGTTGGTCTACAAGACCGTGGATTGAAAAAGCAAAACTTCCATGTTCTACGAGAAACTTCAATGCCTGCCATCTTGATTGAGGGGGGCTTTATGGATTCGTATATCGACATTAATGTATTACGTGATGACTCTAAATTAAAGGCGCATGGAGAAGCGATTGCGGCGGGGTTAGTTCAATATTTTGGATTGACATTAAAAGTCGCAGTGAAAGGTTATTTAAGTATTGGAGATACAGGTCCAGCGGTAAAACAACTACAAGAGAACCTGATTAAAGTAGGTTTTAAATTGGTGGCTGATTCAAATTTTGGACCATTTACCGAAAATGCGGTAAAAACATTCCAAAATTCAAATGGACTACTTGTAGACGGTTTTTACGGACCGGCGACTAAAGATAAGCTAGAGAAAGCATTAAAACCTAAACCAACAGGACCATTATATCGAGTTCAAGTAGGAGTCTTCAGCGACAAAGAAAACGCAGAACGAATAACAAAAGAACTGAAAAGTATCGGGTATCCTGTATATATTATTGAGTCTTAAATATGCCTTTAGCCCTTCTCTTTGAGAGGGGCATCGTATCGTTAGATTTTCCGACGGTGTCGGTGTGACAATGACAGATACAAAATTCGGGATCTTTTGTAACATGGAATTAAGGTGGTTCTCGTAGTTGTCATTTTCGCTGCTAATTAGGGCCAGAAGGAAGAGTGGTAGTTCAAAATATCAAAGAATTTATCCAATATAAACAAAGACATATTCCAAGATCCATTATTGAGCCCTTGAATTAAATTCTATTTAGTTATATTTAATTTTATTAAATATTTGTAATAACCATACACAAAAAGATAAGGAAATAAATAAGAGAAAAATGTAAAGTAGATATTCCAACCATTTCCGTAAATTACCCGTCCGTAATAAACAAATATCAGTTCTAATAAAGTTGTGAAAGAGGTCATTAAAAAGACAACAAAAGAAGGTTTTTTAAATTTTCTAATGAAAAAGATCAAGTAAATTGCCAAGATTGGATAGATCCCCAGATCAAAAGGTAATGAAGCTAAATTTTTTTGAATAGGAAAAGGTATTACTTCCCAAAAACCAAAATAAGAACCAAAGGTATTTATTGTATAGGTAACAACACTAAAAAAAGGAGCAATCAAAAATATTAACAATTTCTCTTTTTTGAAAAGGTGTATTATACAGATAGACCACGGAACAACAAAGACCAAAATTATATTTAAAATCATTATTTTTTTACCTTTCGTTTTAATTTATTGGTAGGGAGATTTTTCTAACCATATTATAAATAAATACATAATCTTTTCTCGCTAATATCCCCTGTTAGCCATCCTTTTAGCGCAAAAAACTAGTGCTACATCACAGAATATGAAAAATTGGTGGAGAACGGTCGGCTATAGAATCCTAAGGCTCAAAGAAGAAGGTCAATCAAATTTGTTGTCGATTCCAACCGTTAGTCTCCCTCCAACAATCACAGCGCATAACACAATACCGCATCTTTTTAAGACTCAAGAGAGGTTAATTGTTTAAATCAGAAAAAATCTTACAATTAAATATTACTAGGTACTGTATTTTTTTATTTTTTTTACTATGACAAGAATCATTGGGAAAAGTGCAACCGCGAAAAAAACGAAACAAAAGCAACATGCCTAGGAATTGCAAAACAAATACTATATAAATAATGAACAACGACCAAATTATGCGCCGACAATTATTTTTATTGATCATTTTCTCAATGAAATTGTTTGTATCATTTAAAGGCTATATAATAAACGGCTGCGGTAACAATAAACATAACAAAAGCTGGAATGGTGAGAATTAAGAAAATGATTTTTTTAAAACCTTCCATTAATACACCGCCTTTGGACATTAGTCTATCCATAAAATTGTAATTTAAGCGAACTGCTTTGTAAGAAATGTTGCAATAAAAATAGCCTTCATTAGAAGGCGAAACTTGTTATTTACATGAACTTTGAGAGCTTGTTAGATACCAACGGAGCATGATTGAAGAGCGTGCAAGACAACATAATCGGATTCAGAAGATATTAAAAAGGGTAAACATTAAGCTCGGTTCTGTTGAATCCGATATTATGGGTGTTTCAGTTCGTGACATGCTTCTTGCGATCTCAGATGGTGAAAAACTCTAAAAAGCTAGCAAGTTTCGCTCTCCAAATTAGTGAAGGCATTTGAAGAAGGATTTCCAGGACAGGTGCGATATCATCAAAATTGAGAAGGTAAACACCAGATTTTCTTTTTTATGAACTCAGCCTTAATATTTTATTAGTATAGATATTCTTAATATCAACCTTTTTAAAGCCGAGCCGAGTGCATGTTTTACCTTGCAATTGCTTGGTCAATATTATTTTCAACTTGGCTTTTATGAATAGCAATAACCTCATTTTTCACGGAACACATCTAATGGCGATTGTGATGTTTAGTCAATTTTATTTTTAAAATAGGTTCTGAAAAATTCTTCGTTTTTTTTCACAATAGAGTCGTTTGGTCTGAATTTTTTTGATTTTTCATGGTGTTTTATAGATTGTTCGACATCTCCTAATTCCCAAAAACAGTAACACAGCTGAAGATGAGGGTACCAAGTAGAGTAGGCGATTTGCCTAAATCCTAGGTGATCTTCTTCCTCAATTTCAAGAGCTAAACGGTACCATGTAATGGCTTTTTTAAAATCCCTCTTGTTTGTATAAATGTCTCCTAGGCGACAAGTAACCTCTGGGCGCGGCAAATCATAAATAAATGACATAACGAGAGATTCTTTTTCTTTTTCAGCGTTGCCGAGATTTCTGTAACTCATCGCCATGTTTATACAAGCTCGTATCTCGTCTTCAATCCATCCCCTTTTAGTAGCTAAAAACTGTTCATAAAAAGTTATTGATTTTTGAAACTGAGCGTGGTCTTTTAGTTCGTTTGCATAGTAAAATAAATCCCTTGGTGTAAATTTTTCTCCTTTTTCCAGACGCTTTTCATATATTTTAAGGTTTCGATCACTTTGAATAGATTGATTCTTTTTATCGATTTTACGATGAGTAATTGCTATATCAGCATGAAAAATAATACCCTGAACATCTAAGTATTCATGGACAGGTCCAATCCATTTAAAGTTTTTCTCTCTTTTAACTAATCGGTTTCTTCTAAAACTAAAGGTCGGGTTGTCATATTCATCAAAAGCGATATTGTAAATCATTGAATAAGCATCAAATGATGAATCTAGAGTGGTTTTTAAAATTTTAAATTTCTTCTGATCCTCTAAAAGTAAAATGTCATCAGCATCTAACCATAAGATATAATCCATTGTTGCATGACCAAAGGCAGTGTTTCTCGCAGCTGAGAAATCATCTATCCATTTAAAGTCGATAACCTTTTCTGTGAACTGCTTAGCTATTTCCTTTGTTTTATCTGTCGATCCCGTATCAACAATAATCATTTCATCACATATTTCCTTTACACTATTTAAACATTGGTATAATACATCCTCTTCATTTTTCACAATCATACAAAGAGTAATCGTTCGCATAGTTCTCACCTACTTCGTTTTGTGAAACTTTCATTATATAAACTCCCTTAAAATAATTTGGAGGCATTTAAACGAACAGTGCCAAATAGGAATAGGCACTGTTCATTCATAAAAAAACATATAGCAATAATCTCAACTTGAAGGTGGCTAATTTTTCCCTTTGTTCCCTTCTTTTTTACCTCCCTAGACTCATAGTCTGATTGATCATATACTGAATGGTTTACACACCCATGAAACAAATGGCAGAGTCCAATGTAGGAGGTTTATAAAGAAGGAGTATAAGATAGACTGGCGCTAAATGAGAGTTGGGTGATATCAGCTGCTGAAGGGTCAGACCCCACACGCGTCCTTACACGAATACCAATACGATCACCCTCATTGACTACTAATGATCCGAGATTTATATTTGTTGCTGTATAGAAAGTACCAGCAGTAACCGTGTTACCAGGACCTCCAAAAGTAAGCGAGCTAGTCAGCAGAGTTGTCAAGTAAGGTGCAGAAAGATGACTAATCCCATTATTAGGGGATGAAGGTGCGCGGAAAACTGTGAAGTCATAGACAAGAGGAGTCACATTTATAGAAGCCACTGATGCAACCAACAAATCACAACTTATTTGTAAATTTTGAACGGTTCCATCGAAGGGAATTGGGAAAGCAAAACCTCCTGCTTCGGGTGGACTAGTTGATTCTCCTGAACCGTCAATAACTTCAACCGTGTGATTACCAAATCCCATTAAAATGGGGGCAGCTGATACTACTGTAGCACCACTAAGGATGATACCTGTTGAAAATGGAATTAATCCTCCAGATCCAGTTTCACCAGTAGGTCCAGTAGGTCCAGTAGGTCCGACTGCACCTGTTTCACCAGTAGCTCCAGTAGGTCCGATTGCGCCTGTTTCTCCAGTAGGTCCAGCAGGTCCAATTGCGCCTGTTTCTCCAGTAGCACCAGTAGGTCCAGCAGGTCCGACTGCACCTGTTTCACCAGTAGCTCCAGTAGGTCCGATTGCGCCTGTTTCTCCAGTAGGTCCAGCAGGTCCAATTGCACCTGTTTCTCCAGTAGCACCAGTAGGTCCAGCAGGTCCGATTGCACCTGTTTCTCCAGTAGCACCAGTAGGTCCAGCAGGTCCGATTGCGCCTGTTTCACCAGTAGGTCCAGCAGGTCCGATTGCGCCTGTTTCACCAGTAGGTCCAGCAGGTCCGATTGCGCCTGTTTCTCCAGTAGGTCCAGCAGGTCCGATTGCACCTGTTTCTCCAGTAGCACCAGTA